>Ga0255054_10002305_pt1 | contig 10980 bp, 10 predicted proteins | sample JV7_2_23_MG_FD_188634 | JGI IMG/M metagenome (GOLD analysis project Ga0255054, IMG submission 188634) | Seawater microbial communities from Jervis Inlet, British Columbia, Canada - JV7_2_23 | ecosystem: Environmental > Aquatic > Marine > Inlet | place: Canada: British Columbia | collected... | reverse complement strand
GATCACACGGGTCCGAGGATTCCTCCTTCCGCGGGGCGAATGTAACCGGGATCACGGACCGGCTGCGTTGCATTCCGATCAGGCAGAGATGCACGACCGAACCGCTCGCTCCGGATTCCAGGTCAACGCCGCCATGCTCCTGGGACTTCTCGCCGCGGGGCTGCTCCTTGCTCGTCCCACTGCCGCAGAAGATCGCACCCACGTCGTCGAGTGGATTCAGCACGAGGGTCCCGTGGCGGACGGCTTCCTCGTCGAGCTGGGGACCCAGTCCAGTGCGTACACAACGGCCGTCGACCTCGGTCCGGTCGCTCCGGAGGCGGACGGCGTCAGGCGCGCGAATCTCGTCCTCGACGCGTTCACGACCTACTATCTGCGCCTCGTCGCCTACAACGCCGCCGGCGATTCTCCTCCCTCCGAAGAGGGAACAGCGCCCGCCTTGATCTGCTACCCCGCCCTTTGCGACGATCGCAACGAGTGCACTGCAGATGTGTGCGACGCAGACGGATGCGCGAACGTTCCGCTGGCTGATGGCTCGGGATGCTTCGATGGCATGTGCGTGGCGGGACTGTGCGAACCCATCCAGTGCCTGGTCGACTCCGGATGCGACGACGGCAACCTGTGCAACGGGGTGGAGTTGTGTGCAGCCGACGGCCTGTGCAGCGCAGGCCTGCCGGTCGCCTGCGGAGAGCCTACAGCCTGCACTGCGCCCACCTGCGATCCGCAGCTCGGCTGTATGGACGTTCCGCTGCCCGACGGGGCGACCTGCGACGACGGCGACAAGCGGACGAAGGGCGACCGCTGCCAGGCCGGTGTGTGCGTGGGCACCCAGAAGACCTGGGGCAAGGGCCGCGGCAAGCGACGCTGAGCTCCCAGCTGCTATGGCCCCCCTGGGCACCTTGCCGCTTCGGGGGCTCTGTCTGCATCTGACCTGCCCCCTCTGAGATCGATCCGGCATGTATCTTCGGATCTTGCGTCGGGTCGAGCCGAGGAGCAGGTCAATGGGCCGGAAGTCATACGGTCCTCGTAGCCTGAGACCCTCCGGGAGTTGTCATGACGGGACGCTTCGTCTCGCCGAAGCGGGGTGCGTCGAGGGTCAAGCTGCGATTGGCGCTGCTAGTGCTGACCCGTCCCCGGTTGTCGTACCACTTCCTATGTTAGACCGACCGGCGCTCCCAGCGCGCTGGGCGGTCCGTGCAGTGGCTCAGTAGGGCCCAGAATCGTGACTCCGAACCCTATCTCGGATGGCCGACGGGCATGACACCGAGCGGCTGCACTTCGGCGGGGAGCTTCAGCACGTGCGCGAGCTGGCTGTCTTGGAAGGCGCCAACCACGACTGTTCCCAGGTCCAGCGCCACGGCCTGGAGGTAGACGTTCTGGGCCGCGTGGCCCACCTCCATGTGCACGTAGCGCGGCGCACGCTGCCCGTACTTGCGCGCGCTGCGCTCGTAGACCCCCGCCAGCACCAGGATGCCCGGCGCGTCGGCTACCCAGTCCTGCTCGAGTGCGGCGCGGGCCAGGTCCCGACGCACGTCGCCCGCCGCCACGCGCAGGAGCTGGTGTCGCGCGGGTTCGTAGCGATATACGCCCGGCTCGAGGCCCGTGACCGCACCTGCGACCAGGTAGACCTCGAGGGGATGGAGCGCCCCGGCGGAGGGCGCCGTCCGGTCGCCCCTGGGGTTCGTGATGCCCTGGGCGGCCCACAAGAGCTGGCCCACGCTGGCCAGCGGCAGGGGAGTGGCGCGGAAGTCCCGGACCGAACGGCGCCGGGCCAGCGCCTGCTCGACCGAGATGGCCCCCTCCTGCCGCGGCTCGGGAAGCTGGACGGCAGCGCCGGCTTCTTCGCTCGCCATGCTCGCGTCGCCCCCTCCCAGCAGGCCCAGCACGACGGTCAGTACCACCACCGCAATCGGTGCACGATCCCACATGCCGCCTCCTCGCCCTGTCGCCGCATCCACCCGGGAGGATGACGCCGCCGCCGGGACGCAGCACCCCCGCGCGTGGCGGGGCCAGGCCCACCAGCCCGAGGGTGTGTGCCGAACCGGCCGGCGATCCGCTGGGCCGCGACCTCTACCGCCAGATGCTCGAACTCCGCGAGCTGCTGGAGGCCGTGGCCCGCGAGCTGGAGCGGCTGGCCGCCAGCGAGCCCGACCCGGAGCGCCGGGGGGTGCTCTTGGTCAAATGTGGCGCTCAACTTGTCGGTCGCGTCACGTCTTCTGATCGGGCTTCGCCGGAACCACGAGGACAGGACAACGGGCTCCCCGAATCGTCCCCTCCGTCGTGCTGCCGACGACCGCGCGATACAGCGCCCCATGGCCGTGTGAGCCGATGACGATGGCGTCGACCGCGAGTCGCCTGCTCTCCTCAAGAAGCATCTCGATGGTGCTGCCCTCGACAAGCAGCGCCTTCGCGTCAACCCCCCGCTGGCGGAGTGCCTCGGTCTGCTCCTGGAGGTCGCGGTGCTCGCTGCGCAGCGTCCGAGCGCGCTGGCGGCGTACCCCCGCGGGACCGGGCGCGTAGCCGACGAAGTCGGGCTCGGGCGCGGCGATGTGGATCAGGAACAGCTCCGCCGAGTAGGCCTCGGCGAGCGAAGAAGCGAGGGCGACGACGCGCTCCGCGACCGGCGAGAAGTCGACCGCCGCCAGGATTCTCCGCATGCAGGTTTCCGTCATCGGTCCCCCGCACATCTTACTGTTCTCGTAGGAGAGATCCTGCCCTCCCACCGGGCCGAAACAGGATTCCACGAAGCCGGGTGGGTCGGACCCGTCCTCGCGGTAGCCGCTAGTGCAGCCGCCTGCGCACGCCTAGTCCCACCAGCCCGCAGGCGAAAAGGAGGGCGGTGCTGGGTTCGGGGAGGTGAACCGCCCCGGCTTCTCCGGAGACCCCGTTACGTGAGTCCGACCGCCATGGTCGGAGCTTCTTGACTCCCATCGTACAGCGCTTCGAACTCGACTGGGGGAATGTCCCCGATCGGCCCTATACGGCCCCTCTTCAAAAGGAGCCCGGGTTCGTGCGCGATGCCGAGGACGAATCCCGACGGAACGTCGGGCACTTGGCTGGAGCGGGAGACGGGGGTCGAACCCGCGACCCTCGGCTTGGGAAGCCGATGCTCTACCACTGAGCTACTCCCGCTCGCGGGCAGAAATGTCGCACGGAGCGGCCCGTGCGGCAAGCACTCGGCCCATGGGCGCGGCGTCGAGACGCGGCGCCGGCAAGGAAGGCGAGCGAAGGCGTACTTCTGTACGTCGAGCGAAGCCTGACGCCGCCAGCGGCGCGTCTCGGCGGCGGGCTACTTGTCGATCAGGTTGTCGAAGAGATCGTCTACGTCGCGGTCGACGCCGTCGCTGGGAACGCCCATCACCATGGTGGCGGGAGACTCCTGATCGAAGAAGGCCGCCTCGGCGGGCTTCTCGTCGTCGTGGAAGCCGTCGCCGAGCACCGGGTCCACGTGGCCGACGCCGGCGGTGTCGCCGGGCGCCAGCTCGTGAGTCAGATCGATGGGCTCTCCGCCCGGTGCGGAGCCGGGCACGCCGTCCGCCAGCGGACTCACGTCCACCGAACTCAGGCCCAGGTCGCGGGCCGCACGCTCTACGTCCTCGGGCGTCACGCAGGTGCGGCCGTCCAGGTGCGCCTCGAAGAGGGCATTGTCCGCCAGTACGTTGAGCCGCCGGGGCAGGCCCTGGCCCAGGCGGTGCAGGACCTCCAGGGCCTCGGCTTCGACCAGCGACGGAAAGCCGCCGGCCACGGTGATGCGGTGTCCCAGGTAGGCGGACGAGGTGGAGAGGTCCAGGGCCTGGAGACACACGCGAACGTCCAGCCGCTGGGGAAGTCGGCTGTCCATGGCCACGGCCCGGTCGAGCTCCGCGTCACCCACCAGGATCAGGGTGAGGAGCTGGCGCTCCTCGTACTCCAGGTCCACCAGCGCGCGCAGGGCCTCCATCAGCTCCTGCGACATCAGAAGATGCGCGTCGTCGATGAGCACGACGGCGCGGCGGCCTTCTTCTGCAAAGACCGACAGCTGCTCGTAGATCTGGCTCAGCAGCTCCAAGGCCTCGTCGGCGGGCTCCTCGACGCTCAGCAGACGAGCGATGCGCGTCAGGAGCCAGACCTCATCCACACCGGACTTCAGGACCACCAGCAGGCTGGCCTCGTAGGCCTCCTCCTCCAGATCCTCGAGCACCCGACGCGCCAGCAGGCTCTTGCCCAGGCCGGTCTCGCCCACCAGCAGGCAGAGGCCCTTGTGCTGGGTGACGGCGCGCAGCAGGCGACGCTCCGCGGCGCGGTGCATGGGGCTCTCGTAGTAGAAGCCCTCCGACAGATCGTTGGTGAAAGGGTCCCGGCTCAAGCCGAATTCGCGCAGGTGGTCCACGAACGTCTCCCTAGAGGAACGAGATCTTCTTCTTCTTGCGGCGCTTGGGCGCCGGCGGTTCCGGCTCCGCATCGGGCTCCGGCTCGATCTGCGCCGGCGGTGCGGTCTGCTCGGCCTCCACGACCGGATCGGCGGGCTCCGCCTCCAGCACGGCCTCCAGCACCGACTCGTCTTCCTCTAGAGTCGCTTCGGGCGCGGCCAGCTCCGCGTCCGCGTCGGCCTCTTCGCCGTCGTTCCACTCCGCCACGGCCGGCTCGTCGTCCAGCGCGTCGTCCGGCGCGTCATCCAGCTCGGCGGCGGCGGCCGCTTCGGGCTCGGCTTCCTCCGGGGCGAGGGCAGCCTCCGCCTCGGCAATCAGGTCATCGAAGCTCTCGAAGGTCTCCACCTCCTGGACCGGCGCCCCGACTTCGGCCAGCGCCTCCAGGCACTCGGCCGCCTCCGCGTGATTCGGGTCGGCGGCGATGACGGCCTCGTAGGCCGAGCGTGCCTGCACGATGTCACCGGCGGCCTCGTAGGCCCGCGCCAGGTCGAAGCGCAGCGGTGCCTGCTGCTGCGCCGGAATCGCGGGAAGCGAGAGCGCCTGCTCGAAGTGAGCGGCGCCATCGCGCGGCAGCCCCTGATCCAGCGCGCAGAGCCCGAGCATGTGCAGCGATGCGAGCTTGTGCTCACCGGAGCCCAGGGCGATGCGGAACTCGCTGACGGCATCGTCCACCAGCCCCATCTCCCGGTAGGCGATGCCCAGGTCGTAGTGCGCCTCGTAGTCGCTCTCCGAGAGCTGCTCCTTGACGCCCTTCTTGAACTCGCGGAACACCGCTTCGAAGCCCGCGTCGCTGTCCTCGGGAGAGGCTGTGCTCTCGGCAGATTCGTCGAAGACGTCGGACAGCTCCGCCGCCAGATCGAATGTGGCCTCTTCCTCGTCGTCGGCTTCCGCGCCCAGCTCCTCTTCGAGCAGCTCTTCTTGGGCCTCCGCCGCGACAGGCTCTTCGAGCGCCGGCTGCTGCTCTTCCGGCTCTGCGGCGTCCGCCGCAGTCTCTTCTCGCTCGAGTTCGAGCTCCGGCTCCTCGACCCGCTCGGGAACGGCCTCTTCGAGGGGCGCCTCTACGGCCTCCAGGGGCGTCTCTTCGCCCTCCTGCGCCGCATCGGCGGCCGTAGCTTCCTGCGCCTCGTCCAGCGAAGCCTCCGGCTCCGTGAAGGAGATCTCCAACGCCTCGTCGTCCGCGCCGTCCACGTCGGCCACGGCCGACTCGACCGATTCGACCGACTCCTCGTCCGCTTCCGCGAGCGAGGACTCCAGCTCCAGAGCCTCCTCTTCCAACCCATCGTCTTCGTCGGCCGCCGCATCGTCTTCGATCGACGCAGGCGAAGGCTCCTCGGACTCGGTGGCGTCGTTCAGGTCGAGCTGGATCTCCACCTCGTCGTCGAACGGGACATCCGACGAAGCCGTGTCCTCATCGACGCTGGACGCCAGCTCGGCCTGCGTCTCCGGGGGCTTCACGCCGACCGCGGTGTCCTCCTCCTCCGCCGCTTCCTGGGGCTGCTCGGGCGCCACGTTGATCTCGGGGCTGGTCGTGTCGTCGGCAGAGTCATCCAGGTCGAGATCGACGTCGATCTCCAGCTCGTCGCCATCCTCTTCCGCGTCCGAAGCGTCCGAGCCCGCCAGCTCGACGTCGTCGTCTCCCCACTCGACAAGCTCGTCGCCCAGGGTGTCATCGAACTCGTCGGCCGCCTCTTCCGGGGCCGCCTCGGCGTCGGACGCTGCGTCGGCGTCGAGCGCGATCGCGTCGTCGCCCGTAGAGCCCGGATCGTCTCCGCGCTGCTGGGCGATCTCGCCAAGGCGAAGCATGGCTTGCGGGTGGTTCGGCGCCGCTTCCACCACACGGCGGTAGATGGCCTCGGCCTCCTCCAGCAGACCCTGGTCGAAGTAGAAGGAGGCCTCCTCCAGGTCCTCCGCGATCTGCTGGGGCGTGGTGGACGACCCCGAGCCGCTGGTCTCCGGCTCGTCGACCGGCGCCTCCTGGAAGACCGTGGCATCGGCGCTCGAGTACTGGATGATCGTCTGCTCGGCGCCACCGGACTCGACGGCTTCGGCAGGCGCATCGGGCAGAGACGTCCGCTCCAACTCCTCGTCGACGTCGAGCTCAAGCTCGATCTCCGCGTCGTCCTCGTCGATCTCCTCGGACTCGCCGCTCTCGGCCTCGCCCGCAGAATGCTCGTCTTCCGAGGACTCATCGACCAGGTCGATCTCGAGATCGATGTCGTCCAGCTCGTCGCCGTCGTCGCCGGGTTCTCCGGAGTGGTCGAGCTCCAGCTCCCGCTCCAGGTCCTCGTCGGTGTCGCCGACGTCGTCGGCTTCGGCTTCGGGAGCCGCGGCGGAGACCTCGCCCGCAGTGTCGTCATCCCCCATGCCGGCGGCCGCTTCCGCATCCAGGCCTTCGATCCGGGCCCGCAGGGTCTCGAAGGCCGCCTCATCATCCTCGCTACGCGCCACCTGCGCCGCTCGCGACCAGATCTCCACGGCCTTGGCCTTGTCGCCGCGCTCGGCGTGAGCCTCGCCCAGCTTCTCCAGGGCGGGTCGGTGGTCAGGCTCCGTGGCCAGGAGGCCTTCCAGGGTGGCGACGGCGCGATCGGTCTTTCCGTAGCGGAGGTACACGCTGGCTTCGGCCAGCAGCTGCTCCGCGTCGGCGCTGAAGGCCGCGTCGACCCCGCCCGAGAGGTCCAGGGTCTGCTCCATGAGATCGACGTTCGGCGCAACAGCGGCTTCGTCGCTGGGAAGATCGGAGAGGTCACCGCCCAGCGTTCCGTCCCCGAGCTCAGCGGCCTGGCCCGCCAGCTCCGATCCGAAGACGCGCTGGGTGATCTCCGTGGCTCGCTCGTCGTCGCCAATCCGGCGGTACACCTCGGCCAACGTCCGGTACGTCTCGGTGGCCGCGTCCTCGCGGCCCATCGCGGTGTGGATGCGCGCCAGCAGCTCGTGGCCTTCGGGAAGATCCGGGCCGGTCTCCACCAGCTTGCGCGCATAGGGCTCCGCGCGCTCGGCCATGCCCTGATCCACCAAGATCTGCGCCATGGCGGTGATGGCCGAGGTGCGCTCCGGCTCCAGCTCGAGGATGCGATCGTAGACGCCCAGCAGCTCTTCGCGAGCCCCCTGACGCCCCAGCTCCTCGGCGACCGCGTCGTACTCCGCCAGCGCATCGGTGACCATGTCCGCCTGCCGGAGCAGGTCTGCGATCTTCAGCCGGCTGGTGGTATTTGTGGGGTCCAGCGTCGCCATCTTGCGCAGCAGCTCGAGCGCGTCGCGCTTGCGGCCTTCCTTGTGGTAGGAGTCGGCCGCCGTCTGCAGCGCAGCCAGGGCTTCCGAGGTCAGACCCAGGCGCTGATAAAGCTCCGCCAGCGGCTCGTAGATGTCGAGCCGCTCCGCATCGATCTTGCCCACCTGCTTGTAGATGGCGACGGCCTTGGCGTCGAAGCCGTCCTTCATGAACTGCTCGGCCACCTTGACGTAGGCGTCCGTCGCAGCCTCCTTGTCGCCCTGGCGAAGCGCGATGTCGCCCAGCTTGAGCCGCGCGTTCGAATCCCGCGGATCCAGCTTGACGAGGCTCTGGTACTCCTTCAGGGCCCTGTCGAGCTGACCCTTCTGAAGGAACTTCTGTGCGTTAGCCTGGATCTTCCGCTTATTGGCCGCCAAGTAGATCCCCGGGACGTCATGGGGGCGCAATAAGCCCCCCCAATGGGTTCTATCGGCGAAATAGAGGTGTCCTTGAGGTGCCCAACCCCCCGGAGCGGTAGGTTTTTCACCCGACCCGGAGCGTCCTCCAGCGACACCCCCGCGGGGTCAGGGGCTGCTCTGCAGGTGGCTCAGCAGGCCCGTCAGGCCCAGGCGGTAGCTGGCCGGGCCGAAGCCGCAGACCACGCCCACGGCCACGTCGGAGACCAGCGAGGTGCGCCGGAACGACTCGCGGGCGTGGACGTTGGACAGGTGGACCTCGACGACGGGCAGGCCGGTCGCCAGCAGGGCATCACGCAGCACGACACTGGTGTGGGTAAGCCCGGCGGGGTTGATCAGGATCCCCTCGGCCGCGCCGGCCGCCGCCTGGATGCGCTCGACCAGCTCACCCTCGTGATTGGACTGGAAGAACTCGAGCGAGGCCCCGGCTTCCTTGCCCGCGGCCTCCAGGGCCCGATCGATCTCCGCCAGGGTGGTGGCGCCGTAGACGTCGGGCTCGCGGCTGCCCAGCAGGTTGAGGTTCGGCCCGTGGATCACCAGGATGCGTTGCGCTTCCGGCACCGTCTCCCCTCCCCTGCGGCGGTTCGCTGCCCGGGAGGCGAAGGGTCTAGAACTCCTCGCGGATCGCGGGCAGATGGCGTCGAATGAGATAGCGCGCCTTGCCCAGGTTGCCATCCGGGAGCAGCGCCAGCACGATGAAGTAGTCGTCGTCCACCGCGTGGAGCACGAGGCTGAAGCGCGCCAGCATGACCACCGTCTCGCGCAGGGCTCCGCCGCCCAGGGCGTCCGATGCCTTGCGGATCTCGTCGAGGATGCGACCGAACTCGACGCCCGCGGCGCCGAACTCCTCCTCCAGGGTGCGCGCCGCCTCGGTGCGAGCCAGCGCCTGGTCGATGGGAATTCCGTCGGTGCCCATCAGCGCGGCGCCGACGCCGCCTCCGCATCCGTCGACGAGGGTCTGAAGAATGGTCTGGAAGCTCATGCCCTGTTCCTCTGAATGTTGTCGAGCCAACGCTCGAGCGTGCCCAGGATCCGCTCGCGATCGGCCAGGACCCGGGCGTCCAGCTCCTGGCGCATGGCCGCGGCATCGCCTGCATGCCCCTGCTCCTCGAGCAGGCCGGCCACGGTTTGCGTCGAGACCGGAATCCCGACCTCGTCGCGCCCCACCTCGTGCAGGACTTCGTTCTCGATGCTGCGAATCGCCTGCGCGGCCACGGAGTCCGCGCTCACCATCTCGTCGCGCTCGGGCGTCGCCTGCTCGAACGCCGCGTCGATCTCGGGCTCGTCGATGGGCTCGTCCAGCACGTCCGGATCCGGCGCGTCTAGCGCATTCAATCGCGGCGGCGACGCCCCGCCCGAACCGCTGGACGCGAGGCCCTCCAGCGCCACCGGGTGATCCGGCACGGACGCCAGCACCCGCTCCAGCTCGACGCGGGCCTCGTCCAGACGCTCCTGGTCGAGAAGCGCCAAGCCCAGGGCCACGCGCCCCGCCAGGGCATCCGGACGCCGATCGAGGCCGGCCCGTGCGATCACCTCGGCCTGGCCCGGCTCCCCGGCCCGCCGATGCGTCTCCGCCAGCGCCGGAAAGACGGCCGAGCCCGGATCGCTGCCCAGCAGCCCCTGAAGCCGTTCCAGGTCGCTCATGCCCATCGCTTCGTTCACCTGCGCCCCCTCCCCGCCCCCTGGCGGCCGCGGGCCGGCGGGAGAATCTCCGCCGGCAGGAGCGGGCGCGTCTCGGCGCGACCCAGCTCCCGCAGCACCACGAAGCGAACGTGTGCGTCTCGCTTCTTCTTATCGACGGCCAGCGCCCGGAGATAAGCCCTGCGCTCGAAACGGGGCAATCGGGTCGGCAGCTCCAGGCGCTCCAACAGCGCCTGGAGCCGGTCCGCGGTGCCCGCGGGGGCCAGGCCCAGCTCCTCGGAGCGACGTGCCGCGAAGACCATCCCGATGGCCACCGCCTCGCCGTGCAGGATGCTCCGATAGCGCCGCAGGGCCTCGACGGCGTGGGCCAGGGTGTGGCCGAAGTTGAGCAGCATGCGCACGCCCGCCTCGCGTTCGTCGGCGCTCACCACCTCCGCCTTGATCTGGCAGGCCCTCTCCAGGATCGGCACCAGCAGCTTGGGATCCACATCCAGAAGCTTTTCGCCGGCCCCCTCCAGCTCGGCAAAGAAGGCCGCGTCCCAGATCGCCCCGGCCTTGACCACCTCGGCCAGGCCCGCCGCACGCAGTCGGCGCGGCAGGCTGCGCAGCACCGCCACGTCGATCCAGACCAGGCGCGGCTGGTGGAAGGCTCCCACCAGGTTCTTGCCCTGCTTCAGGTTCACGCCCACCTTGCCGCCCACCCCGGCGTCGACCATGGCCAGCAGCGTCGTGGGCACCTGCACGAGCTGGATCCCACGCAGGAAGGTGGCCGCCGCGAAGCCGGCCAGGTCGCCGACCATTCCGCCTCCCAGGGCCACCACCACCGACGAGCGGTCCAGACCGCGCTCCAGGAAGCCATCGTAGAGCTTTGCCACCTGTCGCAGCGTCTTGGCAGCATCCCCGTCGGGAATCTCGAAGCGGTGGACACGCAGGCCCGCGTCTCGCAGGGCTCGGGCCACGCGTGCTCCGTAGCGGCGATTCACCGGCGGAACGCTCACCAGCGCCGCCTGGGAGGAGCCCGTGCAGCGGGCGATCCGGGCGCCGACCTCGTCCAGCGTCTCGTGGCCCAGCACGATCGGGTACGAACGCTCCGCCAGGTCCACCTGGACGACTCGACGCCGCGTCATGCCAGCTCCTCCGCCACCGCTGCCGCCACGGCCGCCACGTCCCGGTCCTCCGTCTGCACCACGATCCCCGCACTCTCGTAGGCCGCCCCGCGCTCGTCGAGCAGCCGGCGGATCTCCGCCAG
>Ga0255054_10002304_pt1 | contig 10983 bp, 8 predicted proteins | sample JV7_2_23_MG_FD_188634 | JGI IMG/M metagenome (GOLD analysis project Ga0255054, IMG submission 188634) | Seawater microbial communities from Jervis Inlet, British Columbia, Canada - JV7_2_23 | ecosystem: Environmental > Aquatic > Marine > Inlet | place: Canada: British Columbia | collected... | reverse complement strand
GCTCGATGACACGCGGACCAGCGAATCCAATCAATGCGTTTGGCTCCGCAATGTTGACGTCGCCAAGCATTGCAAGGCTCGCCGAAACGCCTCCGGTCGTCGGATCGGTCAATACCGAAACGAACGGCACACCGTTGCTGCCCAGATTCGCAAGTGCTGCAGAGGTTTTGGCCATCTGCAGGAGTGAAAACAACGCCTCCTGCATGCGTGCGCCGCCGCTGGCCGCGAATGATATCAACGGCATCTTGTGTTCGGCAGCGTAGTTCGCCGCACGAGCAAAACGCTCACCGACAACTGATCCCATCGAGCCGCCCATGAAGCCGAACTCGAATGCGCACGCAACGACCGGGCGACCGAGCAACGTGCCAGATACGGACACCAGCGCGTCCTTCTCACCTGTCTTCTTCTGCGCCTGAATTAAGCGGTCACGATAGCGCTTGCTGTCACGAAACTTCAGTGGGTCCAGCGATTCGAGCTGCCCGGACAATTCTGTTTGCGAATCCGGATCGAGGAAGAAATTCAGGCGTTGCCGCGCGCCGATGCGCATATGGTGGTCGCACTTCGGACAAACCTGCAAATTGCGTTCAAGTTCGTTGCGATATAGCTGTGCGTCACATTTCGGACACTTGATCCAAACGCCTTCGGGCACGGAACGCGTGCGTTTCTCTGTGCTGATGCGGGACGGCATTAGCTTTTCGAACCAACTCATCGGTGCATCTTAACCAAATTACTGTTGGAGTGCTCCTTGGAGCGCGACCGGATATGGTAGAAATCGAAGTACTTTTTCACCAAGGTTCAGTCGCGGTTCGAGAACCACTCCAACGATCCCTCATTTGGGTCGACTGGCAATTCGAATTCGCCAGGATAGTCGACTTTTATTAGTGTCAGGCCATGCGGCGGCGCAGCAGCACCGCCTTGTTTGCGGTCTCTACTTTCGAGCACTGTCGCGGCCCGGTCATCCGGCTCATCACCACGGCCGATGGCGACCAGCGTGCCGGTGATGTTGCGCACCATGTGCTGCAAGAAAGCGTTCGCGGTAACCTCGAGACGAATCCAGTCCCGGTCCCTCGTAACGACAATCGATGATATCTCGCGAATCGGTGTCGATGCCTGGCAGCCTGTCGCGCGATACGCTGAAAAATCGTGTCTGCCGACCAGGGCCTGGGCCGCCGTATGCATGCACTCTGCATTGAGTGGGTCGTAAACCCACCAAGCACGGTCTCGATACAGCGCCGATCGTTCCAGGCGATTCAATATCAGGTAATGATAGCTGCGCGCTGTCGCTGAGAACCGTGCGTGAAAGCTGTCATCGACACTTTTTGCCCAGGTCACGCTGATGTCGTCAGGGAGATTACTGTTCGCGCCAAGGAGCCAACCCCGGTTGCCGCGCTCACTGCTCGTGTCGAAGTGCACGACCTGACCAGATGCGTGCACGCCTGTGTCAGTACGCCCCGCGCAAATGACTTCAATGGATTCATTGGCGACCCTGCTCAGGGCCTGTTCGACACGTGCCTGAACACCCTCACCGGTGCGTTGGCGTTGCCAACCGTTGTACGCCGTACCGTCGTACTCTAGACCCAGGGCGATGCGCACTAACTGGGTAGCGAGTCCAAGAGCTGCTGAGCTTGCTGACGCTGACCTTCGTCGCCTTCGTCGAGCACTTCCTCGAGGATCGAACGTGCGCCGTTGGGGTCACCCATATCAACATAGGCACGCGCCAGGTCGAGTTTGGTGCCAACCTCGGTCATCGTGCGCGCATCCGACAGATCGTTGCTCATGTCGTCAGGTGCCAATGAAACGGTACCGGCCTGATCCGATTCTATCTCTAAGTCAGGACGAGGTTGTTCCACCGTCGCGTCGTCGCGTATCTGTTCGACTGTATCGCCTGCCTCACTGACCTTGAGGGCCGCCGTCAGATCATCGAGATCGAGATCGACGTCGGTGCTGGCAACCGCCGGCAGCTCACCCGTCTCATCAATATTCGCATCGCCTGAAAAGGCTTCTTTGGGCAGGGCTTCAGTCTTCGCGAAGTCGAAATCCCCACCGCCTTCGTCGTCATCATCAAGGCTCGCGAGCAGGGTCTCCGCATCATCTGCCAGGCTGTCTTCAGCCGCTTCGTCGCCATACCCGGGAGCGAGCATGGTCGCATCGTCGTCGGACAGACTTTCACCTGCATCAGAGACCGTGTCGACCGCGAGGTCTTCACTCAAAACCTGAGTGACACCCGTCGCATCAAGTAGCGACTCATCGATGCCGATATCGGTAGCAACTTCGGTCTCGTCGAAATCTGATTCGAGTGTGGCATTCACCCCCGTTTCATCGACCGACGGCATTTCTGATGTGGCGGCAAGCGCATCTTCCACGTCCAGCGCTTCGTTGACACCTGTGTCGTCGCCAGTCAGCACGGTTTGTACACCAGTTGCGTTAGGATCGATTTCGGGATTCTTGCCCGTAACTTCGGCGAGGTCATCCGCGAGATCCTCAAGCGCTCTGTTCATGTCGGATTCCGACAAGGTCTCCGTTTCACTCGTCGCATCGGGGTCGTCGAGTGAAGCAAGTTCGGTCTCAGCTAAACCGTCGACGTCGAGGTCAAGATCATCGACGTTGATTTCTGCCGTCTCCTCAGCTGACTGGCCGCTGCTTTCGATCGCCTCACCGACTGTCTCATCAAGTGACGGCAGTTCGGCTGTTCCACCCAATACATCGAACTGCTGTTCAATCGTTGGTGTTTCAACGGTCGAATCCGGCGACGGCATTTCTGCTGTCTCATCGGCCGCCGGCATCTCTCGCGTCACGTCAAAGTCCGACACTTCTTCGGTATCGATCGCGGCAGTTTCGTCGCTATCTTCGGGTTCTGCGTCTTCGCTATCCGCGAGTTCTGCTTCTTCGATATCCGCGAGCTCAGTTTCGTCCGCAACGCTGTCGACAAAGAAATCGACATCTTCGACAGGTTCGAGGGCTTGTGTCTCCGCATCGCCACCGAGGTCCACGATATCGCTTGCCGCAGCGTCGTCACCGACGAATTCCATATCGAGCGCCCCGGTTTCGTCCATGCCCGCCTCGAATGACAAGTCCATGGCCTTCGTTGCACCGGCTGCGCTGGCTCCCGCAAACAACACATCATCGGCAGCGATCTGCTGTCCCATGATGACAATCTTGTCCCAATCCGCACTCTCCGTATCGCCAACGGCTGAATTGAGTCGACCGGCTGCGTCGACAAACGCATCGCGGTTACCCCAGACGAAGTAGATCTCGCAGAGTTTTGTAAGCAAGTCGGTGCGTTCTGGTTCGACGGACAGCGCACCATTTATGAGATCGGCCGCCTGATCGTACAGACCGTAAGCCATGTGGAAATCAGCCTCGGCGACTGGATCTGTCTGGTCGAGGTTAATTGCGGTTTCACTGCTGAATGTGTCTTCGAGCGAACCGAACTGACCCGTAGCTTCCTTGGCGTCAGTTTCATCTTCATCTTCAGCTTCAGCTTCAGCTTCAAAAGCAGGCATCGGAGCGTCGACGGTTTCGTCCATGTCGGGACGCATTGTCGATTCCTGCTCGACAACAACAATCGACTCGTCGATTGGTAACGGCGCGCGCAGACTCTCTGTTACCGCAAGGTCATCATCGCCCATTTCGTCCGAATCCAGCGGCTGCCAGCTGTCCGGATCCTCATCGTCGTCGCGCCCGCGGCGCATGAACCAGAATAGCAGGCCTCCCACCACGATCAGCGCGCCAATAATGATGGCCCACATGCTCGTTAACAGCTCCGCGGCCCGATCCAGGAGACTCGGCTCAGAGGTCGTCTGAGCACGAATAATGCCTGCGGGTGCCTCGTCAGTCGTAGCCGTTGCATCGTCAACGACCGCATCATCAACGGCATCCGCATCGTCCGCCATGATCTCGGTATCATCAGCAAACGGATCGACGTCAGTATCGTCGGCGAGAGCATCGTCCATGTCATCGACCGGCGGCTCGTAAACTTCGCCGCGTATCCGTGCAAGCTCTTCGCGTAATGCAGCCAGTTCGTTATCGCGAATTTCGATTAGCGACTGTTGCTGTGGAACATCGGCTCCCTCGATGTCAGCAATGCGTTGCTCGATCTCATCTTCACGCGTTAACGGTTCGTCGCCGAACTGTGTGTCGGGATCGGCGGTGCCTGTGGCGAAATCATCATCAGGCGGAACCAGCGTCAGACTCGGTCTTGACGACGTGTCGACAGGGGGCGGTACGGTGCCACCTGTCCACTCGGCATGTTGCCGCTGTGCTTCGGCCAGTGCTTCACCACGGCTGATCTGGAAAATTTCATCCGCACTCGGGATGCGCAGTCCTGCACCCGCCCGGAGAATATTGATATTGCCGCCAAAGGCTTCGGGATTCGCCTCGAAGATGGCCAGCATGGTCTGGTTCATCGTCAGACGACTGTCCGGACGAACTCTTGACGCGATACCCCAAAGCGTTTCGTTGCGTTGCACTGGGTAGTCAGCGCCAGTTGTCGTGTCATACGGCGTGTCGTCGGCTACCAGCTCTGGTTTCGGTTGCTGCGGTGCTTCCTGACGCGTTGGTGTTGGAGCGGGCGCAGGCGCGGGAGCAGCAGTGGGGGCAGGCGCCTGGCGCTCTATCCGACCACTGTCGCTGGGTGTTGTGCGAGTCGGTGCCTGAACTGCAGGCGCTGAGTCGCTTGTCGGCGGAGCAAACGTTGGTGGGTCGAGGAACACCGTGTACTCACGCAACAAGCGGCCACGTGACCAGGATGCTTCGACCAGAAACGTCAGAAACGGCTCCGCCATCGGCGTTGCGGAACGAACCTGAATGTAGTTGCCGTCAGCACTGCCGCTGCGAACGACGTTGAACTGAATGTCCTGTAAATAGAACGGTCGATCGAGACCGTAACGCTCGAAAGTACCGGGCGATGCCATTGCCAATTGCAGATTATCGAGTTCTTCCGGAGTTGCGGACAGCAGATCTATTCGCGCACTCAACGGTTCATTGAGTGCTGAATTCATTTGAATACCGCCCAGCCCCAGGGCCCAAACCTCACTCGACAATAAGATAACAAGCACAAGCGAGATTCGAGAGAGTCGTCTCGACATAGTTTTAATCTCCAGCTCCCAAAAACCGCGACAATGACGCCCGTAGGGAGCCATATCAGGGCAGGCAGACCTCTTTAACATATGGTCGTGAACTATAGCTTATAAATGGTTTTTCGCCAATATTTCAGCAATTTGGACGCTATTTAGAGCCGCGCCCTTACGTATGTTGTCGGACACGATCCAGAGGTCGATTCCGCGTGGGTGAGAGATGTCCTCGCGCACACGACCGACGTAGACCGGGTCCGTGCCCGAACTTTCCGTGACTGCAGTCGGATATTCCCCGGTTTTTACGCCATCGAGCAGCGTTACACCGGGGGCATCACGAAGCAACTCACAGACCTTTTCGGCCGTAATCTTGTCCTTTGTCTCGATGTGCACGGCCTCGGAATGGCCGTAAAAGGCCGGTATGCGCACCGCAGTCGGATTGATCAGAATGCTGTCATCAGCGAAGATCTTCTGCGTTTCCCAGACCATCTTCATCTCTTCTTTGGTGTAACGATTGTCCTGGAACGTGTCGATGTGCGGTACCGCATTAAACGCGATTTGTTTTGCATCGCCGTCGATTTCCAACGGGCGACCATTCAACAGTGCTGCTGTTTGTCGCACGAGTTCCTCGACCGCACGCCTCCCCGCGCCGGATACCGCCTGATAAGTCGCAACATTGATACGCTCGATTCCGACCGCGTCATAGATCGGCTTGAGGGCGACAACCATCTGAATAGTCGAGCAATTCGGATTCGCAATGATGCCGCGATCCTTGTGCGCAGATATCATTTCGGCATTTACTTCGGGAACGACTAGCGGAATGTCGTCGTCGTATCGAAAGTGCGATGTGTTGTCGATGACAACACAGCCGGCGGTGGCCGCTTTGGGTGCGAACTCCGCCGAAATCGATCCACCCGCCGAAAACAGACTGATCTGGACCTGCGAAAAATCGAACTCTGCAAGATCGCTGACATCCAACTCGCGATTGCCGAACGGCACGGTCTTGCCGACCGATCGTTCACTGGCGAGGGCATGCACCGTGCCCACCGGGAACTTCCGCTCTGCGAGTATTTCGAGCATCGATTCACCGACGGCACCGGTCGCACCGACGACTGCGATATCAAATTTAGTCGTCATGTCTCAGGACTGTCCTCAGACCTGCCGCGGCTGAAGCCGCTCCCACAAACATCGGCATTCTGTGCGCGGTGGCGCAAGTAATGGTCCATTAGCACGAGCGCAACCATCGCCTCGGCGATGGGTGTCGCTCTGAGGCCAACACAAGGATCATGGCGACCTTTGGTCACAATCTCGGTCTCTTTGCCTTCTTTGTCGATCGTCTTGCCTGGAACCGCAATGCTGGATGTTGGTTTCAGGGCAATACTCGCCAGCAAGTCCTGACCGGATGATATGCCGCCCAATGTTCCGCCCGCATCATTCTTGACAAATCCATCGGCGCCAATTTCATCACGATGTTCACTGCCGCGCTGCGTTATCGCCTTGAATCCGGCACCAAGCTCCACACCTTTGACAGCATTGATACTCATCAAACCATGCGCGAGCGCAGCTTCCAGCTTGTCAAACACGGGTTCGCCAAGCCCGGGGGGGATATTGCTGGCCAGAACGCTGATTTTCGCACCAATCGAATCGCCCTCTTCGCGTAAGGCGTCCATAAATGTCTCGAGTTCGGTAATCCGTGCCGGATCTGCACAGAAAAACGGGTTCTCGTCGATGACTGAGAGGTCTACGGCGGCGAGTTCAATCGGACCGAGTTGTGAGAGATAGCCACGAATCTCGATGCCTGCATTTTCGCGCAGGTACTTTCGAGCAATTGCACCTGCGGCGACGCGCATCGTCGTTTCGCGCGCAGACGAGCGACCTCCTCCACGATAATCGCGAATGCCATATTTTTGTTGATACGTGTAATCGGCGTGACCGGGCCGGAACTTGTCCTTGATATCGCCATAGTCCTTCGAGCGTTGGTCTTTGTTGCGAATAAGCAAACCGATCGGCGTGCCGGTCGTTACGCCCTCGAAGACGCCGGAGAGAATTTCTACCTGGTCAGGTTCTTGCCGCTGTGTTGTGTGGCGGGACCGGCCTGGCCGCCGTCGTTCAAGATCCGCCTGTATGTCCTCTGCGTCGAGCTTCATTCCAGGCGGGCAGCCGTCGACAATGCAGCCGAGCGCGACGCCATGGCTTTCGCCAAACGTCGATACGACAAAATTTTGACCAATACTGTTGCCAGACACTAGTGATTCAACCTTGCAATAAACCCTTGAGTTCGTCTTTCTTCAGCAAAAACACGCCAGACCCACCATGCTCGAACTCCAGCCAGGTAAATGCAACACCTGGATAACGATTTTCCAGCGCAGCCTGGCTGTTTCCGACCTCACAAACGAGTATTCCATTGTCACTCAGGAAACGCGATGCATGATGCAGGATCGTGTTGACCGAATCCAGACCATCATCGCCAGCAGCAAGTCCGAGAGCAGGCTCATGACGAAACTCATCGGGCAACGCATCCATGTCTTCTGTATCAACATAGGGTGGATTGCTGACGATCAACTCGTATTGCCGGCCCACGAGATTCTCAAAGAAATCGGACGCTACGAGCCGTACACGATCGACCAGGCGATGTCGTGAGACATTTATTTCCGCAACCGCCAATGCGTCCGCCGAGACGTCTACGGCATCCACAATTGCGCCGCGAAACTCGGTCGCTATCGCGATCGCGATGCATCCACTGCCAGTACCGAGGTCAACAGCGGTCTTGAGAGCACCAGGCGCCAGCCACGGTTCGAAGCGTTTATGAATCAACTCGGCTAATGGCGAGCGAGGCACCAGAACGCGCTCGTCCACATAGAATTCAAGACCCGCGAACCAGGCCTGATTGGTCAGATAGGCAACCGGCACGCGGTCTTCGATGCGCCGCATTGCAAGCTCCTCAAGGCCGGCAAGCTCTTCGTTGTCGACCATTCTCGCGTACACGGCCGGTGCGTCACCGTGAGACAGGCCCAGGTGCGCAAAAACGAGCCATGCCGCCTCGTCAACGGGATTATCGGTGCCATGACTGTAGCTCAATCGCGCCGCGGCAAATCGATCAGAGAAGCGACGAATCAGCTGCTCCACATTGATTGGATGTTCCGATTCCGGTGCCATAGATACGGAGTTTCGTTGAGAAGCGGATTAAATACTATCCGAGAGTCGCGTTTCTGCGTCACTGGCCTCAGATGCGCGGCGCGCGCCGCGTCGAATGTCGGTGATCATTTGCAAGGTGCGCAACAAAGCAACTGGGGCCAGTGGCGCGAAACCCGAAGGGAAGCGCTTTTGCGGGCGATCCGCATTGTCGCTCGTCACTCGAGTGAATTCACCACTCCACACTCCTCGCTTCGCGCGGCCCATCCCGCAAAATTCGCTTCGCGACCTTGGATAGTATTTAATCCGCTTCTAAAATATGCGCCTCGCGCAAATCCTCCGTAGGAAAAGATGGGCCCCAGAAGCATATTTATCGCAGTCGTCGCAGTCCTCGCAATCGCGACGGGCACCTGGTTGTCGTACCAACTGATGTCGCCACCCCCAACTCCGCAAACCGCCACTATGTTGCCGGCACCTGCCGAGCTGGCCGAATTTTCACTTGTCGATCACAACGGGAAAACGATCGGGCCAGAGGTCTTCGCAGGCCACTGGAGCCTCGTTTTCTTCGGTTTCACTCATTGTCCGGACATCTGCCCACTCACGATGCAGGTACTTGCGGATGCAAAAACCCAGCTGGCTGCACTCGATCAGGACCCTCTGCCGCGCATAGTGCTTGTGAGCGTGGATCCCGAACGCGACACGCCCGAGATCATGAGCCAGTACGTCGGCTATTTTGGGAACGGCAATCTCGGCATCACGGGCGAACTCGAGGAAGTTCGCAAGTTGACAAACAGCCTCGGCATATTTTTTGAAAAGTCGTCCACCGATGGAGACGACTATTCGGTTGACCATTCGGCTGTCGTTCTGGTGATGAACCCAAGCGGGATGTTCCATGCGTTATTTGGCGCACCGCACGAGGCCGGGAACTTCGTGCACGACTTGCCAATCATCATGGCGAGCCAGTGATGCGAGTCGCCCTGCTTTTTGTGGTTATTGGTCTGCTCGCAGCATGCTCGGTCGAAAGAACACCGCTCGTCGCCACGGACGTTAGCATCTCAAAGCCGATTCCCGGCATGCAAATGACAGCCGCGTATTTCACACTGACGAACAACACGACACAGACAATCAAGATCACTCGTGCAACGAGTCCCGATTTCGAATCCGTCGAAATGCACGAAACCGTTCTTGAGGACGGCATGACCCGGATGTATGCGCTCGGTGACCTGACGATACTCGCTGGCGCGACGGTAATTTTTGAGCCCGGCGGCAAGCACCTGATGTTGATTCGGCCTATAACTGATGTCGATTCCGTAACGCTCGAGTTCTATGCCGGCAAAGCTGTCATATTGACGGTCGCTGTCCCTTATAAAGAATAGCCACTCATGCTCGATCGTTTATTCGTTCTACTGCAATACACCCTGCCGCGCTTTTGGCTCACGTCAGTCGTCTATCGAATCACGCGAATCAGGCAAACCGCAGTGAAGGATTTCATGATTTCGAAGTTCACTCGTCTGTACGACGTTGATATCGATGACGTCAAACTCGACGTGCCCAAAGACTTTGCTACATTTAACGACTTTTTTATCCGTGAACTCGAAAATGATGCCCGCCCGATCGATGATGATCCGTCGTCAATCATTTCTCCTGTTGACGGCACCGTCAGTGCTGCAGGTGCAATCAGCGGCGAGCACATTTTTCAGGCCAAGGGTCTGCACTACACTCTCGAAGATTTGTTGGCAACCGACACGCAGGAGGCTCGCGCTTTCGTCGGCGGCATGTTTGCGACGATTTATCTTGCGCCGCATAACTACCATCGCGTGCATGCGCCACTCGATGGAGAGATAGTCGCCGCTCGTTACGTACCTGGTGATCTGTTCAGCGTGAACACGGCGACCGTTGCGAATGTCCCCGGGCTATTTCGCCGCAACGAACGACTGGTGCTCCACTTCACTACGGCAAGCGGCCCTGCTGTCCTGATTTTTGTTGGCGCACTGAATGTTGGCAGCATCAGCACACCGTGGAGCGGTGAGGTTCGTCCACGCAGGCATGGTGTTGTGGAAATTATCGAACTGGATGACGGTCCGCACGAGATCAAGAAGGGCGACCTGCTCGGCTGGTTCAATATGGGAAGTACGGTCATCGTTCTTTTGCCGGCAAACACCTGCGACTGGAATAGTGACTTGAAGCCCAACGCAACCCTCAGAATGGGCGAAACAATCGGCTCGGTTTCTGGTTAATGACGGATTGGCGGCCATCGTCAAGTCCAGCCGCGGCATCGCGCCGTGCAGCACTGCTGCAACGCGCGCGACACTATTTTGCCGGGCAAAACATCCTGGCGGTCGACACGCCGGCACTGAGTCGCTCCGCTGGCACCGATCCCAATATCGACAGCCTCGCTGTCCGCCCCAATGTCGGAAACGACTACTTCCTGCATACGTCTCCTGAATTCTGCATGAAGCGATTGCTCGCTGACGGATACCCGGACATCTACTCAATTTGCCACGTCTTCCGGGACGGCGAGTCCGGCGGACGACACATCCCTGAATTCACGATGGCCGAGTGGTACCGCCTGGGATTTGATCTTCCGGCGATCATTAAGGACACGCTGCAATTTATTGCCGCGTGCCTTGATGAGCCAGAGCTCACTGAAAGCACGATTCAGTTCGACTATGCCGAAGCATTTCAACGATTCGCTAATATCGATGTTTACGAAGCCAGCGCCGATGATTTGGTCCGCGGCTATGGCGACGATGAGAGACTCAAGTCGGTAATGGGGGAT
>Ga0255054_10002303_pt1 | contig 10986 bp, 8 predicted proteins | sample JV7_2_23_MG_FD_188634 | JGI IMG/M metagenome (GOLD analysis project Ga0255054, IMG submission 188634) | Seawater microbial communities from Jervis Inlet, British Columbia, Canada - JV7_2_23 | ecosystem: Environmental > Aquatic > Marine > Inlet | place: Canada: British Columbia | collected... | reverse complement strand
CCAGCACGGCGCGATTGACGCAGTACCAGGTGCGCGGTGGATCCTCCACGAACATCACGATGCCCGCGTCGCGCAACATCCGGATGTGTTCCGAGATGGTCGATTGGGCGAGGCCGGTCTCTTCGACGATGTCGTTGCCGATGTGAGACGTGCACTGGGACAGATAACGCACGATCTTGACGCGCATCGGATTCCCCATTGCCTTGGCGAGTACGGCAAGGCGCTCGTCGGTCAACGGTTCTGGGTTCGGCGCTCCCAGGTTCATCTCACGACAACTCGGTGGTGGGCGTACCTCCATGGCTCCAGCGTCGGTTAAACGAAGCCGTACCGACAGGGGTCTTTCGTCCCATCATCACCCAACTGGCATCACCCAACTGGCATCACCCAACTGGCATCACCCAACTGGCATCACCCAACTGGCATCACCCAACTGGCACAAACGCGAGGCTGGGCCGTCCCCCCTCGAGCGGCCCAGCCAACCTCGATCGCGTCCACCCGTCCGTGCGACCATGGGTTTTCTCTCCCGTCGGCGGCCGCGGGATGCGTCTCGGAATCGGTTCCGACGCGATCTCTACCAACGGTACGACCGCATCGGCATCGGCAATAGGGACTATCGGGCATCGCCGATAGTCGTAGCCGCTGCCGGCATTAGATTCGGCGCGTGTCTGCAGGACTCCCCTGGCGTCGCTTGATCCTGGCCATCTCGATCGTCGCCATGAGCACCCTTCCCGTGTTCCTCGTGGGGGCAGCATTCGTGCAACTCGAGAACGACCTCGGCCTCACCCCCACCTCGCTCGGTGTACTGACCGCGTTGTTCTTCATGACCGCGGCGATCTCGTCCACGCCCCTCGGACACGTCGTGGAGCGCATCGGATGGCGGCGGGCGATGCGCATCAACTCGGCGATCACGGCGGCCGTATTGGTGGCAATCGGGGCGGTGGGACGAAGCACGCTGGTGTTGGCCGTGTTGCTCGTCATTGCCGGCCTCACGTACGGGCTCGCCAATCCGGCGGCGAATCGGGCCCTGGCGCAGCGCACCGACCCCGCGCGTCGTGGCGTGGTCTTCGGCCTCAAACACGCCGGCATCCCCACTTCGACGCTCCTCGCCGGACTCGCGGTACCCGCGCTGGTTCTCACCGTCGGATGGCCGTGGACCTTCGCCGCCGGGGCCTTGCTGCTGCCCGTCATCTGGCTGTTGATCGCCCGGGATCTCGATCGCCAGATCGACTGGGCCGAGGCCGATGCAACCGAGCAGCCCGACGGATCGCTCGATTTCCGGCAGCTGGCGGCACTGGGCCTGGCGGCAGCCATGGGAAGCTGGGCGGCGGTCTCGCTGGGCACCTTCCTCGTCGCCGCCGCAGTCGATTCCTCGGTGAGTGAAGCAGCAGCCGGCTTGCTCCTCTTCGCCGGATCCGTGGTCAGCATCGGTGCCAGAGCCGGGTACGGGGTGTGGACCGACCGGGTTCGAGGAGGTGGCTTCGCCGGAATGGCGGTGTTGATGGCAATCGGATCGGTCGTGTTCCTCGGGCTGCGCATGTCGACCGGGACGGCGTTCATCCTCCTCGTGCTCCTTGCGTTCGCCACCGCGTGGGGCTGGCCGGGCTTGATGACGTTCACCGTCGTCAATGCCAACGCATCGACCGCGGCAGCATCGTCCGGTGTCACCCAGGCCGGCGTCTTTCTCGGCGTTGGGCTGGGGCCGATCATCATCGGCTGGGTGATCACCAACGTGTCGTTTCAAGCGAGTTGGCTGCTCGTTTCTGCCGTGTTGGCCGGTGGTGCCGCTACCGCCGCGGCCGTTGGCAGAGGAGCCGGCCGCGTCGACCGCTCAGCCCGTGGCCGACCAGTCGCCGGCTGAGACCGGGTTGTTTCCCGACGCGGCGGTTGTTCACATAGAGACCGATCGCGTCGCCCTTGTTGAATAACCGCTTCGGCCTCCACCGACCCGGCTACCGAGGCACGCTCGAACTGCGGCTGCCCGGTTCGGCCCGCCTCGCGGTGAAGGTCGGCGACGCGATCCCAGAGTTAGGCCCGCTCCAGGATGAGTGCGGCCGCAGTGGCGCCGGCTCCGCACACGCTCACCAACCCGTAACGCACATCGCGACGGGCCATCTCGTTGGCGAGCTGGGTCACGATCCTCGCTCCTGTTGCCGCAAAGGGATGGCCGATGGCTATCGAGCCACCGAGCTGATTGAGCTTGTCCCGGTCGACCTTGCCGATGGGCGGTTCCTTCCAACCGTGTTCCCATGCGGCGATGTTGGCGGCAACCTGACCCCCGAAGGCTTCATGCATTTCGATGAGGTCGATGTCGCTGAGGCTCAATCCGGCCCGTCGCAGCACCCGCGGCACGGCTACGCCCGGCGCCATCAGCAGTCCCTCGTCGGGATGGATCGCAGCAAACTCGATGGCGGTCACATACGCCAGTGGCTCGTATCCGTGATCCCGAGCCGCGGCCTCCGCCATGAGAACGACCGCGGCGGCGCCGTCCGTGAGCGGGCTCGAGTTCCCTGCGGTGAGGGATCCGTCCGGGCCGGGGTCGAACACGGGGCCGAGAGAGGCCAGCTTGTCCATCGATGTGCCGGGACGAATCGTGGTGTCGTGTTCGATACCGGCCAGGGAATGGATCTCGCGGCCGAGCCGCCCGTCACTGGTTGCTGCGGCTGCGTTCATGTGGCTGCGGTAGGCGATCTCGTCCTGTTCGAGGCGTGAGATGCGCCACTCCTTGACCGTCAGCTCGGTGTGCTCGCCCATGGAGAGACCCGTCGAAGGCTCGTCTACTCCGGGTGCGTGCGGCAAGACGTCATTCGGGCGCAGCCGCGACAACAGCTTCAGGCGTTCGCCCACGCTGCGTGCGGCGCGCAGGTCGGAGAGCACGCGCGTGGCACGCCGGCTCCACAGAACCGACGGGTTGGACATCGACTCGACACCGCCGGCGATCCCCACCCGGGCGCGCCCGGCTCGGATGGAGTCGCTCACCGACTCGATGGCCGAGATCCCGGTGATGCAGTTGTCTGTGAGCGTGAGGGAGCGGACCGAAGCAGGAAGCCGGCTCGACAGGTTGATCTCCCGGGCGAGATGCGGGACCCTGGCATCCAGGGTGACGATCCCGTAGGAGAGCTGATCGACGACTTCCGGATCGAGATCGAGCTTCTCCAGCGCACCGTCGACGGCATGGGTGCCAAGTTCGAGTGCGGTGACTTCTTTCAGGGACGTGCCGGCCTTGGCGAACGGGGTGCGAGCTCCGCCGACGATTGCGATGCGATCTGAACTGTTCATGATGCGGTCTTTCTCGTGTCGTTGTTGGACGAAATAGCGATCGGTGCGGCAAGCACGGATTCGGGTATGGCAAACGCGTTGACGAGATCCAGAGACTCGGCGGCGAGACCTGCAGCCAGACTGCCGACACTCTTCCTCACAGCCGTTGCGGTCTTCGCGCTCAGGCGACCGTGCTCCTGGAACCATCCGAGATCGGCGAGAATCCGGTCTGCGCCAAAGAGGGCGCGGAGTCGTTGCAGCACATCGGCGGTGGCGGGGTCTTGCACCTCGGCGACACCGGCGACGAACGCCTCGTACACGATCCTCTCGACGTGACTTCGTGCGACGGCCAGGACGTGATCCTGTACCTCGGTAAACGCATCAAACGCGCTGATTCCGCTGTCAACGCGTTTCTTGATGCGAGCCGCCAACGCATCGATCTGGTGGAGCTCCCTCCCGCGAAGTAGACCGAGCTGCCAATCGGGGTCTTCGACGTTTCTCGGGCGCCTCGCGGGCACGAACGGGACCGTCTCGGTAAGGGCAGCTATTCTCCGCAACGCATAGCGACCCGCGGCCACGAGTACCGAGCGCGAGAACTGCTCGGAGAAGTCGGTCAAGAGGCTCTTCGTGACGAGCTGGGCGAGCACCGTGTTGTCGCCTTCGTACGTCGTGAACACGTCTGCATCGCTCCGCATCGAAGCAACACGGTTCACGGTGAGATAGCCCTGTCCACCGGTCGCCTCGCGAGCCGCCTGCACGGTGTCCAGTGCATGCCATGTGGCGAAGGCCTTCAGACCGGCGGCTCGTATTTCGATGGCCTGCGAGTCGTCCGTGAGAGACGCGAAGTCCTCGACGAGAGCATCGAGAGCGAAGTGATACGCGTAGGTTGCTGCGAGTTTCGGAAGCAATCGGCGTTGGTGTGCGGGGTAGTCGATCAGCAACCGCTCCCGACCCGGATCCGGGCCGAACTGGCGGCGGCAATGCGCGTAGCGGACGGCAATGGTGAGCGCCGACTTGGCGACGCTGACGGAGACGGCGCCAACACTGATCCGCCCACCGACGAGGGTCCCGATCATCGTGAAGAAGCGTCGATTCGAGCTCTCGATCTCACTGACGAACCGGCCCTCGTGGTCGATCCTCGATAATGCGTCGAGGAGTGCCGTCCGCGGCACCCGAACATCGTCGAACCAGATGCGTCCGTTGTCGACGCCGTTGAGGCCTTCCTTCTCTCCCGCATCCGTGATGTGAACACCGGGAGCGACCCGACCGCGCCGGTCGCGAAGAGGGACGAGCACTGCATGGACACCGTGGTCCTCGCTCCCGATCATCAGCCTCGCGAACACCACGGCGAGTCGGCCGTGGGCGGCGGCGTTGCCGATGTAGTCCTTGCGGGCCCGATCGTGCGGGGTCGCGATGATCAGTTCGTCGGTGACGGCGTCGTAGGTAGCGGTGGTCTCGAGGTCACGAACGTTCGAGCCATGCCCGGTCTCGGTCATGGCGAAGGCTCCCGGCAGCTCGAGCGAGGCCGCCGCCGCCAGGTAGGTTTTCTGGGTTCCCAGGCGCGCGATCGCTCCGGCGAAGAGTCCGAATTGCACGCCGGCTTTCGTGAACAGGCTCAGGTCGTGGTGACCGAGGATGCCGAGCGCCGACACGAAGGCACCGACGTTGCCATCGCCGTAGGGAGCTGGGAGCGCGATGCGCCCGATGCCTTCCTGGGCGAGGCGTCGTGTCCATTCCAATACCTGCTCCCGGTCCTCATGACGATCGAGGCCGTAGCGGTAGGCGAACTCGGGCTCGGAGAGAAGAGCGCGCATCCGGTTCCGGATCGGTGCGTACCGACCATCGAGAGCGACCGTGAGCGCTCGCGGGTCGAATCGGGCGTGGCGTTGCTCGATGGCCCGGAGTCCCCCGCCGCGGTCGACCGACGGAGCCGAATGTGGTTGTACGAGTGCTGTTTCTGTCATCGTGTCGGCTCCAACCGCCGTGGCTGCCGTTCGCGACTGAAATCGTCAAGGTCGAGACCTTTCCATTGACAATCGGGCGTAACCGCGGTTGTGGATCGCATGAAGTGCGAAGCCGTTGCGCCCCGCCAAGAGGTCCGATCATGACCACTGCGTTCGTGCTCACCGGAGGCGGCAGTCTCGGCGCCGTCCATGTCGGAATGCTGGAGGCACTCTATGAGCGAGGCATCGCACCCGACCTCATCATCGGCACCTCGGCAGGCGCCATCAACGCTGCCTACATCGCGACCCGGCCACAGCAGCCGGCGACGGCCCAATCTCTCGGCGAGGTCTGGCGCGGTCTCCGGCGTTCCGACATCTTCCCGCTCGATCTGGCGGTGGGGCTCTTCGGGTTCCTCGGGCGCAAGACCCACCTCATCCCCAACCGCGCCCTCAAGCGCCTCCTGACGGCCCACCTGCAGATCACCGATCTCGAACAGGCCTCGGTGCCGCTCCACGTCATCGCCACCGATGCCCGCACAGGAGAGGAGGTGCGCCTGTCCACCGGACCGGCAAAGGAGGCGGTGTTGGCAAGCGCCGCGCTTCCCGGGATCTTCCCCACGATCCCGTGGCAGGGGAGGCAGCTCATCGACGGCGGCATCGCCAACTATGCTCCGATGTCGCATGCAGTCGCCCTGGGCGCAGACACCGTGTACGTCCTCACGAGCGGCACGGCGTGTGCGCTGCCCGAGGCACCCCAGGGTGCGATTGCGCTTCTGTTGCACTCGACGAGCTTCCTCGTCGCCCGCCGCCTCGTCACCGAGATCGATCGTCTTCAGGACGAGACGAACCTCATCGTGCTTCCGCCGCCGTGTCCATTGAGCGTGGCACCTCACGACTTCACTCAAGCGACGGAGTTGATCACGCGTTCTCTCGACTTGACCAGGAACCACCTCGCCCAGGTCGATCGAGTCGGCGTGGCGCCGATCCCGCATCACCTCTCCCGCCTCGGCCACCAGAGGTGAGCGGTTCGACGCCACCCCAATGGACCGAATGTCGCCGAGATGTCATTCGGTGCAACCGATGGGCGCCACCCGAACGTTGAATCAGGACAACAACCCAATAACCAGCCAACCAGAAGAAGCCCATGCGACGTCTCATCCCGATAACCCTGTCCGTAGCAGCCGTAGCCATCGTCGTGATCGTGGTCGTCGCCCTCTCCGGCGGTGGCTCCTCATCTGAAGAGGCCGCCTCGACCACGACCTCGCAGCCAGCAGCCACGACGGCGCCTCCCGAAACCACACCTCCAGCGCCCGACGAGCCCGCAGCCGATCCGCCGTCCCCAACCACGACCGATCCCGAGTTCTTCGAGGGTCCCGCGGTCCTCTATGAGAATCTCGCCCTGGTGACATTCGTCTGGGAGACCAACTGGGATCGCCGCACCATCGACACCGACGAGCTGCTCATCGGGCTCTTCGTCCCCGATCCCCGAGATCGGATTCGTCCCATCGATGACCCGGCGTTCGAAACGGTGGCTGAAGCCGATGCGTGGCTCCAACCCCGCGAACCCGGCGCCTCGGTCACGATCGACGGTGAGGCGCGCTTCTACCCGCTGCGGATCATGACGTCGCACGAGATCGTCAACGACGAGTTCGGCGAAGTCCCCGTGGCGGTCACCTATTGCCCACTCTGCAACACCATGGCCGTCTTCGACCGACGCGTCGACGGCGATGTGCTGCGCTTCGGCGTCTCCGGGCTGCTGCGCATGAGCGATCTGGTCATGTGGGACGACGCGACGACATCACTGTGGCAACAGATCACCGGCGAAGGCATCGTGGGGGATCTCGCCGGGACACAGCTGGAGTTCGTACCATCGGCGTTGGTGCGCTGGGACGACTTCCGATCGACCAATCCCGACGGTGTCGTCCTCAGCATCGACCAGGGCTTCGGCATCAATTACGGACGTAACCCCTATGAGGGATACACCAGCCGTCCCGTGCCGTACGGATTCTTCCAGGATGAGCCGGATCCTCGTTTCCCTGCGCTGGAGCGGGTGGTCGGGGTCCGCGTCAACGGGATGACCAAGGCGTACCCGTTCAGCGTGATCGAGGTGGAGCGCGTGGTGAACGACGTCGTCGACGGCATACCCGTGGTCGTGTTCTGGGGGGCTTCCGACACGGCCGACGCCCTCGATGCCTCCCAGGTCGCCGACGGTCGCGGTGTCGGCACGGGGATCGCGTTCAGCCCCGTCGTCGATGGCCGGGTGCTGACCTTCACTGCGATCGACGACACCACCTTCCGCGACGAGGAGACCGGCAGCACCTGGACGTTGCTCGGTGTCGCCATCGACGGACCGCTCGCAGGCAAGCAGCTCGGCATCGTCGTGCATCAGAACGAGTTGTGGTTTGCCTGGGCCTCCTTCAACCCGGACGCACCTGTCCACGGCGCCTGAGGGGCTCCGTCAACGGTCGGACCCCCGACAGTCCGAGGAACGCGTCGCCGTGCGACGCCGTTTCCCGACCATGACCGACGATCGATCCGGCTCGTCCACGGGCTCTGTCTGGTTCATCATGCTCCTCGTTATCGGGGTGGCAGCGTTGCTGGGGATTCGATCGTGGCTCAGCGGTACCGGGGACCCCGCCCTCGCGAGCCCGTCACTTGGCGCTCCGCCCGATCCCAACGACGTCTACGACCCGGTCCGGGCCGGCGAGCAACTCCCCAGCGGGTACCGGCGGGTCCTGGGTCGCGATCAGATCTTCCCCATCTACGAACCCGCGTTCGTCCTGGCGACCGAGGTCGACTGGGCCTCGGACACCCTCGTCATCGGGGTCGCCGGCGACAAATCCGCCAAGGCGTACCCGGTGACCCACCTCAACCGTCGCGAGATGGTCATCGACTCGCTGGAGGGGATTCCGATCCTCGTCACCTGGTGACCACTGTGTGGCACGGCGATGGTCCATCGCCGAGAGTTGAATGGAAGAGAGCTGGTGCTGGGCAATCAGGGAGACCTGTGGGGCAACGCCATGACGTGGTGGGATCGCGACACCGGATCGGTGTGGAGCCAACCGATCGGCGAGGCGATCCTCGGGCCACGGAAGGGTGAGCGCCTGGAGCTGCTCCCCTCAACCCTCACGACGTGGGATGCCTGGCTGACCGCCCACCCAGAAACCGTCGCGCTCGATGCACCAGGTGGACCGAGCTCGCGATTCGACCTCGACCAGATGGCCGTCGTCGTGGACTTCGGTACGGAAGCCTCTGCCTACTTCATCCCTGCCCTGCGCGAAGTTGGGGTCGTCAACGACGTCGTCGCCGGAATCGAGATCGCCGTTGTTATCGACCCCGAGGACGACGAACGCTGGACTGTGTTCAGCCGACGCCTCGACGCCGCGGTCGTCGTCGACCTCGAGATGACACCAGACGGACTCGTCGACATTGTCTCGGGAACCGTCTTCGATCCGTTCCTCGGCGTCGGGCAGTCCGGTCCGCTCGCTGACCAGACCCTGGACAAGCTGCCGGCGTTCACCTCGTTCCCGAGGGACTACCTGACGTTCTTCCCCGACGGGCGAACCTGGCCCACGTGAACCGCGGCCGCTACCTCACTCGTCGTCCGCTGCGTGGCGGTTCAGCCACTGGGTGAACGGAGCGGGCATCTCGGCCTCTCGCTCACCCCAGTGATAGACGACCACCGTCCCGGCAGCGGCATCGTGCATCGCCCGCCGTTGCGGGCTGACGAGGATGCCGAGAAACCCCAGCCCGAAGATCAAGAACGAGAACGGAAACACGAGCGTCCGCAACGCCGCCTGCCTTCCGCTGATCGGCTTGCCCTCTCGGGTCACCACCGCCAGACCGACGATGGCCATCCCTGGGGTCTTCCCCGCGAGGGCAAGACTGAACCACGAATAGAGGAATGCCCACAGCGCGAAAGCGGTGAAACCGATCAGGCTCCGCCGACCTGAATCGTCCAACTCGAGCGGGCTGAACAATTCGATGAGAAACGCAACCCCCACCGCAGTGAGGATGAAGACCAACCAGACGATGCCGAGGTCAGCCAGGAACGCGAGCAGACGGGTGACCGGTCCCGCGTAGTGGCCGGCGACCTGGCCCCGTCCGATTTCGTCCACCCCCTCGCCTGCTTCGAGATCGGGCGGAGCCTCCGGTCGATCCGCAGGGTCACGGGTGGTAAGGCGGTAGGCAGCACGTCCCACGATGGAGTCCAGCGCCACGAGTTGACGGCGGACGACATCCAATGCCGAGCCCGCCAGGGCCCCGGTGCTCTCCTGGACGATGTCTGGGATGCCGGCACGCTCGACGATCTCCTGGACGTCGACCTGATCGATGATCGCGTCGATGTCGACACGCGCCATCAACCGGTGGATATCGATGCGATCGAGCAACGCGTTGACGTCGACCCGCTCGAGCAGCGCGTTCACGTCGACGCGTTCCATGAGCGCGTTGACATCGACCCGCTCGATGACGGCATCTGGATCGACGATGTCGACGACGGCGCCGGTCGCCCTCGCTGCCACCCGCGAGACCACCCCCTGGTGTGACTTGTCGTCTCGGTCTCTGTCCGTCGCCGCGGCGAGAAGGAGCAGCAAGAGGGCGAGATCACGGTCGCGCATGACCCGACGATATCGCATCCACCCCTCCTCCTCCGTTTTGGCGTAACTCATCGCGCATATGCGCGATGAGTTACGCCAAAACGGAGGGACTTGCCGAAGGGCCCTGATGAGGACCGGGGACTTCTCGTAGGCTCAGCCCATGCCGGCGAACGCGCGAAAAGCAGAGGGGCGCTGACGTGGTGGCGACAGATGACGTCCAAGTCGGATCGCGATACCGCCTCCCCGTGCTCGTCCGCGCCGAGTGGACCGAGCTCGGCCCACTGGGTCGCACCTCGCTCATCGCTCTGCTGGTCGCAGCCATCGCCGCGGTCGTGCTGGCCTTCGCCATTCCCCGTCAGGTGGAGCACTTCCTCATCGAATCCGAGGCGGGGGCGCTGGAGCGCGTCGTTACCAACCTCGCAGCCCAGGGTCTCATCCCTGAAGCCGGAGAGAGCCAGGTGGCCGCCGCGGAGCTCGACAGCGCCATACAGCGCGACCTTCTCGGCAGAGACACGGTGCGCGTCAAGATATGGAATGCCGAGGGGCTCGTCCTCTATTCGGACGCCCCCAAGATCACCGGTCAGCGGTTCCCGCTGTCGGACGACGTGAACGCGGCGCTGGCCGGCGAAGCCCGGACCGAGATCCCCGATTTGAGCCGTCCCGAGAATGTCGCCGAGCGAGAGCTAGGGAACCTCCGCGAGTACTACATCCCCGTACGCGGGCGGAACGGTGAAGTCAGCTCGGTATTCGAGGTCTATGTGTTGGCCGATCCGATGCTGGCCACGGTCGGCAACATCCGTCAGGCGGTGTGGATCAGCATCGGGATCGGAATCGCCCTGCTCACGATCTTCCTTCTCGCGCTCATTTCCAACCACGCCCGCGGCGTGACCCGTCGCCGCCGAGAATCCGAGCAGCTGCTCAGGGAGCTCCTGCAAGCCGCGGATGACGAACGGGCCCGAATCGTCGGAGCGCTCCACGACGACATCGGCCAGCCCCTGTATCGGATCCACTACGGCATCGAGGACCTCCTCGCCAGGGTCGATCCGGAGGACCCCATCGCCGACGATCTGGCTCGCGTCGGAGAGATCATCCAGCAGGTGGACGGCCATCTCAGAACGGAACTGAGAACGCTGCAAGACGAGCCCGGCGCTGAGCTCGACGTAGTCGACGCGATCGGGGAGCTGGCCGAG
>Ga0255054_10002302_pt1 | contig 10989 bp, 12 predicted proteins | sample JV7_2_23_MG_FD_188634 | JGI IMG/M metagenome (GOLD analysis project Ga0255054, IMG submission 188634) | Seawater microbial communities from Jervis Inlet, British Columbia, Canada - JV7_2_23 | ecosystem: Environmental > Aquatic > Marine > Inlet | place: Canada: British Columbia | collected... | reverse complement strand
ACCTCCGTCTTTCTCGATGCCACACACATATCCTGGACCCAGCAATCAGCCGTCGAAAACCTGCAGAGCCGGTACCAGATGCGGCGCACGGCAGAGGGTTTGTATGAGCTGACACAGCCGACGTATCGACTTCGATAGTTTCTCGGCGATGCCGCTTCCGGCTCCGTCCAGATATCGGTATCCAGGTCAGACGATTCGTATTATTCGCCCTGCTCGTCTTCCTGCTGCTTCATGAGCTTCTTGAACGCCGCTGCCAGCGGCCCCCAAATGAGGATGAGGTGAATACCCGCACCGGTGCCCAGCAAACTCAACACCTGTGACTTGTCCTCGAAGCCCCGCATCATCAGCGACGCGCCGATGATGGTCGCTCCCCAGATAATGGCGCTGCCAATGATGTACGGTCCCAGAATCTGCTTTTTCATAGTCCCCCCCTGGTAATAGTGTGGTTAACAATGAACTCCATGGGTGCCTTCGCACTGTTGCATTGCATGAGTGCCGCAGTGCCGCAGTTATCAATTCCTCATGAACAGGCGGAGCCACCAACTCCAGAACTGTGGATCCGGCACCCGAACACCCAAGAATGAAGTCAAGGCGTGAACCCCCTTATGTTATGAGGCACCTCATGAGGCCCCTGGTGATGAATTTGCAAAATAGAAATTAAATTCTATAATACAAAATCATGATCCGCAGACAGATTCAACCGCTGGTCCAACATCGACTCGACCAAAATCCGGCCGTCGCACTCGTCGGTCCACGCCAGTGCGGGAAAACGACGCTTGCTCAAATGTTGGGTGGCCTCTACTTCGATCTCGAGCAGGAGCCGGAACGCCTCAGACTCGACCTGGACTGGGACGCCCTCGAGCAAAGCGATGATCTCGTGATTCTCGACGAGGCCCAGTCCTGGCCCGAGCTTTTTCCACGGCTTCGCGGCGCGATCGATCGAGACCGGAAGCGTATGGGCCGGTTCCTGCTGCTCGGATCGGTTTCGCCGGCACTGATGACCCAGGTTTCGGAATCTCTTGCGGGACGCCTTTCGCTGGTCGAACTCACCCCGTTTTTGCAGACCGAGTTGAGGACGAGACCTCACCGAGAGAATCTCTGGTTGTACGGTGGATTTCCCGACGGAGGCGTTCTGCAACGCGAGCGGTTTCCACGGTGGCAGCGGGATTATCTTGCCCTGTTGACTCAGCGCGACCTCCCGAGCTGGGGCTTACCAGCACGACCCCAGACGACGGATCGTTTGCTTCGAATGCTCACAGCTGTCCATGGTCAAACCTGGAACGCCTCGCAGATCGGACAGAGCCTCGGTCTGTCCTACCACACGGTGAACAGTTATATGGACTCCCTAGCGGGGGCATTTCTGATACGGCGGCTTCCACCCTACAGGCCGAACATTCGGAAGCGTCTCATCAAGAGCCCTAAGATCTACTGGCGAGACACGGGTTTACTGCATGCACAACTCAACGTGGCAGACGAGAGGGCCCTCCTGGCGCAGCCGTGGGTCGGTGCGAGCTGGGAAGGATTCGTCATCGAGCAGACCGTTGGGGCGCTGAATTCCGTTGGACGGCCGTTCGAGGCGTTCTACTTCCGGACCAGCGACCAGCACGAACTCGATCTGGTACTCGAAATGGGAAACGAGCTCTGGGCACTCGAGGTCAAGCTGACTGCCTCACCAGGATTAAGTGACATGGAACGACTCGACAAGACTGCAGACATGATTGGGGCCAAACGTAGGTTTTTGGTGTCGAAGACTCAACGAACGACCGGCGGGCCGAAGCGAGCATCGTGCAACCTCCCCTGGCTGCTCGAACAGCTGATGTGATGTTTGATGCCACCTGTTGTTCTGCAGGTCTGAAGCTGTCAGGACCGACGATGCACTGAAAAAACCGCAATAACGGAGATTCTCGCAGAGAACACACGGAGACCCCCGTTTTCCATTCCAATCCGCGCCGATCTGCGTGATCTGCGGTTTCTCCGCCGTTACTCCAACAGCTGACTCCGCAGTTGCTCGACCTCTTCATCGGAGATGCCGAGGCCGTCGCGGATGTACGCCTCCATGGATCCGTACTCCTCCACCGCCTGCTCGAGGGCAGCGTCGATGTAGGCACCCTGAAGAATGTAGAAGGCATCCATGTTGGTGGTATCCACCTCTTCCGGTGGGATGCCGTTGTTCTCCGCGTAGAGGTCCCGAAGCTGGGCGAGCCGGTGATTAATCTCCTCCTGCCGGTAGGTATTCGAGAGGAGGTAGTCCTCACGGATGGTCTCCCATGGAACACCGAGGGTGGAGAGAAGGATGGCGGTTGCAGTTCCGGTTCGGTGGATCCCGTGCGAGCAGTGGAAGACCAGGGGCCTGCTGGCGGGATCCGAAATCTCGCGCAGCAAGGCAGCGTAGTGCTCCTGAGCCTCGACCATGAGACGGCGGTGGATGTCGGGGTTGATATCCGGGGGCACTTGAGAAAAATCGCCGGTCGAGCGGGCCTCCCTGACGACATCGGTGAGGTCGCCTAGGTTTCCCGCTTCCATCGGCAGCGGCACCTCGACGGTGCCGGCGGGGAGTCGATCCGGACCCCGCGCCTCGATCTCTTTCTCGGTCAGAAAGCTGACCACGGTTTGTATCTCCAGCTCCTCGAGTTTCGCCTCATCGTCATCGCTCAGCCGCGGCAGCTCGCCCGACCGGTAGACCTCACCCCACCTCACCGTGCGGCCGTCGGCGGTCTCGTAGCCGCCGAGGTCGCGGAAGTTGGGCTGGCCGTCAAGCGCCACGTGCCGTTCAGGTTCGGCCGTTGCCGGTACTGGAGTTGTCGCGGCGGGCTCGGGTGCCCTGTCGCATGCGATCACCAGCACCGTAAGCACTGCGATTGTTGTCGCCAAAAGAAAACAGCGGCGTCGTTTGATCAGATGTGACATGAACTCTCCAATATTCAGTAAATGAACGGGCTCTTGATGGCGGGGCCGGCCTGATACTTCCTCACATTCGTCAGAAGTAGTTCAACCAGGTGTACATCCGGATGACCACCTTGCGGATGATCCTAAAGGGCTTTCCCTTGGATGTGTAAATGGCGGCCCTGCCGCCGGCGCCCACCGGAAGCTCCAGCGTCTGCGGCAGGTCAGGGAAGCCGACCCGAACCGCAAGCGCGGTGCCGCCCTGCAGCGTGTCAACATCGGGTAGAGAGCCACTGGGGTCGCCCTGTCCCTCGCCGCTGGCCCAGATGATGCTGTCTACAGTGCCATTGAGGATGCGACCGGGGTAGAGCTCCAAAGCCACCTCCACGTCGTTGCCGACCTCAACGTGCCGGACGACGTTCTGACCCAACGGCGCAATGAGATAGCGCTCCGAGGTATCGATAAAAGTCATCACTGGTTGTGCGGCCCGCGCCACATAACCCTCCCGGAGCTGCAGGTTTGTAACGAAACCGTTTGCCGGCGCGGCGACGGTGGTGAAGGAGAGGTTGATCTCGGCCTGGCGGAGTTGCGCCCGCACCTGCGCGACCGAAGTGTTCTCGCCGTCGATCACCGAATCAAGCGCGAGCCGAGCTTTCGACTCCATCGCACGGGCGTCGGCAAGCTGGGCCTCCGCCTGCACGACCACGGTGTTTTCGCCGTCCAATACCGCGTCGACCGCCGCCTGGGCCTCTACCTGTCGAGCGATCGCCTGGATCAGTGACTCTTCGAGGGCGAGCAGACTCTGGCGCTTGGCATCCATCACCGCGTCGCTCACCGAGCCCGGATCCTGCTTCTTGGCTTCCGCCACGCGATCGTACTCGCTCTTGGCCAGGTCGCGCTGCGCGCTTACCTGCTCCACGGCGGCTTTCGCGGCATCGAGATTGGCGTCGAGACTCGTCACTTGCTGACGCGCATTCACCAGGGCGGCTTTCGCATTGACGACGTTGGCCTTCGCGCTGTCGAGGTTGTCCTGAAGCATCTCCGCGCTCTGTTCGGCCTGCACGAGCGCCGCCCTCAACCCATCCACGGCGGCCTGGAAAGGCGCCGGATCGATCGTGAACAGGACGTCGCCCTTCTTGATCGGCTGATTGGCGGAGATTGGAACAGCCGTCACCTGGCCGGTTACCTGCGGCGCGATCTGGACGACGTACTGGGAGATCACGGCGTTCGTGGAGTAGGGTTGGAAGAGGTTCATCGCCAGCAGGATGGCACCGATGACGACCACACCCACGATGGCCGCAGCGGTATAGGATTTGGCGTTCGGTTCGACGAGCTTGAGCTTGAAGAACAACAACCAGATCAGGCCAACATAGATCAAGGTCAGAATGGCGATCATGGAGTGCCTCCCAACCGTCGCACCTGCTCCTCGAGACTTTCGACTCTCGACTCCAGGCTGGCGACTTTCTCCGAACCCGCGACGGCAGACTGCTCGCGAGGCCGAATGTAGGCCCAGATCAGGGCAAAAGGCCAGAGAGCGCCGAGCGTGATGATGCCCAGCCAGCTCGCAACGTTGATCGCTTCGGCCTGCGGGTGGTTGCGGCCCCTGGCGATCTTGCCGGGCAACATCCCCAAGTACGCCAGGATGACGCCGGCCAGTGCCACGAGCACAATCATTACGACGAAGGTGAGAATGTTCAACACCATTTCGTTCACCTTTCTCCGGAACCCGGGGACGCCGCGGCAGCGCGGCCGATGGGAATCGATTCGTTCATACCAAGGCTCAGGTAGAGATTGATGCGATTGGCCAGGCGCCGGTTCCTCAGACTCAGCAGCTGACGCTGGGTCGCGACCGAGTTCTGTTGAATCAGCAGCACGTTGGTGAAGTCGATCAGCCCGACGTCGTACTGGATCAACGCCTGACGCAGTCCACCGGCGATCTCCTGTACCGCGATCTCCTGAAATAGCTCAGCCTCTCTGAGGTACTCATCATTGGTCAGGGTGGTCTCGACCTCGTTGAAGGCTTGCAGGACGGCCTGCACGTACTGATGGAGCGCTGCCTGCTGCTGGGACGTCGCGATCTCGACATTGGCCTTCAGGTCGCCACCGGCAAAGATCGGAGCAAACAGCCCCGCGGCGAGGCTCCAGAACGGATCGGGAGCACCGATCGCGTCCCTCAGGTCACTGCTCGCACTGCCGGCCGATCCGGTCAGGGCGAGGCTGGGCAGGCGTGCCGCCTGGGCCACCTGGATCGTATAAAAGGCCGCGGCGACCTGGCGCTCGGCTGCCACCAGATCGGGCCGCCGCTCGAGAACCTCAGCCGGAATACCGGCTGCCACCGGCGGCGGAACCGCCGCCATCTCCGTCGCCAGCTCCATCTCGGCGTCGGGATACCGCCCCAGCAGCACTTCGAGGCTGCGTACCGCCTGTTCGTAACCGGCACGGGCCTTGCGCAGGAATTCCTCACCGGTAGCGAGCTGGAACCGCGCCAGGTGGATGTCCAACTCCGATGTCAGACCCGCGTTGTATCTGGCTTGGGCAAGGGAGAGGTTGCGCTCGAAGAGCTTGATATTCTGATCGGCCAGCTCGACCTGCATTTTACTTTCGACAGCCAGGAACCACGCCTTGGCCGTCTGCGCAGCCAGCGAGAGACGGGCAAAGGCGTACTGCGAACCGGCAGCCTCGTAGTCCGCGAGTCCAGCCGCTTTGCCCGCCCGAATCCCGCCCCACAGGTCAATCTCCCAGACGACGTCGAGCGAGACGCCACTGGTGGTGATCGTGTCGCCGCCCTCGTAGCCGCCCTCCGATGAGCCGCCGGCGCCGGCGCTGATGAACGGGTAGAGCCCCGCCCCGGCCTTGATGGCGGCCTGTCTCGCCACCTCCAGCTGGGCCGCGGCGGTCTGCAGGTCCTGGTTGTTCTCAAGCGCCTCGGCGACGATCGCCTCGAGCCTCGGGTCTCCGAAATCAGCCAGCCACCCGGCAGGCAGGTCTTGGGCCTTCGTCTCAGATTGCGAGACCCACGCATCCGGAACCTCGATGCTCGGAGGCATCACCGGATCGGACGGTTGCCGAACGGTACAGCCGGCGACGAGAAATAATGCACTGGCGGTGCCCACCCTCAGGGACCGGGTCACCAACCTTCTCCGAGACTGCGCGACTCGCATCAGTATCCCGCCTTCCTTTTCCGTTCTCATCCACCCTAGTTCGACTCCAGCTCTGTCACTTCATCGTCACCTGGGGCGTCGACCACCTCGTAGAACGGGTTGCCGTTCTCGTCTTCGACCTCTTCGAAGAACACCATGTCGAATTGGTGGTAGGTCACCCCGTCGTACTCGATTTCGGTAGTTCCCCTGGGAAGCGCGTCTACCTGGGCCCCGACCTCCGGTTCGCCGTTGACGTAGCCGGTCGCTCCGTTCTCGTTGTAGGCGACATAGAGGTTGGAGTTGACGTAGTAGAACCTTTCCCCATCGGCCTGGAAGCTCGGCGAGCCTGCCGGGATGGAGTCGATCTCCTCTTCCGGTGGTTGAGGCTCCACCACGTATACCGTCCGGCCCGCATCGTTGGTGGACTTGGAGTAGTACGACCGATCGAATTGGTAGAGCGTGGCCTCTCCTTCATCATCGTGGGCGACGGCGTCTTCCGGGATCTTCGATACCTCAGCTCCCACCGGCGGCTCGACGACCACATAGCCGTTGCCGGAAGGCTGCCAGAAGCCCCAATCGGCGTAGGTGTAGGTCTCACCCTCGAACGTGATTGTCTCCCCTCCCTCCGGCAGCGCATCGGCCTTGTAGCCGACCGGAGGCGCGGTAAGTACGTGGCCCATTTCGCCTTTATACATGACCGGCCGGTACCACGGGTTGTAGTGCACATAGCTCGTGCCGGAGACCACGTAGGTGGTCGAGGAGGACGAATTTGCAATGGCGGACCACGCGGCTGTCCACAGGATGAACCGACCTACCCAGAAGCTGCCGTACCAACGGCGGTGGTGCCAGTAGCGATGATGATGCCACCTGCCTCTTCGCCAACGGTGGGAGTGGTGGACACGTCGCGCCCGGTGGTGCCTTCCACGGCGGGCGGTCGTTGTGCGCCGGTGCGTAGTACGGCGTGCACCAGCTCGTCCTGTCGTTCGTGCTGCAGAACTTTGGCTTGCCTTGGTTTGGTTGGAGGGACCTGTGCTGCGGCTCGACGACGAGGTGGTGCGAGGCTGGTTTGAGGGGCTCGTGCTGCGGTTCGACGACGAGGTGGTGCGAGGCTGGCTAGAGGCACTCGTGCTGCGGTTCGACGACGTTGGGGTGGACGACGCCGATCGGTAGGTCGAGCCCGATCGAGCCGAGCCTCCATGGTTGACGTTGGAGCTCGACCGGGCGGAGCGCCCCCCGCCACCGCGACCGCGACCGCCGCCGCCTCGCTGTGCTTCCACCTCGAGCACGGAGCCAACCGGGATCAACAGGCCTAGCGCCAGGTAGGTGAACACGCGAACAATTTTACGTATCATCGGGGGCCTCCTGTGGGTGGCGGTCATCAATCGATCACCGGAACGACATCGATTTGTTCAGCCCCCTCTGGAAGGGTGAACTCGAACAACGAGGGATCGGCGGGCAACGTGCTCGACCACTTGCTGAAGCGGGCCGTGTAACCCGGCATGCCTTCATCCTCGGTGTAGACGATGGCCATCTTGACCGGGAACGGATCGCCCTTCTGGACCCAGATCTGGATGTCGGCGCCCGGCTTGCGGATGGCGACGTGATCGGTCCACCGGCCGTCGACCCACGCCTCCCCGACATACCAGATCGAGGTGATGTCATCGCCGAGCCACAGGTCTTGGGGGTCGCTGGAAAGAAGGTCTGGAAACGGTACGGTGATCATGTAGTTGGCCACCAACTCCTGGACCGCCTCGGCGATGCCTCCCGGAAGGCGGATCTCGCCCCATATATTGGCCGGCTGCCGAATCATCCTGAAACGGCCGTTGTCGTACCAAGCCCTGTCCAGGGTGGCGTCATCCCTGAGCGTGACCCAGAAGAGCTGGTCCGGCTTCCGCATCGCGACCCGCTGCAACAGATCGAATTGCAGTCTTTGGCCGGACTCCTGGACAGATTCGTAGGTCACTCGGGCCTCGACGGCCAATTCCTGATTGCCCTGCATGAAGTCGACCATGCGTTGGACGACCTCTCGGCCCTCGGGCAGCTCACCAACATCATCTGCCAGGGCGGGAGGCGTCCACACGTCATCCTCCGTCAGGGCAGGGGCGCCACAGCCGACGAGCAGGGCAACGAGCACGGACAACATCATGTACTTCTTCATGGCCGCAGTTCCTTTCACATTCATTTGATAAACGGGCTCTTGATAACGGGGGTGAATTGTAGACGAAAATTCCAAACCTCGCCGTACGAATCGGGGCGAATCACCGAGTAATGGACCTCGGCCCGCAGCTTGACAGGCATCTTTCCGAAGCGAACGGTCTTGGTCACACCGAGACCGATGGGCACGGTGAGCCTGTCATCAGCCTCAGCTTCGTGGTTGTACGTGACCGAGGGGCCCGCCCCCACCGACCAGGCTCTGGGTAGCAAGTATCGGACGATGTACTGAAAATCGGTGAAACTGGTGTCCGACCGCCCGTCGTCACCGGCAAAAGACGACCAGTGCTGGAAGATGAAGCCGTAGACCCACGGTCTGCCCATTTTGAGGAGCATCGCCGCCGGGCCCGCCTGGTACTTGCCCTGGCCGAGAACTGGATCGGACGCGGTCGGGAACTTGAAGGTGGCACCGGCGCCCCACACCCAGCCATTGGCCTTGTCGGGCCCGACAAGTGTCATCAGTTGGAGATCGCCGAATCCTGTGGTGTGGCCCTCCGACACCCCGGTGGAGAAATCCACATCGGGGCTGGTCACCAACGGAAACACCGGCCGGCCGGAGAACATCAGCTTCTCGCTCATCGGCACCGGCAGTAGCGGCTGAAAAAAGAGGACGTTGCTGTAGGTCGTGCCGTCGACCAGATCGCCCTCGTTGATCCCGATGTTGTCCTGAAGGGTCAGCGCCCAGGTTTTTGAAAGCGGGTTGTTGAGCTGGCGGTCGATCTCCTCGAGGCTCGGTAGCTCGCCGGTCTCTTCCGCCTGCTGGGCGCCAACAACGGATACAACCATACACAGGCACACGACAGCCCACAGAGAAAGACGCATTGTCACCGACCCCTATTCGGTCTTTCGCTGGGAATCAGTGTTCTCGCTGATAGGAAAAGTTCTCGACCGTCATCTCGACGCCCTTGTCGGGCACGACAATAACCGTTCGCGCCACGTAGTCGAGGCCGTCCGGCGTCGTCTCGTGATCGGTCATCAGCTTCACGTCGCTCCCGTCGTGCTCGGTCGACACCTCGGTCTTGGTCATCTTGTGGTTCGCGTCGATCCACACCGACATGCGGTCTCCGGGCTGGACGACGTCGGTGGCATCGAGCTTTCGGCCGTCGTCGTCCGGCGAGACCGAAGCCTTGTTGAGGAAGTCGAGGAGGTTGCCGGCGGTCGGCAGGCTATAGGCCTTCAATAGCTTGCCGAGGTCGGCCATCCAGTCCTTCATCTCCCCGGCCTTCTTCTTCGCCACCTTGCCGCGGACGCCCCTTGGCTTCTTTGCGGAGGTCTCGTCGATCGGCGTCTTCTGCAGCTCGCCGTCGACGGTGTAGCGCACGATCTCGGTTTTGAGGCTCTTCGTTTCTCCCTTGAGCTTGACCTCGGTACGCTGCGTCCAGCTGTAATTGCGGGCTTTCTGTGCGTTTGCCTGCCGAGCAGTGCTGACCTTTTCTGCAACCAAGGTCATGTCGACCTGTGCGGCCACAGGTACTGCCAAGATCAGACCGAGAGCCAACGCCCCTGACGGTAGTGCTTTCATGCGATTCTCCTTTTCTTCGAGCCGGTCGACTACCAGAAGAACCGGAAGGCGGCCAACGGTCCGCTCATGCTCATGTCGTACTTGATCCCGGTGTTCTGGTTCTTGTAGTCGTAGTCGAGATGGCGGTAACCGAATAGGATTGCCGCCCACTTGGCGAGTCTGTAGTCGATGATCGCGTGTGCATTCCACACCAGGTCGGAGCCGCCGGCGCCGATGTCGAAGCGGCCCGAGAAGGTCCACCGTTCGCCGAGCTTCGGCCGCCACAAGATTCCGGCAAAGAGGTCCGTCCACGATTCGCTGACCTCGATCTCCGGAGCGATATCCAGCTGGAAGCCGATGTCCGTGTCGAGCTTGAAGTAACGCACGCCGGCGATCACCCACCACGTGTCCGCGAATTCATAGCCGCCCGCGCCCTCGAGGATCAAGTTCTCGACATCGATGTCAGCTGTCCCACCAGGCGTATTGATGTCCTGGGAGCCGGCGAGGTTCAGGTAGCTCATGTCCGCGAGCAGACCCCAGCGGCCCTTGCGGGCCTCGAAGTGCACGGTGAACCCACCCTCGAGGTTGTCAAATGCGTCGCTGAAGTCCACCCCGAAGTCCTGGCCGAATCTGTCTCGGATGGTCATCGTGCCGTCGACGCTGACGGCCCACAGATAGAGCGGCGAGATCTGGAACTGCCATTCATCCGAACCGCCCTGAGCATCGGCGACGGTTGCCGTTCCCAGCAACATCAGCGCCACAATCGCGAAACAAGTCTTTCTCAGCATGAGTCCCCCTCAAAGAAACCGCCCGCCGCTGTGCGCAGCGGGCCGCCTCAGACTTTTCTTTAATAGCTACTCACCGAGGTCCGGATCACTCCGCATCTCCCACGGGAGTTCGTACTCCATGAACTGGAAGACGTCAAACGGGAGATCCTCCATGTTGGCCGGGGGCACACCCAGGGCCTTCGTTTCCGGTCTCGCATTGGCGAGTCCTGCAAAAGCAATGCCGTGGGCGCGCTGGGAATCCGGGTACTTAGCCTTCCACAGCTCGTGCCGTGCCCGCGCCCGGACAAAAGCTTCGTTGAGATGGAACGTATTCACCATCATCCCGTTCTTCTCCCGTGTGTCGGAGAGCAGATCGTAGAACGAGGCGGAAAGGCCGCTCGCAGCTCCCGGGTCGGGGTCGATCCAGTGCTTTTTGATGTTGCCCTTGACCGTGGCACCCATATTGGGCCCTTGGTAGATGTGAACG
>Ga0255054_10002301_pt1 | contig 10991 bp, 9 predicted proteins | sample JV7_2_23_MG_FD_188634 | JGI IMG/M metagenome (GOLD analysis project Ga0255054, IMG submission 188634) | Seawater microbial communities from Jervis Inlet, British Columbia, Canada - JV7_2_23 | ecosystem: Environmental > Aquatic > Marine > Inlet | place: Canada: British Columbia | collected... | reverse complement strand
GACCTCGTCGAAAAATTGAACGTTCAACAACGTCCCCGCTAGGGGTCCCCTTGACAGTGGCTCCCGATGTTTATATTTCGATGATCATGGAAACATCCGATGCTTCCTCTCCCCCGGTCGAGCCCGAGCCGCCGGCCATTCCCTATGCCCGCACCACCATCGCGCTCGATGCGGGGCACTTCGCCCGCATCCGCCGCGCCTTGAAGCTGCTGTTCCGCATCGCGCACTCGGGGCCGTACCGGGCGCTGGTGGACCCCGGCGTCGACCCTGTCCGGGGCCACGAGCCGGGGAACCACGGCGTCATGATGGGGTACGACTTCCACATGACCGAGGCCGGCCCCCGGCTGATCGAGATCAACACCAATGCCGGCGGCGCGCTTCTGAACGGCCTTCGCACCGTGGCGCTCTGCGATCCAGGCGAGCTCGCCGGCGCGTGCTCGGGGCTGCTCTCGGCCGAGGAGATGGGGGCGAGCGTCGTCGAGACCTTCCGCGCCGAGATGAGAGCGGTCCGCGGTCGCGGCGCCGCTTTGGGCAGCGTCGCGATCGTCGACGAGCGCCCGGAGGAGCAGTTCCTGTACCCCGAGTTCGAGCTCTTTCGCGAGCTCCTCGAGCACTCCGGGATCCGTGCCGCGGTCGGCGACACCAGCGAGCTCCGACGCAACGGTTCGGGCGGTATCGAGCTGCGCGGGCGCCCGATCGACCTCGTCTACCTTCGCGATACCGATTTCGCTCTCGAAACGCCGCGTGCGGTGCCGCTGCGTGAAGCGTATCTGGCCGGAAACGTGGTGGTGACGCCCTCTCCCCGGGAGCATCACCTGCTCGCCGACAAGCGGCGCCTGGCCCTCTTCTCCTCGCAGGAGTCTCTGGCTCGCCTCGGCGTGGGATCCGAGGACGCGGCGTTCCTCTCGGAGATGGTTCCCGAGACGCGGCTCCTCGGCGAGATGAGCTTCGACGAGGCTTGGCGCAGCCGTCGGGATTGGGTCTTCAAGCCCGCCGCCCGGTTCGGGAGCAGGGCTGTCTACCGCGGCGACAAGATCTCGAAGCGCAAGCTCCAGCAGATCCATCCCGAGGGGCACTACGTCGCGCAGCGCCGCGTCGAGCCCGGTGCGGTGCAGGTCGCCGCCGAAGGGGGTCTGCAGACGATGAAGTTCGACGTGCGGGCCTATGCCTACCGCGATCAGCCGCTCCTTCTGGGTGCCCGCGTCTACCAGGGGCAGGTCACCAACCTCCGCAGCCCCGGCGGCGGCTTCTCGGCGATCTGCGTGCTGGCGGGGTAGTTCATCGGCGGGAACGGTCGGGGCCGGCGTGCTGGCTACCCCCCCACTCCATCTCTGGACCGCGCTATCTTGTGGGAGTCGACTCCAGATTCCTTGAGTGGGCTCCGTGAGGTGGAGATCTCCCGATGTCGCAAGCCGACGGGGCAACCTGATGGGCATCGACCTGAATGTCGACTTTCTCGATGCGGAGGCCTGGGATGCGGCCATGCGCGATCGCATGCGCTGGCTGCGCGAGAACGATCCGGTCCACTGGTCGGAGAGGAGCGGTCTCTGGGTGGTCACGAAGTTCGAGGACGTCAGCTTCGTCTCCAAGAACCACCAGCTCTTCTGCTCGGGAGGAGGCGTCCGTCCGGGAAGCGCGATCAAGCTTCCCCTGATCGACGAGGACGAGCCCCGGCACACCCAGCTTCGGCGTCTGATCAACCGGGGATTCACGCCCCGCATGGTGCGCAAGCTGGAGACGGCCTTTCGCGAGATCGCCACGGAGACGATCGACAGGATCGCCTCGAGCGGCGAGTGCGACTTCGTCGACGACATCGCCGTGCCCATGCCGATCCTGCTGATCGCCGAGATGATCGGCATCCGCGTGGAGGACCGGGAGCGCTTCCACCGCTGGTCCGACGACCTGATCGCCGGCGACGGAAACCGCGACAATCCCGAGATCATGGAGAGGGCGGGTCGGGCCCTGCGCGAGTACGGAGAGTACTTGAAGGAGATCTTCGAAGACCGGCGCAGGCATCCCCAGGACGATCTGATCAGCATTTTGGTGGGCGCGAAAGATCAGGGCCTGCTCGGTGAGAACCGCTACGAGACCGATGTCGAGGCGCGCCCCATCGATACCTCCGCCATGGAGAGGATCGAGGAGATCCGCGACGTCGCCGACGACGAACTGGTGATGCTGATGGTGCTGCTGCTGGTCGCCGGTAACGAGACCACCCGCAACGGCATCTCGGGTGGGATGAGCCTGCTGATCGAGAACCCGGGAGAGCGCCAGAGGCTGATCGACGACCCCTCGTTGATCCCCGGGGCGGTGGAGGAGATGGTGCGGCTGGTCTCTCCGGTGCAGAGCTTCGCACGCACCGCCACCCAGGACACCGAGCTCGGGGGCGAGAAGATCCGCAAGGGTGACACAGTATTGATGCTGTACCCCGCCGCGAATCGCGATCCCGACGAGTTCGAAGATCCCGACGTCTTCAAGATCGATCGCGATCCGCGCCACCTGGCCTTTGGCGTCGGCAATCACTTCTGCCTGGGCGCCAACCTCGCGCGCATGGAGATGCGTGTGGCCTTCGAGGAGCTGCTGCGGCGCCTGCCGGACATGGCGTACGCCGACGGGGGCCCGGAGATCCGCCCGTCTCCCCTGGTGCATTCCCACGTGCACATGCAGGTCAGGTACACGCCGGAGGTTTGAGTGGATCCGGAGCCCTCGGTTCTCCGGATCACGCTCCCACGCGGTCGGGACCTCCCGGCGCCAACCGTCTCATTGATCCTTGACATACGAGACCGTATGACGGCGCTCATACCACCCCCCACCCGGGACGCGCATAAATAAGCCTCACCCGAGGTGGAAGGGCCCGGCCCCGGTCGTACCCCCGGTGACGAGGCGGGTCATTTGCCCATCTCTCATGGAGGCGCGGCCGCCGCTCTTCCCCACGGGGCCACCGGGCGGTCGGGTAGCCGCCGGAACCAGGAGAAGCTAAGTCTTGCCGGCGGTCCGGCGCTGAGATCGAGAGAAGCTCGGCTGAGCGGTCTTCGAGGATTTTGCATCGCGATCGGGTTGCGATCGCGTCACGATTGGGGAAGGAGCGAGTCAGATGGCGACGATGACCGAGTCGAGGCGGCAGCTGGTGTGGGTGTATGACCTGAACAAGTGCATTGGCTGTCAGACCTGCTCCGTGGCCTGCAAGGTGCTGTGGACGCAAGAGGAGACGCAACAGCAGGAGGGCACCGAGCACATGTGGTGGATGACGGTCAACACCAAGCCGGGTGCCGGGACGCCGCGGGACTGGGAGAAGATGGGTGGCGGTTACGACGGTGAGGGGAAGCTTCAGTTGGGGAAGCTTCCGACGCCGGAGGAGTTTGGAGGCGGCTGGGACTACAACTACGACGAGGTGCTTCGGGGGGGTCGTGGTCGCGAGGTGTATTTGCAGAAGACGGCGGGCAGCAAGAGTTGGGGGATGAACTGGGACGAGGACGAGGGGGGCGGTGAGTATCCGAACGCCTATTACTTCTATTTGCCGCGGATGTGCAATCACTGCAGCCAGCCTTCGTGTGTGGAGGCGTGTCCGAGCGGAGCGATGTTCAAGCGCGAGGAGGACGGACTAGTGCTTCGCGACGAGGACATCTGTCAGGGGGCCCAGGATTGCGCGCGGGCGTGTCCGTACAAGAAGATTTATTTCAACGCGGCGACCAAGGTGAGCCAGCACTGCATTGGCTGTTTTCCGCGTTTGGAGCAGGGTGTGGCGCCGGCCTGCGTGCGGCAGTGTCCGGGTCGGGCGGCGTTCGTGGGATTCAAGGACGACGCGGGGAGCGTGGTGTTCAAGCTGGTGGAGAAGTGGAAGGTGGCGCTTCCGTTGCATCCGGAGTACGGGACGGAGGCGAACGTCTTCTACGTGCCGCCGCTGGCGCCGGCGCCGCTTCGCGAGGACGGCAGTTTCGACGACGGTGCGGACCGGATTCCGCCTTCGTATCTCGAGGAGCTGTTTGGTCCCGCGGTGCACGGGGCGCTCGACGTGCTGCGCACGGAGCTCGACAAGAAGCGGCGCGGTCTGGATTCGGAGCTGATGGACCAGCTCATCCTGTATCGCTGGCAGGACTGCCTCGCGCACCTCAGCCGCGATCCGGCCGATATCGTCTGGAAGTGAGCCGCCGCCGGGGTCCGTGGTAAGGCTGGCCGGGCGATCACCCTCCCGGTGTCCTCACCGTCTGAGAAGGAGACTCCGCCATGCAGGCGATCACGTTCCACGGTCCCCACGACCTGCGCTTCCAGGACGCGAAGGAGCCGCAGCTCGAGGCGGACTCCGACGTCATCGTCCGGGTGACCCGAAGCGCCATCTGCGGTACGGACCTGCACCTCTGGCACGGAACCATTCCGGTCGCCGACCGGGGCTTCGTAGTCGGGCACGAGTGCGTGGGCGTCGCGGAGGAGGTCGGAAGCGGGGTGCAGACGCTCACTCCGGGCGACCGCGTCTTCGTCTCCTGCACCCTCGGCTGCGGCACCTGTGTCTACTGCCGACAGGGTCTCTACAGCGGCTGCAAGGTGACGACGGCCGGCGGGACGCGAAACAACGTCATCGGCTTCTCCACCGCCTACTCCGGCGTGCAGGCCGAGCGGGTCCGCGTGCCCTTCGCCGACGCGAACGTGTTCCGGATTCCAGACGGGGTGAGCGACGAGCAGGCGCTGTTTCTGACCGACATCCTCCCCACCGCGGAAATGGTCACCCAGTTCGCGGAGGTGAAGCCGGGCGATCGCGTCGTGATCTTCGGCTGCGGTCCGGTCGGAATCCTCGCCCAGCGCTGCGCCCAGATCCACGGCGCGGCCAGGGTGATCGCGGTCGACCTGGAGGACTCGCGCCTGGCGCGCGCTCAGGAGCTCGGCTGCGATGTGGTCAACCCCGAGAAGGAGAACCTCGCCGAGCGCGTGCTCGAGCTCACCGGAGGCGAGGGCGCCGACGCGGCCATCGAGGCCGTGGGGCGTCCCGAGCTGATCGGCTCCGCGGCGCTGCTGCTGCGGCCGGGCGGAATCATCGCCGTGGCCGGCGTGATCGTGGCCCCGGTGGAGCTCCCCTGGGCGCTCTTCCTGATGAGGAATCTCAGCCTGCGCGGTGGCCTCGTGAACCCGCAGTGCCACATCGGCCCGCTGCTCTCGCTGATCGAGAGCGGGCGGCTCGATCCCACCGAGATCATCACCCACCGGATGCCGCTCTCCGAGGGGCTCGCCGGCTACGAGATGTTCGCGGAGCGGCGCGACGGTGTCCTCAAGGTGGTGCTGGAGAGCTAGCCTCGGTTTCTCACCGGGTCGCTGAGCTCGGCCGCCGATGGCACCGCATCTCGCTCGCCGTCACTCGGCTTTCCCCGGCAGCTCGTAGACGCAGGCATGCCCGCCGGAGCCGATGTGATCGACGCGGCGGAGGCCGGGCTCTCCGAGCACGCGTCTGAATAGCTCCAACTCGTACCGGCACACCTCGGGGTGCTGCCGCGCGAGATCGGCCAGGGGGCAGTGGTGCTCCACCAGTCGCAAACCGCTCTTGGCCTGCGAGCCGGGCGCGGACTCCGGATCGCACAGGTACCCCTCGGAGTCTCGGATCTCCGCCAGGATCTTGATCTTCTTTGCCCAGGACTTGGCTCCCTTGAGCCGCTCCTGGTAGCGCTTGAGCAGATCGCGCAGCCGCGCCTGGAGGAGCTTCTCGATGGCCTCGGGGCCCATCAGCTTCTGCAGGCGCGCCAGCAGGTCCAGCGCCACCTTGGCACTGGCCTGGGGAAAGACCCGATCGGCGGCTTCGGTGAGGCGATAGAGCTTGGCCGGACGACCCACCGGCCGACGCACGGAGCGCTGCGCAACCTTCCCGTCGCGCTCCAGTGCCGCCAGGTGCTGGCGCACGGCGACGCCAGAGATGCCCAGCTGCCCCGCCAACGACGCCACGTCTCTCTCGCCGGCGCGCTTGAGCAGCTCCATCAGCGTCGAGCGCGTGTTGCCCGCGTCGCCGGAAGAGACCTGGGCGTTGGGGTCCGGGGCGGCGGCGGCGACTCGACCCGCGGCGGCCGAGGACCGCTCCCGCGCGCGGGCTCGTCGACTCTTCGAGGATCCTTTCATCGCGGCTCCGATCGGGGCTTCACAAATTTGCTTAACATCAGAAATATAGTCAATATTATTTTTTTATAAAGGGGCCTGCTCCGGAGGCGTCGGGCCGGCCGGCGGCAGAGCCGTCGGGGAGGCGGGTGGACCTCCGGAGGCGTTTCTCAGATGCTGTATCCGCCGTCCAGTGCCAGCGTCTGACCCGTCACGTAGCTGGCTCTCGCCGAGGCCAGGAAGACCACTGCGTCGGTGACCTCCTCGGCCGTTCCGAATCGCTTGAGCGCGGTGTTGTTCCGAGCCGCGTTCACCCACTGCGGATCGAAGTCCCTGCCCTCGAGTCGCAGGAAGATTCCCGTTTCGATCACGCCCAGGGCGACGCTGTTGGCGCGGATGCCGAAGCGACCTTCCTCACTCGCGATTCCCCGCACCAGCGCTTCCATGGCCGCCTTCGGCGCGACCGAGAGCACGTCGCGGGCGGGCCATCGCCTGAGACCGACGCTGCTCACGACCACGTAGGAGCCCCCTCCCTCGCGCAGGTGGGGGAGCGAGGCGCGCACGACGTTGAAGAAGCCGCCCAGGTCCGATTCGATGACCTCGCGCCACTCCTCGAGCCCCACCTCGCTGATGAAGCGCATGGCGATGTTCGCACCCGTGGCGTTTACGACCGTGTGGATCCTTCCGTGATCCGCGACGACGCACTCGAAGAATGACGTCACCGCCGCGGCGTCGCCGACGGAAAGCCGGTGCACGGCGGCCCCGCGGCCCGCGGCCCGGACCGCCTCGGCGGCCTCGGACGCGGCGCTCTCGTTGCCGCGGAAGGTGAGCGCTACGTCGGTTCCCGCCCGGGCGAGTCCTTCGCAGATCGAGCGACCCACACCGCCGCTGCCGCCGATCACCACGGCCGCCCCTTCGGGAAAATCGGGTCTCGCGCCGTCACCCCTCCCGTTGCGACTCACGAACCATCCTCCGAGCCTTCGGCCCCAGAGGGGTGGGTCTGGGTGTCCACTCAGACCTTCCTCCCTCTCGTGCGGGTGGTGGTTCCGGCGCCCGATCCGCGCCCGGGGGTCTCACCACCGGCCGACGCTTCTCCGGTGCACTGCGTAACCGGCGAAGATCACCATCGCGGAGGGCGCGAGCGCGGGCAAGAGCCTGGGCACGGCGTCGAGAGCCGGAGCCCAGGCGATGACGGGAGTCGCCTCAGGTGCGAGAAGGATGGAGTGCAGGAGCAGCGCCCCGAGCGCGGCCATGGCCAGGGATATGATGTGGTTCACCGAGTAGTGGGCCAGCACCATGCGACCCTCGTTGTCCTTGAGGAATTCGATCGTGAAGCGGCCGAGGCCGTAGAGCAACAGCGCCAGGGCGGAAGGCAAGCCGAGGGGCGCGCCCAGCACTGCGGCCGCGTTGACCACCAGCAGGATCGTCAGATCCAGGACGACCTCGTAGAAGGGCGCCGGGTGCAGGCGCACGTCGTGGAGGCCTCCGATCCGCACCGCCTTCGCCAGGGGATTGTGGTAGGTGATCGCCAGGCGCTGGCTCGTCGGCCGGCCGTAGCAGCAGCCGTAGGAGACGCAGCCGAGCCGCCCCAGGGCGTGGCCGATCGGCATCGCGCGGGCGAACGCATCCACCAGGACCAGCACCGCGATGCCGGAGTGCCAGGAAAAGAGTCCGAAGGCCACCGGCACCATCAGGAGTCCGCCCCAGGAGGCGAAGACCGGCCGGCACAGGGCCTCCCTCGGATTCTGGAGCAGCAGGCGGAAATCGAGCAGCTGCGCGACGACCCAGGACCCGAGCACCACGAGCGCGCTCGCGCCCAGCGCGAGAGCGACGAAAGCACCGAAGGAGACACCTTGACCGATCAGGATCACACCCATCCCGGCGAGGGTGAGAAAGGCCCCGAGGGCCGCGAAGAGGCCGAAGGTGACGAAGACAAGGTCGCCGTGCCGAAACAGCACGACCTGATCGGCGAGCCAGTCCAGAGCCGCGCTCACCGAATCGGCGTACCGCGTCAGCCACGGGGCGAGGTGGGGTTGGAGCTGCCTGGTGCGAGGGGGCGCAAACGGGGCAAGTGCGCCAGCCTCTTCGCCGGCCAGACGAGCGGGAGCGGCCACTTGAGTCTCCTGCAGCGGGACGCGCAGAACCAAGGATGGCCGAAGTGACCGGTTCCCTGTTATGACGGGGATCATGCCCGCGAGCCCCGGTCCTCGCCTGGCGGAGGTCACGACTCCTGGGGGGCGGAGGCTCCGCCCTCGGGTCAGCTCCCGCCGTTTCGGAGCAGCTCCGGGTTGCGGGCCTCGACCAGGCGACGGATCCCGTCCCGCCAGTGGACCCGGGTGCGGCCCAGCAGCCGGTGCATCCGGGTCAGATCCATGGCCAGGCTGCCGAGTGCGCGCTCGTCCTCCTCGAAGCGGGCCTCGAGGCCGGTGAGCTCGCCCAGCCACCCGCACCACTCCTCGATGCTGACGGCGTCGCTCCCACCCCAGTTGACGGTGGTGGCGGGCACGTCGGCGATCTCCAGCAGCCCGGGTACGTGAGCGATGTAGTCATCCTCGTGGATCGGGTTGTAGAGATTGGGCCTCTCGGGATGCACGGCGATCGACTGCCCCGCCTTCATCATCATCAGGTGAAACCAGGGCCAGCCGCCCCCCTCGCCGTAGGGGACGCTCATTCGCGCGATGCTGGTCGGGAGCTCCCACTGCTGGGCGGCGAAGCGGACCACGGTCTCGGCGGCGATCTTGGAGATGCTGTAGGTGGGAAACAGGACCCGGTGGCTGTCACCGAGGGCATCGCTCTCCTTCAGCTGCTGGTGCCCCGCATACTGATAGACGGCTCCCGACGAGCAGTGAAGGAAGCCCTTGGCGCCGCGGCAGTGCGACATCAGACGGCCGGCGCCCTCGGCGTTCGCGGCCAGGTCGTAGCTGAAGTCCCCGCTCTTCACGACGGCGAAGTTCAGGACGTAGTCGAAGTCGCGGGGAACGTGTTCCAGGGAGTCCCGGGCGAGATCGACCCTCAGCGGGTGCACGCCCACCGCCTCGATTCTCTCGCGATCCTCGGCCCTGCTGAAGCGGGCCATCCCGTGGACCTCGTTCTTCCTGGCGAGCTCCCTCGCCAGTGGAAAAGCGACCTGGCTGGTCGGACCGGTGATCAGAATCTTCCTTCCCTCGAGCGGGATGGGCATCGTCGCCACGATTCGCGCTCCTCCTCCCGTGACGTTAGCCTGTATTTCTCACCAGTTCGCTACTGCGGCCGCCGACAGCACCGCATCTTCGCGACCTTCTCCCTCCGGCCGCCTCGACGTACTGCCGAGTACGCCTTCGGCGCCCTCCGGTCCGAGGGCCGCGAATCTGCGGCACTCTCGGCGGCCTCGCTACGCGACCCGGTGAGAAATACAGGCTAACGTACGACCGTCCGGTCTACCGGAGCAAGGGATCGCCATGGAACGCTTCACAGACAAGGTCGTGTTGGTCACCGGCGGCGCCTCGGGAATCGGGCGCGCCACCGCAGCGCGCTTCGCCGAGGAGGGTGCGCGGGTCGCCTGTACAGACATCAATGTCGAAGGGCTCGCCGAAACGGTGGAGCGGATCGAGAAGGCGGGGGGAGAGGCCCTCTCGATCGAGTCCGACGTCGCCGACGTGGATTCGGCTCGCGCCGCGGTCGCGGTGTGCGTCGAGGCCCTGGGGAAGCCCAACGTGCTGTGCAACGTCGCCGGTGTCGGTGGATTCGTGCGCACCGAGGATCTCAGCGTCGAGCTCTGGGAGCGTACCTTGGGCGTCAACCTGAACGGAACCTTCTACATGAGCCACGCCTGCCTCCCCTACCTCCTCGAGTGTCGCGGCAACAATATCGTCAACGTGGCATCGTTGGCCGGGCTGATCGGGCAGGCCTACTGCGCGGCCTACTGCGCCTCCAAGTGGGGTGTGGTCGGCCTGACCAAGGCGATGGCCGTCGAGTACGTGAAGCAGGGGCTGCGGGTGAACTGCATCTGCCCCGGCGGTGTCCAGACGGCGATCCTGGGCAGCTTCGTCCCGCCGGAGAACGCCGATCCGGGGCTGCTCGGTCGACTCGCGCTGATGCGGGGCTTCACCGAGCCCGAAGAGGTCGCCGAGGGGATCGCCTATCTCGCCTCCGACGCCGCCCTCTCCGTGACGGGCGTCGCGCTCCCCATCGACAGGGGCGTGGCCGCCGCCTGAAGGTCGCGGTCGGAGGGAGAAGGTCGCGAAGATGCGGTGCTGTCGGCGACCGCAGTAGCGAGCTGGTGAGAAATGCGGGCTAGGTCCTTTCGGCATCTGCTCGCGCCCGGGAGCATCGGCTCCCTCGAGCTGCGAAACCGGATCGTCATGTCGCCGATGGGATCGAATCTCGCCGAGAAGGACGGACAGCTCGGCGAGCGGATCAAGCGCTACTACGAGGAGCGCGCGCGGGGCGGGGTGGGGCTCATCATCGTCGGCGTGGGGGCGGTCGCGTTCCCGGCCGGCGCGTGCAATCCCAACCAGATCGCCGTCTCCGACGACCTCTATCTTCCGGGGCTCGCGGACCTCGCTCGCCGCGTCCACAGACACGGAGCCAAGCTGGCGATCCAGCTCCAGCACGCCGGCAAGGTCGCCACTCAGGACATCGGTGCGGGGCGGCCCCTCTGGGTGCCCTCGGCGCTTCCGCTCAAGGTGGGGGACCTCTTCGACGACCTGACACCAGAGGAGGTTGGAGGTGTCACCGAGTACTTCGCGCGGCCGGCCGCGAGGCTGCGCTTCCACGAGATGAGCAAGGACGACATCGGGGAGCTCGTCGAGATGTTCGCGGCTGCTGCCGATCGCGCCCGGCGCGCCGGGCTCGACGCGGTCGAGATCCACGCCGCGCACGGCTACATCATCTCCTCCTTCCTCTCGCCTGCGACCAACAAGCGCGAGGACCAGTACGGAGGGCCG
>Ga0255054_10002300_pt1 | contig 10992 bp, 9 predicted proteins | sample JV7_2_23_MG_FD_188634 | JGI IMG/M metagenome (GOLD analysis project Ga0255054, IMG submission 188634) | Seawater microbial communities from Jervis Inlet, British Columbia, Canada - JV7_2_23 | ecosystem: Environmental > Aquatic > Marine > Inlet | place: Canada: British Columbia | collected... | reverse complement strand
ATCAAAACGCTACTTGAAAACGGCGGCACGGTATTTGATACCGCGCCCTCCTACGGCGCCTCAGAAGAAGTCAGCGGACAGATCGCGCAAGATGGCGGAATGACTGACGACATTTTCTGGGCAACCAAGGTCAATGTCGTTTCTCGCGGCAGCAGTGGCGGCGCAGACGCTGCAGCGGCCCGGGCACAAGTCGAGCGCTCATTTGATCGAATTGGCAAGGATCCGATAGACCTGATTCAGGTACACAACCTGGCTGACCTGCCAACGCAGATGGGCGTCATCAAAGAACTCAAGGAAGACGGCCGCATCCGGTACATTGGCACAACGTCTACGCGGGCCAGTCGTTATCCGGATCTTGAAAAGGCCATGCACGACTACCCGATTGACTTCATTGGCGTCGACTACGCTATAGACAACCGCGTCTCGGCTGACAGAATATTGCCACTGGCCCAGGAACTGGGCATCGCAGTACTCATTTATGTGCCGTTTGGACGCTCACGCCTGTTTGGCCGTGTCAGCGGAATGGACGTACCAGACTGGGCGAGGGAGTTTGGCGCCGATTCCTGGGGCAGATTTTTCATCAAGTACATTGCGGCGCATCCCGCCACGACGTGCGTAACTCCGGCGACGAGCAAAGCCAAGCACATGCTCGACAACATCGGTGCGGCGTACGGAGAACTGCCCGACAAAGCAGCGCTACGCAAGATGGAGGAGCTCGTCGACGCGTTACCGTCTGCCTGATTGGCTCAGATTCGACCGTCTCTCAGGAAACCAACCGACCGACAGCCGCGGCCAATGCGCCGTCATCGCTGGCCAGTCGGTAGCCGATGCGCATATGCGGTTTCTTGATATCAATCAGTCGCGTCAGGTCGATCGGTGTCGCTACCAGGACCAGGTCACAGTCAACGGCGTTAACCGACGCCTCCAAATCGCGAATCTGTGCATCGCCATAACCCATAGCGGGCAGCAGCGGTCCAATGTCCGGGTACTTTTCGAATGTCGCCGCAATCTCGCCAACGGCATGTTCCCTTGGATCAACAAGTTCGGCAGCTTCGTTTAATCTTGCGGCCATCACGCCGGCGCCGAACGGCATGCCACCATGTGTCGTTGTAGGCCCATCCTCGATCGCGAGTACGCGTTTACCACGTATCAACTCTGGATTCGGAACATCGAGCGGTGACTCGCGACGTAAGATCATGGCTTCCGGATTGATCTTGCTTGCGTTCGCCTCGATCGCAGCGATGTTCTCCGGATCCGCATGGCCAACCTTATTGATCAGGACTATGTCAGCGCGAGCAAAGTTCTCGGTACCCGGGAAGTACTCGAGCTCATGCCCCGGGCGATACGGATCGGCAACCACGATCCAGAGGTCGGGCTTGTAAAACGGTGTGTCGTTGTTACCGCCGTCCCAGACAATGACATCTGCCTCCTGCTCGGCTTGCGCCAGGATCGCAGCGTAGTCGGCGCCAGCGTAAACAACCACTCCGTTATTGATATGCGGTTCGTACTCTTCCCGCTCCTCAATCGTGCAGTTATGCGTATCAAGGTCTTCATAGGTCTCGAAGCGCTGCACAGCCTGCTCTGCAAGATGCCCGTACGGCATCGGATGTCGGATCGCCACCACATTCTTGCCGAGATGACGCAGAATATGCGTTATGCGGCGCGACGCCTGGCTCTTGCCACAGCCCGTCCTGACCGCCGTAATCGCGATGACTGGCTTAGTCGATGGCAGCATAGTCGAGTCAATATCGAATAACGAAAAGCGAACGTTATGGGCCGTCACTCTCTCGCGACGTTCGTCGATGTAGTCGAGGTTCACGTCGGAATAGGCAAATACGACTTCGTCGATGTCACCACCGCGCAGCAATTCGTCGAGTTCTTCTTCGGGAACAATCGGGATGCCTTCAGGATATAACGAGCCCGCGAGAGCAGCCGGATAGCGACGATCATCGATGTGTGGAATCTGCGTGGCTGTAAACGCAGCAACTTCAACGTCCGAATTGTCGCGGTAGCAACAATTGAATACATGAAAGTCGCGGCCCGCGGCCCCCATGATGATTAGCTTGTGGCTCATTGCATTTTCCGGTTAGTGAAATTCTGGGCGCATTTTACTAAGACGCCCGCAGTAAGCACTGCGTAATAACCGAATGTAGCGTGGCCACTTCAGCAGTAGTTTCCGTTGGTTCGAACACCCCGGTGCGCAGCAGTATTGAGCTTGGCTCTTTCCCGGTCCACGAGCCTGTTCTTGTCCTCGACAATCGAGCGGAATTCCCGGCTACCCTGCAAGGTCTTTAATGCCGGGTCACCATCGATGTACCAAAAGCGCCAGCCAGCAGCGATGACCTGCCGTAGTACTTGCAAAGCCTCTTCGTGTCTGCCCTCCAAAGCCAGAATTCTTGCTTCCTGATAGCGCAGCATCGGATGATCCACTCCCTCGTCAATCAGAGCAGAAAAATGGCGTCTGGCTTCCGACACGAGCGACAAGCCAGATTCCCTTTCACCCGTCTCCAGGAAGGCCACAGCCAGATCCAGCGCTGGAATTTGTGGATTCCAAAAATGTATGCCGTATGGCATGAAAAGTGGGCCCTCACCAGGCTTGGACTCTTCGCCAAGAGGTTCAAGCAAAGACCGAACCTTATTGAAATTGCCAGCTCTCGATTCAGTGCGAGCGGCAGCGATGATCGTCGGCATGTGTTCCGGTCTTTCTTGCAACGTCGCATCGATTACAGCCAATGCCTCCTCCACGCGTCCTTGTGCGAGGTAGGCAATGTGCCGTTGGGCCCCAAGCAGATTTTCGGCCTCATCGTACATCGCCAGATCGACCAGCAATGACCCTAACTCAAGGAGCGAGTTTGGATCATCCGGAGCGACCTCCAAAGATTGTCTATATAAGCTGACGGCCTCGGCCAGCCCGCCGCTCGTTCGCATGATGCGACCTGATCGGCGGTAGCCTAATGGACTTTCTGGTGTAGCCTGAATCACCCGATCGGCCGCCTGAAGAGCCTCTTCCGTGCGACCTCGGATCCACCACTCGGCAGCCATGTTCGCGTTTACGATCGCTGATAATGGGTCGAGGGACCAGGAACGCTGCAGCGCCTCAAAAGCTTCCTTTGGCTGAGCCATGTGTTCGTATGTAATGTAAAGCCAAACATGAGCTCGCGACAGGTTCGGACTGAGTTCGATAGCACGCAGAAGCGCCGCTTCCGAGGCGAGCAGATCACGTTCGCACATTCTCAATAAGCCCAGTGAAGCATGTGTTTCAGCCAGGAACGGATCCAACTGCAGGGACTTGTGGATCAACGGCAGCGCAGTTGTAATTACCTGTTCGAGCGGCTCGTCGCCGTATCCAATGTCGCTTTGCAGCAACAGGGAATCCACTAAGCCGTTGTAGGCTGGTGCGAAGCGCGGATCGCGCTCGATTGCTCCCTCAAAGTAGCGCTGTGCCTGGTTGAGTTCAAAGTTGGTACGCTTCTCGAAATGATGGCGTCCCAGGAGGTAGAGGTTATATGCGTCAATGCTCGCCGCGCGCGGCACGCTGGGCTCGGCTGCACCCTCCTCGGCTAACCGCACATGCAGGGTTGACGCGATGGCATCGGCGATCTCATCTTGAATAGCAAAGACATCGGTTATCTTGCGATCAAAATCTTCAGACCAGATCTGAAACCCGTCGTCCGCGTTGATCAACTTGGCAGTTACGCGAACCGTGTCACCGGCCCGACGCACACTACCCTCTAATATCGTCGCAACCCCCAACTTCCGCGCAATATCGCCGACATCCATTCCTTCGTTCGTTCCTGAGAATTGGAAGGACGACGTCCTGGCGGCGACGTGAAGTTTTGGCAAGCGAGCCAGCGCATTAATCAAGGCATCAGACATGCCGTCTGAAAAATATTGCTGCTCAGGATCTTCAGACAAATTGATAAATGGCAATACAGCTACCGATGCCTGGAGTGGTCCTTTGGCGATTCGCTCGCTGTCGAACGTGTTCGACAAATAGTCATAGAAAAAAATGCCGGCCACAGCAACGATCGCCAGAGAGGTTGCAATCGCTATGCCGGACTTCAATCCCTTGAGCCCTCGCCGGTTATCGCGGATGTCCTGCTTTAGACCATCGGCTGTAAGGTCAAGGTGCCACGCGAGTACCAGCACCAGCGGCAAAGCAAAAACGAGCAGGTACAGGATAAGACTTATTATCCAGTTAGGCAGGAAGAGCGCCGGTATGACGACGTCTGCAATTTGCAGTATCAGCCAGGCGCCGACAAGATACAGCCCGGCAACCCTTAGTACTTTCCGACGTCTAAGCTCTTCGAAGAATGAGGCCACTCTCGTACTCCCCGATCAGAATTGCGATGATACATAGAATTCGATCTCATTCCCTGTTACAAGACTGAGAAACAAGGCGAACTCTAAGCTGATCAACTGTCAATCAAAGTGCGACCATACTGGCGTGTCACGCATCTATTGATGCGTACCGAACTAGAATCAGGGGCACAATTACTATGAAATCTAAACAAATAGCAGTCCTCATTGCTGCCATCAGCCTCGCCGCTGCGGCGATTGCGGGAGAAGAGATTCGACACAAGATGGCGATTGCGGTGGTCGGAGACGACGGCTCCGGCGAGACACGAATCGAGCTCGATAGTGACGACCTTGGTTTCAGACTGCATGACATGCAAGTAGGCGAGAACAGGTCAATTATCGACAAGTCCGGGCGAACTATCCTGGTGACACGCGAAGAAGACGGCTTCAAGTTCGACGTTGACGGCAAGACTATCAGGATGCCGGCATTTGATGGACATCACGAAGGCGCCATGTGGATGAGCGACGGCGATATCACCGACGTCGACGTACACGTGATGCATGATGCAGACATGGCGACCGCACACAGCATGGACGGTGTGATGATCATCAGTAAGAAACCGGTAGACGAAGCAACCCAGCAGGCGATCAAGTCGATGCTTGAATCGGCCGGCCACGGTAGCGAGGTTCACTTCGTAGACAGCGACAGTGGCGTGGGCGGCGCTCACAAGGTACGTGTGATCGAGAAAAAAGTTGAAGTAACGAAGTAAGACGAAACAACGAACCAGACTACGTGCTCACAAACGTGAAAAGGCCCGCAAGTGCGGGCCTTTTGTTTGAGTTCACTCAGTAGCGACCGTGTTGCTTGAAGATGTAGTTGTTCAGCTCGATGAACTCATGGTTCATCTGGTGGACGATCCGATGTGCCGAGCGCGCAACTGCACGCATCAGCTTATAGACAAGTTGCGGATTCGCATCGACGATGCCTTCAAACTCTTCTCGCGGCAGGCTAAGCACCCGAGTATCACACAACGCCCGTAACCCGACCGTGTGCAGCTCGCCATCAATAAAACTGAGCTCGCCCGCGAGATCGCCTTCTCTCAGAACGGCAAGACTCGCGATTTCACCAGCCCCGGTGCGTTTTACTACCTCGAGCTTGCCCTCCAGCAACACGTGCAGCGAATTGTCATGCGTGCCCTCTGTGATGAGAAACTCGCCGTCCGCAAGCTCGCGCAAACTCATGAGATCGTTGAGCACGCCAGCTTCATCCTCTGAAAGCTCGGTCCCGAGAGACGAATTCAATAGCAAATTCGGTGTGTTATTCATGCGGCCACTCCTCGTTACCGTGATCCTATCACTCGGACCCTAAATCGTTGATACGCATGATCCGAAAATAGGTGAAATCCGACATATGAACTGCGCACAGAGGGAGTATTTTCGCGATTACAGACCCCCCCCTAAACGAAGGAAGAATCAGGTGAACGACCACGCACCATCCGAGCTGTATCGAGGCGTAAAAATTCTGCATGACCCGGTACGTAATAAAGGCACCGCGTACACGGAAGCTGAGCGCGATTACCTGAAATTGAGGGGGTTGTTGCCACCGCGCGTCCACTCGCCAGCGGAGCAGGAGCTGCGTGTACTCGGCAATGTCCGCGAAAAGCCGACCGACCTGGAGCGTTATCTCTACCTGATAGCGCTGCAGGACCGCAATGAGCACCTGTTCTACCGCGTGGTGATGAACAATATCGAAGAGATGATGCCAATCATCTACACGCCGACCGTCGGGAAAGCGTGCCAGGAGTTTCAGCATATCTATCGCAACCCCAGGGGATTCTATATTTCGCTACAAGACCGCGGCCACATAAAGGAGATCATGCAGAACTGGCCGCATAAGGAAGTCCACATCATCGTCGTGACTGACGGCGAGCGAATTCTGGGACTCGGTGACCTCGGTGCCGATGGTATGGGCATATCGATCGGTAAGCTGGCCCTCTATACCGCATGTTCCGGCATCCATCCAACTCACTGTATGCCAGTTATGCTGGATGTAGGCACCAACAACGAGAAGTTGCTCAACGATCCACTCTACAACGGACTTGAACGTCGTCGCGTCCGAGGCGAAAGATACGATGAACTCGTAGACGAATTCATTTCCGCCGCAAAAGAGACATTTCCGGGTGTTTTGATTCAACTTGAGGACTTCGGCAATACGAATGCGTTCAGGTTGCTTGCGAAGTATCGTGACCAGACCTGCTTGTTTAACGACGATATCCAGGGAACAGGTGCGGTCGCCGTGGCCGGGATCTTCGGCGCGCTGCGTATCACTGGTGGCGCACTCGCTGAACAGAAAATACTGTTTCTTGGGGCTGGCGAAGCTGGAATCGGCATCGCCGATGTCTTCGTCGCTGCACTCGCTGAAGAGGGGATTGCCCCCGAGCAAGCACGTAAGCAATGCTGGTTTGTCGACACCAAGGGTCTGCTGGTACGTGACCGGGAGAGTATCGCCGAACACAAGATACCTTATGCACATGAACATCCTCCCATCGACGACTTCGTAGATGCGGTAAAGGCACTGAAACCTACCGCCATTCTCGGACTCTCCGGCCAGCCAGCGACCTTTACGAAAGACGTCATCGAAGCCATGGCGGAAATCAACGACCGGCCGATCATTTTTGCGCTATCGAACCCGACCTCGCAGGCGGAGTGCACCGCAGAGCAGGCCTACTCCTGGAGCAACGGCCGGGCCGTCTTCGCAAGCGGCAGTCCGTTCGATCCGGTCAAACTGGGCAATACAACCTTCGTGCCGGGGCAAGGCAACAATGCCTATATCTTCCCGGGAGTCGGTTTGGGCGCAATCGTCAGCCGTGCTCGCGTAATAAGCGACGACATGTTCCTGGCCGCGGCACACTCACTGGCCAGGCAGGTCTCGGAATCGGATCTCGAACGTGGTCGTATCTATCCAGCGTTGTCAAGCATCCGGCAGGTTTCGGCGCTGATCGCACGAGACGTCGCCAAGATCGCGTATGACCACGGGTATACCGACAAGGACGAACCTGACGACATACTGGCCGATATTCATGAGTACATGTACCAGCCGGTGTATCCGCACTACGCGTAGTTTTGCGCCTAGCTCGTCTGGAAGTACCCACGCTCGGTCAGGCTCGACGGTTTCCTGTAGCGCTTGTATGACCACAGGTATTGTGTGGGACAATCCAGCACGCAGTGCTCAACTGACCGATTCAACGCTGCCAATGCGGTTGCGGAGTCCGATGCGTAGATCTCTTCGTCGGCGGGCCGAAAAACGATCTCGTAGTTACCGCCGGGCACGCGCTTACAATAGCCCGCGATCGCCTTTGCCCCCGTGCGCTGGATCAGGTTCGTCACCAGGGTCATCGTCAGGGCGGGCTCCCCGAAAAATGGGGCGAGCTTGCCGCCTTCGACGGACGGCACCTGATCCGGCAGCACCATAACCACTTCACCTGCTCTCAGTGCCCGCAGAATGGATCGCACGCCTCCCGCCGTGGCCGGTACCAGTTTAGCGCCGCTGCGTTCCCGGGCGTGGCGCATGAGATCGTTGATCTCAACCCGTTTGCGCTCCTGGTACATGGCGGTTACCGGGTACTTATTGCAGATATACAGATGAAGCAATTCCCAATTGCCCAGATGAGGTGCCATCACGATCGTGCCACTCCTACCAGCAACCGCCGTCCGTAAATGCTCTTTGCCAGAGATGCGGACAACACGCCGCAACAGGCGTTCGGGACGCCACAGCCAGGTTCGCCCTATATCGAGAATATTTTCAGATAACTCGCGCAGGCTCGCGCGTGCCAATTGCTCCCGCCTGGCGGCGGGCATGTCGGGAAAACTGATTTCCAGATTGCGCTCGGTGATGCGGCACCTTTTGCTTTTGGTTCGCCACAACATCCACGCTGCAAAAATTGCCAAGCTCTTGGTAGCGACCTGTGGCAATACAGCGAGCAAGCGCAAAATCGCCGAGGCGGACAATTTTATGAAAAATTTCAATGAATTATGACCATGGAAAACAACCAGTCTGCACACTCTGACCAGATCGTTCAATCGGTACTTTTACGGTCGAGGAGCCACCCATCCCGGGCCGAACAAAATCTAAAGCGATAGTATTTCGTTTGCTTTACGATAAAATAGCGAATTCGTCGCTGGCAAGCGATTGTAAGTTACAGGTCCTGTCTTACACCATTCGTCCAGTTCAATATGGTGTATCGTTGCTTCAATAACGCTGGAAACTAAATGTCCCATCGTACCCAACCGCTCCCGCCTCTTTCCGGCTTGCCCCACTTGATAAGAGAGATGCGTTACCACGAAGCGTCTCGTCAATGGCTTGGTTTTCTCTTGTGCATATGGTTCGTTGTGATCGCACAACCTATACCATGGGCCCTTCATTTGACCGCCGTGTTTGTTGTGATCGGTGTCGGCGTTCGCATGTGGGCCTCCGGCTTTATTATCAAGAACAAACAACTCGCAACAAACGGGCCTTACGCTCTTGTCAGGCATCCACTGTATGCAGGCAATATTCTTATCGTCTATGCCTTCGCGGGGGCCTCCGGAATTTGGTGGACATTCCTGGTAGCAACTGCGTTTTTCGTCTTCTATTACCCAACCGCGATTGAATATGAAGACCGCAAGCTAGCCGGGATTTTTGGTGATCCGTGGCAGGATTTCGCGAGACAGACTCCGGCACTTATACCGTCATTCGGCAGCCGCGAGCGGAACCTGAGTGGCCACTGGTCATTCAAAACAAGTTTGACCGCTAATTTCGAGCCTGTCATCGCGGTCCTCCTGCTCGCCTGCTTTTTCTTCATCTACAGCAGGTTGTGAACGACTCGAACATCACCGAGTCTGACGTTCTTTCTTGCGTAACAGGCGGTGAGCGACTGAAACATGGCGGATATCAAGGCGATATCCACACAGGCCAGGTCGGTGAAAACAGGATTTTGGTCAAGTCTGCGGCCGGTACGGGCATCACCGCATGGTTGAATCGTCGGATGCTTCGCCGCGAATATCACATATACCGCCGTTTAGCGGGAGTGGAAGGCATTCCCCACTGCTTTGGTTTTTTCACGGGGCGCTACCTTGTGCTCGAGAATGTCGATGCTCGTACCATGCGCCACACCACTATCGGGGATCGCAATTTATTTTTTGCAGAGATGCTGACGATTATCGAATCATTTCATGAGCGCGGTGTCGCACACGGCGACTTGAAGAGAAAAGACAATATTCTCGTTACAAGAGACTCGCGTCCCTGTTTGATCGATTTCGGGGTCTCTGTTTTCCGCCAACCGGGTTTTCATCCACTGAATCATTTCCGGCACAGCTTTTCGCACCAGCATGATCTTAATGCCTGGATTAAGCACAAATATGATCGAAAATATCAGGATATTTCCGCTGAAGATGCGAAGTATTATCGGCCATTGCGCCTAGAACGACTCGCCCGCCTGATCAAGCGAACCTGGATCAGGCTCAGAAAATCCATCAAGACAGCGGGAACAGCAGACTAGACAGGAGGCACTAACATGAAAATTATTCTGATCGCCTGGTTCATCACTTCCGGTGACACATCTGGCACTTCCGTGACAGCCGAATTCGACTCGGCTCAGGCTTGTGAGCGAGCCGGAATGATATTGCAGGAAGCAGGTGGTCAAGGTGCCGGAAAGAACGTCAAATGGCGCTACGTCTGCGTCCCCGCCGGATAAGCAGGGCAAGCTGTTGTCGTGAAAGAGTTTCTGGCTATCTAGAGATTTCGATCGATAGCTTGCTGTTTGTTGGACTTGAACGCCGCCACAGCCGATGCAGCCTCGAGGATGACATAGACCGTGGTGATGAGTACCACAATATTAATACCGGCGAGCAGGTAGTTTTGCTCTCTGGCAAACCTCAGAAACGTGACGATTCCGGCCAGGAATGACATAAGCAGCACGAACGTCATTGGCACCAGCGTTACCCAGGCCGGACGCCTGAGCTTTATCAGGTATACCGAAATAACGAGCAAGGTCATGCCGGCCAGCATCTGATTTGTAGTGCCGAATAACGGCCAGATGATCATGCCGCCAGCGCCTGAGCTACCGCCAGCACCGAACGCAATGAGCAGACAGGACCCGACCGCAACGAGCGTCGCGACAACGCCCCGTCGAAGCGCCGGAATGTTATAGATCTCGCCCCACTCCTGGATGATGTAACGCTGCAAGCGCACGCCAGAATCCATCGTCGTGCCAGCGAACAACACGAGCATGGTAGCCAACAATGTCTCCGCAAGAACTGTCGGCAGTCCCCAACCGACCGCCAGAAGATTCGCGCCGCTGCTGATAAAGGCAGCTGCACCGCCTGCACCGAATTCGTGGTAATGCTCGTGCCACAGTTCTGGCGTCGCCGCCAGGGTGACACCCGTCACGGCAACAATCGTTATCAGCGCGAGCGAACCTTCGCCGATCGCGGCAAAGTACCCGACGAGACGGGCATCGGTCTCTTTATTGAGCTGCTTCGAACTCGTTCCCGAGGCCACGATGCCGTGAAAGCCTGACACAGCACCGCAAGCGATCGTTACGAATAACAACGGCACAATCGAGGGCGCATCCTTGCCCGTCAGATCGTTGAACGCAGGTGCCGAAATATCGGGGGTTGCGAGGACGACCGCGCCATATAACAGGAACAGCCCGA
>Ga0255054_10002299_pt1 | contig 10993 bp, 7 predicted proteins | sample JV7_2_23_MG_FD_188634 | JGI IMG/M metagenome (GOLD analysis project Ga0255054, IMG submission 188634) | Seawater microbial communities from Jervis Inlet, British Columbia, Canada - JV7_2_23 | ecosystem: Environmental > Aquatic > Marine > Inlet | place: Canada: British Columbia | collected... | reverse complement strand
CGCAAAACCTTGGTGTCGTATCGATCATCGAGTACATGATCATCCCCGAGATCGACGCGCTTTCAGCCGTTACACGCGAACGGCTTGAAGCAGCAATCGAGACCGCCAAGAATTCTCTCGCCGATCATCAGACCTGGCTTGAAGAAGAACTGCTGCCACGTGCGGCCGGTGATTTTCGTATTGGTGCAGAGCTCTTCGACGCCAAACTCGCTTTTACGCTGAACTCACCGATGAGCCGCAAGGAGATCAAAGCTCGCGCAGAAACCGAGTACGAGTCCCTGCGCAAGCAGATGTACGAGATAGCGAAGGACGTATATGCAGGTACGCATCCGTACACGGCGTTTCCAGACAATCCAGACGAAGCCTACAAACAGGTGATCATCCGCGCGGCGCTCGAGGAGGCTTACCAGGTATTGCCCCCGCGCGATGGCATCGTGGACGTCGCCGAGGCGGCCTTACAGCAGGCCACTGACTTCACGATCGAAAACAACATCGTCACCGTGCCGGATGATCCCGTGGAGATCATCGTTATGCCCGAATTTCAGCGTGGCGTCTCGGTAGCCTATCTTGACGCACCAGGGGCGCTCGACCGGGGCCAAAAAACGTTTTATGCGGTCGCGCCATTACCGGAAGACTGGACCGAAGAGCAAATCAGGTCATTCCTGCGCGAATACAACATGCTTTCGATCCAGGTCTTGTCAGTTCACGAAGGCGTGCCTGGCCATCATCTACAACTCGCGCTGAGCAATCGCTATCCATCGACGATCCGTGGCGTGCTGGGATCCGGTCCGATGATCGAAGGTTGGGCTGAGTACGCTGAGCGCGTCATGATCGACGCGGGTTACCTGGATAATGACCCGCTGGCAAAGCTCATATTCATGAAGTGGTACTTGCGTGCGGTCACAAACGCCATCATCGACTCGGCTATTCATGTCGATGGCATGACAAGAGATGAGGCGATGGAGCTAATGATCGAAGGCGGTTTCCAGGAAGAACGCGAAGCCGCCGGCAAATGGATCCGTGCGCAACTCAGCTCAACGCAACTTTCCACTTACTTTGTTGGCTACCAGGAACACGTCGAAATGCGCAAGGCTGTTGAAGCCGAATGGGGCGACGAATTCACGCTGCGTCGTTACCACGATCAGGCGCTCTCCTACGGTTCACCACCGGTCAAATTTATCCGTGCCCTGATGCTGGGTGAGGACATTCCCCAAGGCGGCGAATGATCGGAAGTGGGCCCACTGATACCGTTGGGCCCGCCTCTTATATCATTTTCTTATAAGGCAACGCTTTCAGCCTCCACCGCATCTAAGCAGTAACGAGACCACGTCGTGACGGCCACCGTGCCATTATCTTTGCTGGTCGCTTTCGTTGCGCTGCGCCTGTTCGACAAATCACTCAACGTCATCTCGCTCGCCGGCCTTGCGTTCGCTGTTGGGCTCGTCATGGATGCGGCGATCGTCACGCTGGAGAATATCGTTCGCTGCCGGCAAAACGGGCTCGATATGAATGAGGCCGTGTCACAGGGCACCCGGCAAATTACAGGCGCCCTGTTCGCATCGACCGTCACGAGTGTTGCGATCTGCAGGACCTGGATTGTGGCTATTCTCGGCGAGTCCTTACTCGTCATGTTGCTGCTGGTCCCAAAGGCAAACCTGCTGCCGCAGGCACCGTCGGATTCGCTCAACGCTTTTTTTGCCCTGCCGCCCGGCGGCACAGTCGATATGGTCCGGAACGAGATCAATATTCGCCAGCTCAACAGCCAGTTGGGCAGACAACGTGAACTCGAGGGATCGAACCTCGTTTCGGAATTTGAACTTGAGCAAACCGAAGCGAATCGTGATCTCGCTGCCTCGGACGCCAAACTAATCAAAGTGCGATTGCGCCAGATCGACGATCAGATTCGACGCGCTGATGTTCGGGCTCCTTTTACTGGTGTCGTCACAAGCCGGGCGCATCGCGCCGGCGAAGACGTCGCGCGGGGTGAAGTCCTTGCGCAAATGACCGACATTCGCAACATGGAGGTCCGCGCGTTTGTGCCACTCAAGTACCTGCCGCGAACGGTCGTCGGAGATTCGATCCGCGTATTCGCCACCGACACGCAATTCGAGGGAAGTATTCGTTCACTGGTTCCAACCGGCGATATTCGTTCACAGACTTTCGAGGCGCGCATCGATCTTCCGGTTGACGCCAGCCAAGCCTGGACCGTTGGCCAGCTCGTCAGCGTGGGCATTCCGATTCGCTCGGGAGAGCTGTCACTCGCGATTCCGCGCGATGCGCTCGTATTGCGCCAAGATGGATCCTATGTGTACCGCATCAATGCCGACAACAAGGCCGAACGGATCAATGTCGAGACCGGCGATTCGTCGGGCGGCCTGATCGCCGTCAGCGGCGCGCTGAACGAAGGCGACAGAGTCGCCGTGCGCGGTGCCGAGAACCTGAGGGAAGGCGCAGACGTGAGAATCCTGTTGTCGAACAACGACAGCCTTGAAAAGCGCCAGGAAGGATAAGCGGGTACTTGGGCCAACGCGACTTCGAAATGTCCTGTGTCCGAGGGAGCGGTCATTACTCCCTCCGAGCCCGGCGCCCTGTCAGACCGTCATGAGCCCACTGCCTTCAGCTCGATTGCCGACTTGTGCTATCACGGCCTGATTGATCGCTGGCGAGACCAGGGCGTATCCACTAGTATTGGATTCAGGAATGCACGCTCTAAAGGCGTGCGGCGTGGAGGTGTGATGACGAGACGCCTGTCAATCGCGATGGCCTTTTCTGCCACCATCCACATCGTGGCATTCTTGGTTGTGGACTACTTTCTTGGTTTTACGGCCATACCTGACGTCGTAAGCACGCCTCTTCAGGTGACCATCGACTCGCAGAATTTATCAGTCTACCCGGCACCCGATCCTCCGACGAGTCCTCCGGCTCAGAAAACAAAGGCGATTGTCGAGGAGACCGCTGCGGCGATAAACACGCCCGGCGAAGATCCGGCCGCATCGCAATCGGCGACAGCCATCAAACCGATAGTCTCAGACCCCGTCGCAGCGAGTACAGAGACTGAACGATTCGGCGAAAGCACCGGGCCCAAGCCCACGAATACGGTTGTGGTCACTGACGGGGCCAATGCCGACTGGTCGGTTTCGGCGAAGGTGAAACTGTCAGCCAGGCAACAAAAAATGCTGAATCGAAAGATCAGGAAATGGACTGAAGAACTTTACAAGATGCACGACTTGGCGGCCGGCGTCACCTGGAATTTCGACGGGCAGGAGTACGTTGCCAGGTTTTCGGAAGTTCCGGCTGACGACGACATGAACATCGAAAGGGTGCTGGTCGAAATCAGTACGATCAAGGATGGCCAACGATTGTCTTCGGAGTTACAGCTCAAACGGCTTGCATTCTCCAATTTCGCCCAGTTCGTCAATCGCTGGGATCCTGACGTTGAGATTCATGATGACGAACTGGACGGGCGTTTCCATGCTAATTCCGAGATCAATCTGACGTACGACAGCAGGGTCCGGCCGGTTTTCCACGGCAGGGTGACAACGACCGCGCGAAGCATAGATATTTCGCGAGTTCGAGGACCGCGGCGACGTAACCAGATATTTCTCGGAGGGCTGGAAACGGGTGTGCGTGCGATTCCATTGCCACGAGATATCGCGCCAATGCTCGATTATCTGGATGCCGACGATGTCGATGTGCATCATTTGACCGACGACACACGCATCATATTTCGGCCCGACGGAAGCTTTGTCCGACAGGAAATCGGATCGGTGTCTCCGGCACAGTTGGGCAGACTTTCTACCGACACTACCTATTTCATTGCCGACAAGAAAGCGTCAATACACGTGAGCGGAACCGTCAATGGCAAGGTGCTCGTCTACTCTCCGGAGCGCATCGTTGTCGAAGACAATCTCGTGTATGAGCAAGACCCCGAGGACGTGCCGGAAGCCGACGACTTTGTGGGACTTGTTTCCGACAAGTTTGTGGATGTGGCACCAGCCGACGTTACCGGGCCCGGAGACCTCCTGATCAACGCTGCGATATTTGCAAAGCGCCGATTCGCGGTGCGGAAAGTCAACTTCGGGGAGCACGCACTCCTGTATTTGTACGGAAGCCTGAGCGCAGGTTCGCTGTCGGCCACCGAGCCGAGGTATTCCACGAGAATTCGTTTCGACCGCCGGCTCGAGGAGTTGCGCCCGCCCGGGTTTCCGACAACGAACCGCTACGAGGTAGAGTCCTGGGACGCAGACTGGACCGTGAATTCGATTCACTAGCGAGCGGAATGCTGCGATGCAGCATGCCGTATGGAACTTAGCACCGGGGTCTCTTGATCTATTTGATGCGTGCGATTCGAATCTTGCGTTTGTCACCGTCCCGCACCATCACATAACCGAAAAGATCTTTAGTGATAGTGACTCCGAATGCACAGTCCTTCCAGCGCACGTACACCTTGCCTCGCTGTTGCCAGACCTGGCCGTTATCGAAATAGAACACGTACCTGCCGCGCTGGTCCTTCTGGCACCGAGTCAACTCGCCACGCACAGACAATCTTTCTATTTTGACATCCTTCACCGTCTCCGAGCCGACCTCGTCACTGAGCGTGCCAGGCTCGGTAACTGGTTCGGGTTCTGCCGCAGGGTCGGGAGCAGCCGCCGACGCGTCCTTCACCGTCTCCGAGCCGACCTCGTCACTGAGCGTGCCAGGCTCGGTAACTGGTTCGGGTTCTGCCGCAGGGTCGGGAGCAGCCGCCGGCGCATCCTCGTCAGCGGACGGCTCTTGGGCCTGTATCGCGACCGGCTGCGCCGAGTCGGGCGCTGCTCCCTCCGCTGCAGGTGCCTGTTTCGGTCCAGGAGCGGCGTCGTAGCAGGCAAGCCGCGCTGCATCGTTCTCGATCGACCCGCAGGCTTGCGATGTCTCTGCATCACCCGCGAACGATTCCGCCGGTACGACAATCATGGCCAAGCCGGCGGTCGCGATGCCACCGAGCTTGCGAAGTCTAAATTCCCGCTTCATCCCAGCCTCCTCACATAGCCCATTAAAACAAAGCCCCCGTCGTCAGACGAGGGCTTTGTCAGAAGCCTGAAAGGGCCGGACAAGTCCGGCCTTACTTATTAGCTCTCAGAGCACTCGTACTTCCTTCATATCCATTGCCTTAGAAAGACTGCTGGATATTGAGGTAGTACAGACGACCACGGTTATCGAAAAGACCACGATCGAATTCCAGCGTCGAGGTCAATGGTGGATCCTCGTCACCGCAGTTGCGGCAGCCCAGCTGAACCCGACCATTCAACGGATGGTTCCAGCTGTAGCCCAAGTCATAGCGTGTCTGGTCTTCCACATGACCCACCAGGTTGTACGAGGCATCGATTCTCTCGGCGGTCTCGTCAACATACTTGGTCAGCAGGGTGATCGCATGGTCTCCGATCTCGTAGCCCAGCGTCAGGTTGTAGCGGAACTCGGGAATACCGAAACGACCTTTCTTATCGTTAATCGGACCATCGTAGTGCTCTTCACCCTCGTACTCGAGCAACGTTGTGTATGACAGGTCGATGATGAGGTCGCCGGATCCCATCTCCTGCACGTAGCGCGTAGCAATGTCAATGCCGGAAGTAGTGAACTCAGCATTGCTGTTCACGGTCGGCAGGAAGCTCGGAAAATTGATCGCACTCGAAAGCGAGCCGTTTGGCAAACGATACAGCGAAGCACCGGTGGATGCTTCGAGATCAGCCAGGGCTGTGCCGCCTTGCCTTTCGGCGTTGATCAGTGCCTGCAAGGTCAGGAACGTAACGGCTTCTTCAATGACGATGTTGTAGTACTCGACACGGAACTGCAGGTTATCCAGAGGTGACCAGACCAGTCCTGCGCTGATGTTCTCAGACGTCTCGGCATCCAGCAGAAGATTGGACGTGTAGTACGAAGCGTACTGTCTCTCCGGACAATCCGTCTCGGCTATACCGGCGGCATCACACGCCACGTAGTCAGTCGCCCATATATATGACTCGATATCCGCAGCATAGAGAGACTGCATGTCAGGCGGAATGAAGCTCGTGCCATAACTGGCTCGAACCATCAACTGCTCGTTGATGTCATAAGAAGCACCCAACCTGTAGTTGGTCGTGGTGCCAAAGTCGCTGTAGTCATCGAAACGAGCAGAAGCACTGAGCGCGAAATCACCCGCGGTCCAGAGCAACTCGCCGAAGATGGCGTACGCGTCGCGCTCGCCCCTCGAGCTGTTGCCCGCGCTGCCGATAGCATTCAAGCCTTCGCGTACTGCGTCATAGCGAGACGCGTACTCGAACTCGAAACCTTCCGCGCCGAAGTAGAGATCCAGATCGCTGGTGAGCGCCTTACCGAATCCGAACTGCCAGGACGTGAAGTCGTTGGTCGCTTTTTCGAACAAATCAGCCCGATACTTGGCGATGACGTCAGGATCGAGAACGTCCTCACCTGCAGCAAGCTGACCCTCAAACGCCGCGTTGTTGATGTAGTTGTAGCCCCACTCTGCGGTCTGCTGCTGGTTGATCTGCAGCGTGGCGTCCCAGTACCAACCGCTTTCCAACTGACCGTCGAGGGCAAACATAAGGTCAAACATATCACCGACTGTTTCCATCTCACGGTTGCCTGCCCTATCCCAGCGGATAAGACCCAAACCATCTACGGGGCTAGGTGCGGTAATGTAGCTTTCCATACCCACGACAGGACTGCTGTAAAGGAGGTCGTAGTCATACTCATAATTCACATCCGGGCCCACCAGGGTGCCATCTGCCAGCTCGTAAGTCGGGAATATCACATCCAGACTACCTGCGGGGGCAGAGTAAACGCCTACTGCCGGGGCGAACCGGCTGTTACCCTTGACTCGCGAGAACGTGGCACGCACCAGCGCTTCCATGTTGTCGTTGATCTCATAGGTCATCTGTGTGGAAAGTGCGTCAGACTCGCGTGACGCGTCATCGGAGCCGATTAGTGTGTAGTCGTACAAGCAGCCTGAGTCACCTGGATAAACACTGTCGTAGAACAGGCGGCCACCATCGACCATCGCGTCGTTACCAACACAATCTTGCATAGGCAGGTACTGGAAGGTGTCTAGACTTATCCAGGTTCGAGCACCCTGGCTGACGTTTTGCGCCTCACTCAGATCGTTACCCGAGGGTACCTGAGACTGGGTATACCAGCGATCTTTCCAGTAAATATTTTCTCGTTCCTGGTGCTCATAGCTGAAAACCACATTCGATTGGTCGCCCGCTGCACCGAGAATGATGCTGAAGGAGTCCTCAAAACCGCCGCCTTCCCGGTCAGGATCAGCGACGCCGGCACGGAAGGAGATACCTTCGAAATCCTTCTTGGTAATGATGTTAACGACACCACCGGAGGCGTCACCACCATAGATCGAAGAAGCGCCGTCGGTCAGGATTTCAACACGCTCAATTGCTTCGGTCGGAATCATATTGATGTTTGCGGCAGCGCCCGCCTGCTTCGGCGAACCGGGCAGCCTGCGGCCATCGATCAGGACCAGCGTGCGGCCGGAGCCGATACCGCGCAGGGACAGGTTTGCGTCAACCGTACTCCAATCGTTGAATCCTTCGTAATTGGAACCCAGAGTGTTCTGGACCTGTTGACGCAAAACGTCAGCAACGTTCAGCTGACCGCTCTCAGCAATGGCATCAGCATCAATGGTAATAACGGGGTTTATGCCGCTGAACTGATCGGACCTGATGCGCGATCCGGTCGTCACGATCTCCTCAATCACTTCCACATCGGTGGCATCGGTATTCGCTTGCTGAGCGATCGCCTGCGCCGAGATCAGGGCGAAAGGCATACTAAGTGCAATGGTAATGCCTAAAATTGTCGGTATCTTTCTACTCATGATTATTTCCCCTATGCCTTTTTGATATTTGGGCGCCTAAAATCCGCCCCGCTAATCTCTGATTGCATACAAATACGGCCTACATACAATCAGCCTCCGGAGACGATCACGCGCGATCCTATCTCAACAAAGATCTAAGCTCAACCAATGTGACCAAAAATGACACTAAATATAGATGGAAAATAAAATTGCGTGTAAAAACAAACATTTAAAGTGTTGTTTTTTTGTCTCATTGTGGAATGTACTTACGTCGTACTGGGAGCAAAGTCTCTAAAGATCCGCCGGTTTACCAGGTGCTTTTGGCTTGACCAAGCGCCGCCCCCGGTTGTCGTGACCACGTTCCGTTATCTGGTCATTTTTCGCAGCCAATTTCTTCCCCTTGGCATGGTAGTCCGCAGCCTTTTGTAGGTCACCATTGCCAATATAGCTTTCCGCAAGCAGGAAATAGAACGCGCTTTCATCTGACTTTAATTTGATCGCCTTGCGAAGTTGTTCGATGGCGGTCCGGTAGTCGCCTCCGGCGTTGGCTTTGCGCGCCTCTGACAGTCTAAAGTAGGGATTCTTCAGTCGATGCCTCAAGACCTGCCCATGGTAATGATTTGACAATTCGGTGCGCCCTTGCCGTTCATAAAGTCGCTGCAGGTTGCTCATCACGAATGTTTCGCGTGGGTCTGCCTGCAAGGCTCTGAGGTAGGCTTGCTCTGCCAGCTCCATTCGACCGGCGCGCTGATACATCACACCGACCAGACTCCAGGCGGGAGCGAAATTCGAGTCACCTTCCTGGAGCGCCTTTCGCAGATACGCGAACGCAAGATTGTCATCGCTGTTTTCGAGACTCTCTACGGCCCAGTTGTTATAGAAATGGGCCAGCGCCCGCTCATCGCTTATTACACTGTCGATGAAGCCCGAAGGACTCACCTCATCGTCGAAGTCGACCACCCGCTCGCCCTTGCCCTCCAAAGTCATTCCCTTTCCCACCAGGCGAATAAACACATTCACATGCCAGCGCAGCACCATCATGTTTCCCTGCTTGATCCAGTCGGGTGGAATGCGGACTTCTTGAAAACGGGCATTCAAACCAACCCGGCGCGCCATCACCAAAAACATACTGGTGAAGGTCAGGCAATTTCCGCGACGTTGCTCGAAGGCCTCGGACGCCGTAAGAGTCTGATTATCATAGGTCAGGTGGCGAATACCAAAACTTTCCATCGCATCAATCAGGTCATCGAAAATTCGTTCGTCACCTTGGGATGTTACGTTGTCGGCCAGGAAGTGAGCGATATCGGGACTAATTGCGAACACTTCAAATGCTGAGCGCAGGTCCTTATCAGCTGGTGGGGCAAATACGTCTCCCGAAAGTAACTGCTGATCCGTGACAGTGGGCTCATGTTGTATCTTGGACACGCTGGAGCACGAAGCCAGTGCTATCCCGACTAGAGTGAGCAATGCTTCCCTACATACACATTTTTTCATGCTGTTTTAGAACCTCCTGCGCGAACTTGGTTCATTGAACGGCCGACTTCATGGCAATCTCTTACCGCGGAGCTCATAATGGCAACTGCAATCTCTGAAGTTACTTTAGGAATCGACGCGGCTTTCGACCGCTTCGAATGCGATGAGCATGAGTCGCTGCACTTCATCTATCACGCGGAATGACCTACAAGAACGCTGTCGCCGGATGGCCATATGCCAGCCACGCGATCAGAGCTCGCGCAACGCCTGCGCGACCGGGAGTCGTGCCGCTCGCAAAGCTGGCAGGAAGCCACCGACAAGTCCGATGATCAGTGCCGTGACAATTCCCTGCAGCAGCAGGTCTCCGGTTACAGCAAAGTCAAATACCACCTGGCTAAAGCTCGAGCTATTCAGCGTCGATACCTGGAAGCCGTTGAACGCCATGTACGCGATGGCGCCACCGAGCAAGCCACCGATGAGCGCGAGCAATGTAGACTCGATGATGGTCGAGATCAGGACTGCGAACGGCCCGAAGCCGAGCGCCCGCAAGGTTGCGATCTCGGTGCCTCTCGCGGACACGGATGAGTACATTGAATTCAATGCACCGAACACGGCACCGATACCCATCAGAAACGTTATCGGGTAGCCGAGCAGGCGAATGAAGTCGCTCATCGGTTCGGCCTGTGACGAGTAGTACTCTTTCTCAGTGTAGACGTCGATCTCGAGTCGCGGATCATCCGCCAGTGCCTTTTCGAATACCGCGAGATTGTCTTTGTCTTCGAGCCTGACGCGTACGGACTGATAACTGGTGCCGCGCCGATAAGCGCCCTGCAGTACACGCACGTCAGTCCATATCTCAGATTCCGACACACTGCCACCGGCAGCAAAGGCGCCGACCACGGTCCAGTCCACGCGACCGAGCTGAAGCGTCGCACCGATATCCAGCCCTTTGAACTCACGTTGCGCAGCCTGGCCGACGATCATCTCATTCTTGCCGGTTTCGAACATGCGGCCCGCAACGAGCTCGACATTCGATCGCACATCAAAAGCAGCGGCCTGCACGCCACGCAACGGCACATTGGCTTCGGAATCAGTCGACTTCTTCTCAATGTCGACGAGGACGAACAACTCTGCGGAAGTCACAGTCCGATCGCCGTCTTTTAGCAGGCCGGGCGCATTCGCGATGATTAGAGTCTGCTCATGCGACAATCCACTGTTGAGCTCCGCGGTCGCACCGCTTCGCATCACGATTGCCGTGTCTTCCGAGCCTGCTGCGACCATCGTCCGCTCGAAGCCCTTGGCCATCGACATGACAGCGGCAAACACCAGAACGACGGCCATCACTCCGACCACGGCTACCAATGACGTTGCCACGCGCTTTGGCAGATTGAGGATGTTTAACCAGGTAACGGCGAGTATCTGATTCAGGCTGCGCATGCCAACTCCACTGTAGGAGCGCTCCTTGGAGCGCGAATTGATAGCATATAAATCTGGCTTAACCTCAGTCGCGCTCCAAGGAGCGCTCCAACGCGATCGAACTCCCTCCAACGCGCTCCTACGGCGAGATCAACCACGCGCCAACGCATCAACGATCGAAAGCCGCATTGCCTTCAGCGCCGGGAATATCCCCGCCGCAACTCCCGCGCCGATCATTATCACAATCGCGACAAGAAACGCCTG
>Ga0255054_10002294_pt1 | contig 11007 bp, 6 predicted proteins | sample JV7_2_23_MG_FD_188634 | JGI IMG/M metagenome (GOLD analysis project Ga0255054, IMG submission 188634) | Seawater microbial communities from Jervis Inlet, British Columbia, Canada - JV7_2_23 | ecosystem: Environmental > Aquatic > Marine > Inlet | place: Canada: British Columbia | collected... | reverse complement strand
TTCATTAGCAACGCCGAGGCTTCCTGCTCAAGGGCGCTGGAACTCAACCCGAATCTTGACGTAGTCCATACTGCGCTCGGCGACTTATATCAATCTACGGGTCGGTACTCAGATGCAGAGTCTGCGCACAAAGAAGCTCTGCGTACAAATCCGAGTAGCGCCACCTCGCTAATCGGCCTCGGCATTACATACATGCGACAACAAAAGCCTGCCGAAGCTGAGGTCACTCTGTCACAAGCGATCGGCCTGCACCCTGGCGACTGGTCTGCCTACAACACACTTGGAGGGTTTCTATATAGGTCCGGGCGCTACGCGGAGGCGGCGACTCAGTTTGAGTATGTAGTTGCGCTGAATCGGTCAAACGTGATCGGCCACTCGAATCTGGGAGCTGCGAGAATGTTGGCCGGTGATTTCGCCGCCGCCGCCACAGCAATGCAGGATGCCATTGAGATCGAACCGCGACCGAATACTTATAGCAATCTCGGCCTGATGTACTACTACCTTGGCCAGCTGGACGAGGCTGTCGCGAGCCATCGTAAGGCTGTCGAGTTGGCACCAAACGATCACCTGAAACACTCAAATCTTGGTGATGCGCTCTGGATTGCAGGCCGGCATGATGCGGCCAAGCTGGCTTTTGAAGAAGCTGAAAGGCTGGTGATCGATGCACTCGATGTAAATCCGAATGATCAGAACTTTCAAATGGACCTGGCCTGGATCAGCGCAATGCTTGGCAAGGATAACGACGCTCGGACCTTGATCGATCGGGCGCGTCCGCAGTCGCTGGATGACCCGTACCTTTACTACATCGACGGCCTGGTGCAGCTTCGCAGCGGAAACACGGGCGCGGCACTGGCGGCATTTGAAACAGCGGTTGAAAAGGGCTATTCGCAAACACTGCTTGCTGCCGAACCTCATCTCAAAGTACTGCATCAAAATCCACAATTCAATCGGTTGCTCGCCCGTAGCGAAACGCCGTGAAACGGCTATACTGAACTCAGGGTTGTGTAACCCGGCAGGGGGAGGAACAATGAACAGAATTATTGCAACATTTCTTGGTGTTTTGCTGGTTGCCGGCTGTGCAAGTGAAGGTAAGTTCATCTCAAGCAGTCTACCGAACAGTTGTAGCAGTAAGGGTCATACGTTCGTTTTTGTTAAATACGGGGACTCGCATATTGCGGCGAAGGCAGTAATCAAAGTCAGGTCCGGGAAAGAGCTACAGTACAGGCTGATTCCTGACCGCCGCCACGCGAACAACTATGAAGACGCGGTGGTCACGATAACGAGCAAGTCGCCACCGAATCCGGCTGATGGCACCTGGGTGCAAGCTGTGGGCTCTTACAGCAGCAGCGGCGGTGTCATGAAGGTTTGTGTGCCGGCGTCGCCTACGGCTACCGAATACTATTACAAGATCGCCGTTTCTAACGTCGGCGAACTCGACCCGCGTGCCGACGTCGAGTTTTAGAGGCAGTAGATAGCAGAAGGGCCGGGTCTTTACCCGGCCCATCGCTCGCCGGAACCAATCAGGCTGGAGAGGGATCAGTGTGTCGGTCCGGTGTACTATCGGGCCATGGCCTCAAGTAAACCCTACCTCTCCAAATCCCGCCTGATTTCCGCCTGGCAGTGTCCGAAAAAGCTGTACCTGGAGAAGCATCACCGTGAATTAGCGGTTATCACTCCTCAAATGGAGTCGATGTTTGCCGGTGGGCATCAAGTTGGTGACGTCGCGAAACAGCTCTACGGCACAGCCGATTCAGTCGAGATCCCGTTCAATCGCAAGATGAGCCTGATGGTTCAGGAGACGCAGCAGCTCATCGAGCAGGGCGTCGATGCCCCGATCTTTGAGGCGACCTTTCAGCACGAGGGTGTATTGGTGCGGGTGGATGTGCTGATACCGCTTGGCGATGCCTGGCGGGCGATTGAGGTTAAGGCCTCCACCTCGGTCAAGGGTTACCACGTGCTCGATTGTGCGATTCAGGACTGGGTCATGCGCCATGCCGGAATTAACGTCCAATCCATATCGCTCGCCCACATCAACAACCAATTCGTGTATGCCGGTGACGAGAACTACCAGGGACTGCTCATCGAGAATGACCTGACCGATGAAGTCCGCGCCCTCGAGCCGAGTGTCGTCGAGCTGGTCGACAAAGCGCGTGATGCCGTCACGGGCCCGATGCCGGATATCAATGTCGGCGCCCAATGCAACAAACCCTACGACTGTCAGTTTCAATCGCATTGCTGGCCAACGGAAACCCGCTACCCCATCACCGGTTTAGGGGGCAGCAAAGCGAAGCTCGGCGACTACGTGGCACTCGGGGCCCACGACATCCTCGATGTCGACGAGAACAGCATTACCTCGGCCAACCAACAACGCATTTACCGAGTGACGTGTAAAGGCGAACCCGAAATACTCGATGGCGCCCGACAAACACTCGAGGCCTTGCCGTACCCGCGCTACTACCTGGATTTCGAGACGATCGGGCCCGGCGTGCCGATCTGGCCCGGCACCCGGCCGTACGCGACCATCCCGGTGCAATGGTCCTGCCATATCGAAGACCGCCCCAAAGAGGGCAATCGTGGGGAGATACGGCACGAAGAGTTCTTAGACCTCTCCGGCGAACCACCCATGCGGGCGCTGGCCGAGAAGATGATCGGGTGTCTGGGCGATTCCGGCCCCGTGTTGATGTACACCAATTACGAAGAAGGCGTGATCAAGGGCTTGATTGAGCTGTTTCCCGATCTGACTGAATCCTTACAGAAAATTATTAACAGATTCTGGGACTTACACCCGGTGGTTAAAGAGAACTACTACCACCCAGACATGCTCGGTTCGTGGTCAATCAAGGCCGTTCTGCCCTGTATGGCACCGCACATGAACTATTCCGAGCTGGCGGGGATCAATGAGGGGATGGCGGCGTCGGATGGGTTCATCGAGGCCATCAACCCCGAGACCGACATGGTGCGCAAGCTGGAGCTCGAGGAGCAGCTACTGCGTTACTGCAAGTTCGATACCGAGGCGATGGTGGAGATTGTGCGGTTTTTTTTCGGTAGACCTCGCTAACCGAATGCCGACGTATAGCAGCAGGGCAGCTTGAGCCAAATGATGAGCAGAATAATCAGAACGACGATCAGAGTGGCGTAAGCGACAGGCAGCTTGAATTCGCCTTTGCTCCACCGCCAGATCACGTAGATGATCAGGACGACGGCCAAGATAGCCGCAGCAATGAGGAGAATTTTGATCCGCTGTTCACAGCAGGGTTGTTTTTCCGGCGCAGTCCCACTCGCCACAGCTCTTGGAGTTTTTGCCACTGGCACAGTTGCTTCCGTTGCGATCGAAATAGCAACGTTGTTGTCCCATTCGACGGCCGTTTTAACATCAAGCAGATCACCCGGCGGCGGCGCCGTGAGATTTCCCAGCACAGGATCTTCGTCCGAGTGGGCGACTGCTAGCAGCGACAATCGCTCGCCAGCATCTTGGTCCCAGTCGAGGGCCGGAATATCAAACGCTGTGACTCTGGCAAGATCAATCGCAGTCTGACCAGCCGGAAGGCACTTCGGGGCGGTATCTCGGACCGATTCAATCTGGCCTCCTACGAGTCGAGTCCTGCAGCCCGCTAAAGATGCACCGGAGTACTCAACGTTGGCCAGGTCAATCGCTGGTACCGGATTCCACGATTTTGGGCCAGTCGGATCAGCGGTGTCGTTCGGGAAACTTGTCCAAAAGTCGTCCTGTAACCGCGGCGGCGGGTATTCTACCGTCCAGTGTAATTTCAATAAAGCGTCGGCGACCGTGTCCGGACCTCGATTCCTCAGCCGGACGTATACACGAAGTGGTGCACTGGCTACCGGATCCTCTGAATCGAACTCGACGAATTCGGCCGGCGTTGATAGTGCGATTTCGTAGGGGTAGACGTCAGTCTTGATGTCGACGCTTCGGTTGACAGATGTTTCTTCCCTAGGTTCGGTCGGGGTGAATTTCTCGCTGCTGGGCCGCTCGGTATTGCCCCAGTCGAGAGCATGATCACGCAGCAACAAGTCTTTGCCGCCATGACCTCGTTTCATGAGATCCGTCTCAGCGGCATCAAACGGAGCAACCAGTGAGACCGCTTCGAATGCATTAATTCGACCGTAGGCATGAGTTGCCGTGGAATCACAAGGATTGCTGAAACCTGTTTCACTGTCGTAGTGACCCTCGACGGGATCAATCTTGTCTGCGGTGTCTTGGATAATCCGTTGAATCTGGATCCTGGACAGATTCGGATCTGCGTCGAGCATTAGCCCAATCGTGCCGGCTACCATCGGCGTGGCAGCAGAAGTGCCGCCAAAATTGAGCAACGGTCCGTCGTAGGTGCCGCCGGTGTCCGAATCGTGGAAAACGCCCGTAGTAGTTATGCCGTAGTAACTGCCGCGCCGAGATGGTGCGAGTACATCCATGCAGTTGCCGAAACCGGAATTCGTTCGGCTGTCCTGATCGGTTACAGAACTGACGGCGATCACGTTGGGCAGTGATGACAAGTCGATTATCGGATCTTCGTCGCAATTGTCTTGGTAGACGACAGAAGCCATGGCAAAAAGTACGGGTATGTCGTTGTCATACGTTGCCTCACCGATCGCCTGAATAGTGGAATCAGTCACACCCTCCGGGGACCAGCTATTAGAGATGACCTTGGCGCCTTTTTCAATCGCAAAGCAGATCGCTCTTGTCGCTGAATCGGTATCACCGCCGTGTCGAAGCAACAACAGTTGGCAATCCGGGCAGACACCACGGCCCCCGTCCGTGTTGTTGCCGATTGCACCGGCGATGCCGGCAACCGCGGTGCCGTGAGGGTTTGGCAACTCGATATCATCGATCAACGATGTGTGGTCGTCATCGTCGAAGTCCCGGCCCCGTGTTATTCCGTCTTCATCCGTCCAGAGATTCTCTCGCAGGTCTGGATGGCTGGTCGAAAAGCCCGAGTCAATAATCGCGAGCAGGGGATTCGAGTTGTTACCAGAGCTGAGCTGCCACGCTTCCATACTGTCAATATCAGCATCCCACGTCGCATCGCCGTCGCCCTCATTGTCATGGTGCCATTGTTCGGAGAGGCGTGGGTCAATCTCGTTGCCGTCAGCATCATAGACGGGCGGATCACTGGACCCTCGCGATATGATTGGTGCGATGAAATTCGGGTGTGCGTAGCGAACCTCCACATCGTCCTGTGTTCTCAGGGATTCAGCGATTCCAGGAACATCCCAAGTGAGTTCGCCATCCACTGTGCTGACATAGATCGAGTCGCAGCCGTACAGCAGCTCAAGATCTTCGAGCGGATAGTTTTCAAGAAGGAACCGTCGCTCGTCTTCAGAAAGACCTTCCTCGAAAACGATCAATATCTTGTTAGTCAGTATCCAGGGAACTGAACTGTTCGAAGCTTGAACAAAAAACCCAGCGGTCTTAATCTGATCCTCGTATCGAGCCTCCAGAGCACGTGCGCGAGCGCTAATATTCTGAAACAGCAGCGGGTCGGAAAGTTTGAACTCGAATATCCCGCGATAGAAGGTTCGCCCGATTTCGAACCCCTCCGCCTCAGCAATCTCACGTACTTCCAGTCCGGGTACACCGGTTCTTGTCTGAATCCCGATTCGATTGTGATAAATCTCAAACGGTATTTGTCTGCCGTCGGACCAATAGCTGGCATTAGGACTGCTCGGGATCACCAGCCTGGCTTCTTGGCCATGGCTGACCGGGTGCAGGCATATCAGCGACAGGCAAAGTGCCGCCAAGAATTTCTTGGTACTTGGTGTTTTCATGATCAAACCCCAAATAGCGCAGGATCGTGCGTCCGCGATCCCGCGCGCTGGTCGAGCTGATTCCGAGTGTGTCGGTCCTCGGCTAATCGCCCGGGTCAATAGATTTGCATCCCCGATACGCCACTACGAAGTCACTGGGGTTGTGCCAGTCGACGATTGTGGGGCCGGTTGGCACTTCTGTTCCCGCACACTTCCTGTAGCAGTATGTGGTGACGAACGCGCCGCCACGATCAACGATTCCGGTGCCGCCATCTCTGTCCACGATACCAGTGCCGCCGTCAAGGTCAGGACTCCCTGGAGTTGAATCTGTGTAGAACGTTTCTACGGGGACCTTTGGGCAATCCGCATCTGAACTTGGAATGTTCCAACTATAGACAATGTCCATTTCTGGCGGAATTTCCTCGCATTCTTCACAATGCCAACACCCACCTAGCAGTAGCGTCGTGCAGGCTGCTCCTAGCGTCATCAGCGCTTTGGTGAACTGACTGTTGATTGTCATGTCTCATCCTCTCTTCGTACACACACTACGGTGTGCCTGTTGCGGCGTTTCTTGCCATTAACGCCGAGTAACCCGCTTCATTCTTAATACTTGCGAACTGCGGATCTGCATTCAGTAACTTTGTTGAGTAACCAAAATCAATTGCTCTTCGCAGTTCAAGGAGTGCTTGCTCCTTATTTCCGGAGTGCATCTCCAGAATGGCTACGAAGTAATGCGTGTTCGGATTTTCTGGCGCTATTGAAAGCGCATGATTGGCGGCGACCCGAGCAGCATCGAGATCACCAGTATTAACGAGATAGCCGGAGAGATACGTCAGATCTTCGGCTTCATCCGGATTGACGGCGAGCCGAGACTCGACCAATTTGATGGCCTTGATATAGGCGTCCTGGCTGGCCACTTCTTGTCCCGGCGCGTACCGTTCAGCGGCCGCTAGTTTGCCCCATGCACGGTGATCTGAGGGCGTAATCTCTGTGGCTCGCTTATGCATTTCAACAGCGTCTTCGTATCTGCCCTGGTAGTAGTACACAGTGCCCATGTTCTGGAAGGCCATTGAGCCAGGCTGCAAGTCAATGGATCTGAGGAAGGCAGCCTCGGCTTCACCCCAGTCGCCCAGCCAATGTAATGTCGATCCAAGGTTGACAAAACCACCGGCATACTGCGGCGCCAGTTCTGTTACTTTTTCGTAATAAGGCACTGCCTCGGCATAGCGGCCCTGTCGATGCAGGAAATTCCCGAATCCCATGTATGAACTCCAGTATCCGGGCTCCAACTCAATGCTCTTTTGCAAAGTTTCCTCGGCTGCCTCAAGTCGGCCCTGGGCCTGGTAGCTGCGACCCAATCCATAATTGGCTGCTTCAAGTGTCTCATTGATCGCGAGCGCCGCGCGGTACTCGCCTTCTGCTTTTTCGCTTAGCCCTGCATGGCGGTAGAGATTGCCCAGCGCTGTATAAACTTCAGCCAGACCCTCATCGAGTGTTAATGCGCGATGACAGGCCAGCTCCGCCGCTTCGAAGTTCTCGGTATCGCGCGTCAGCCTGTACCGGGCCAAATGTGTTTCGCAAAGGCCCGCGTGTGCGAGGGAGAAGCGGTTATCTAATTCGATCGACGCGGCGAAAAAAGACTCTGCGTTGGCAAGGTTGTCCGTGTTGCTCGGCTGCCGCAAGTATTGCCGGCCCTGCAGATACTGATCGTAGGCAGCCGAATCCAATGTTGGTTGAGATTCCAACCTGAACTGCGATTCATCGCTTAACAGCACATCCAATTCGCCGACGACTTGTGCCGCGATATCTTTTTGAATGTCCAGAACATCCTTCAATTGTCGGTCATAAGCTCTGGACCACAGGTGAAAACCGTCCTTGTCGATCAACTGCGCAGTTACCCGAACCTGATCGCCATCTGAGCGGACACTTCCTTCGAGCACTCTTTTTACGTTCAGGCGGTCCACGATATCGGTGATCTGAAAATCGGATGGGGATATGCCCCAAATTGAAGTGCGTGCCGCAACCTTGAACGACCGGAGGTTTGTGAGTTCGTGAATTAGTTCTTCAGTCAGTCCGTCGCTTAAGTAGCCATTTCTGGGGTTGTCGCCAATATTCAGGAAGCGAAGCACTGCGATGGAGTTATCGAATTGCGTTGAATCTGGTGCGTCAATCTGGTGTATGCGGAACCAATAAATACTGCCCGCGGAAGCCAGTATTGCGACGATCGCAAGATCAATAGCAAGGTGCGTTGGCCAACGCACACGTTGCGGCTTGTCGTAGATGATACCCTTGGGTGTGATTTCGAACGTCCAGCCAAGGAAAAGCGCGACCGGAAAACCGATCATCGTCAGCACGATCACCATGGTTATGGACCAGTCGGGTAAACCAATCCTTGGAAGTATGACCTCAGCTGTCTGAATCAGTAGCCATGACAGCGCGACGTAACCGACCCCGACACGAAAGACATTTCGCCGTTTCAAGTCCTCCCAGATAGAGATGACTTCCCTGCCATGTACCTGCTGGTCCGTCATTACATCGACCTTGGCGCGCGCAGGGTATAGCAACGCACTGAAACCGTGCCTCAAAGAGAAAGCAGGCCGTGCCCCACAATGCTCCGCTCGAAATGCCTGTCAATTAGTACTTGCCGTAGCCGCTTGATACGATCCAAAATACGAAGCCGAGCTCGAGGCGAAACGACTGGGTAACTGCAAGTTCGACACCGAGGCGATGGTCGAGATTGTGCGGTTTTTCACGAATCCATGATTCTTCGCGCAATTCCGCTTTAGCGCGCCGTGAAAATAGTGGGCTATCGCGGCTGGTCGCTCTCGCACATCCCTGTGCTCCGCGACATAAGGTCTTCCTGACCAAAAAGCCGCTCCCACAAGTAAGACCGCTCCGACCAGTAGCTGATCAGGCGGCCTGCTTCTCCGCGATGTATTTCATGACCTGCTCGCGGATGGCGGTCAACGGTAACGCGCCGTCACGCAGAATCACATCGTGGAAATCGCGAATATCGAATTTGTTGTCCAGTGCCTGCTGCGCTTCGTCACGCAGGCGCAGAAGTTCCATCATGCCGACTTTGTAAGCCGTGGCCTGGCCTGGATTCACGATATAGCGTTCGATCTCTGCCACGACATCGCTTTCGGTAATACCGGTGTTGGTCAGCATGTAATCGATCGCCTCTTCCCGGGTCCAGCGCTTGGCATGAATGCCCGTATCGACAACCAGTCGTACGGCACGAAACAGCTCGGCTTGCAGGCGCCCGAGGTTGTCATAAGGGTCGGTTTGAAAGCCCATCTCCCAGGCCAGCCGCTCTGCGTACAAGCCCCAGCCTTCTGAGTAAGACGTGAACCCGGCTTCTTTCCTGAACTCGGGGATGCCCTGTAGTTCAGTCTGGACCGCGATCTGGAAGTGGTGCCCGGGAACGCCCTCGTGATAGGCGAGGGTGCGCATGCCGTACTTGGGTGTCGCCTTGATGTCGTACAGATTGGCGTAGAAGATGCCCGGCCGGCTGCCATCGCGCGACGGCTGATTGTAATAGGCACCCGACGCTGTTTTTTCGCTGAACTCGGGGACGCGCTTGACCTCTATGCCCGCCCTGGGTTTTATATTGAAAACCTCGGCCATACCCGCTTCGATCTCTACGATGATGGCCGCGTAGTCCTCCAGGATCTGCGCCCGGCCTTCGTCGGTATCGGGATAGTAGAACCTCTCTTCCTCGGCAAGCTGATCGAACAACGCTTTGACACCCAATGATGGGTCATAGCCTTCAGCTTCGAATATCTCCAGCATCTCGGCCTGGATGCGGCCAACTTCCGCGATACCGGTGTCAAAAATCTCATTTGCCGTCATATTGGTTGTCGTATGTGAGCGCAGCATGTAGTTGTAGAAGGCTGCGCCATCGGGAAGCTTCCACGCACCCGCATCGTCATTCGACTTGGCCTGCAATACGCTGAAGTAGTCGATGTAGCCCCGATATGCTGGGTAGACGACGGTCTCGATTTCGACTTTCGCCGCATCGAGAAACGCAGTGCGCTGAGCCTCGGTAATTTCCTCGGCTTCTTCGAGCTTGTCTTTAAACGACACGTACAACACGTTTTCTTCTGTTGGCTGGCTGACAAATTCCTGCATGATCACAAGCGATTTATCGATCACAAACGTCGGCGGAATGATGCCTTTCTCCTCACGAATCAGGAGGCCTTCCATGTTTTGTTCCAGCTTCGTGTCGATCTTGGACAGCCGGCTGATGTAGTGCTCGGCATCTTCGGCGGTCTTGACACGATGAAACGTGTCGAGGAATCGTGGAATTTGGTTCTGCAGCCCGAACAGTTGATTCACCGGATAGTTGTGATACCGGTAGCGATGCATATCCTCTGGATCGCCGAGCATTTCTTTAAGGACCTTAACGGACAACATCTCCGCTTCCGTCAGCTTGGCCTCGTCGTATTCATCCACACCGGCCATGATGTCCAATAGCATCTGGTAGTCGCGTTCACTGGCCGCCTCGGAATCGTCGCTCCATTCGGCGTTGTGGCCGTTGATGCCCATCTGTTCGAGAATGCCCATCGCGGTTAGCATCTCGGGCTTGTCCCAGATGTACTGGATGAACACCCGATTGAAGTAATTGTTGATGAAAAATGGTTTTGCGTACCACTCGTGAGCGCCGAATGAAGCAGCGACGACAATCAACGCCGCGACAGTGAGTCCGGCGCGCTTGAAGAACGTTTTTACCTTGCCAGCCATTTGAGTTATTCCCTTATGCGTAGCCCGTCACGATACCACCGTTTCGATCTCAATCGGGTAGCGCGTATGCGATGACATAGTCACCTGGTGTTGTTCCGATTCTCGCATGACCACCGGCGGCGATGACGACATATTGCTTGCCGGTTGCCTCAAGAATGTAAGTCATGGGTGTCGCTTGCCCGCCCGCTGGCAGGCGTCCTTCCCACAGGACTGTCCCGTCGTTCAAATCGAATGCGCGCAAGTAATTATCCATCACGGCGGCCATGAAGATCACACCACCGGCTGTGATTATCGGGCCACCGAGGCCAGCCATGCCCAGTTCAACATTTGGCACGATCGCCGGCGCGACATCCTGAATGGTGCCAACGGATGTCTGCCAGTTGATGGTTCCCTTGCGCATGTCGATTGCCGACAAGACGCCCCATGGGGGTGTGATGCACGGAACGTCGAGCATCGAACCCAGCAATGCGCGACGCATGCCATAGGGTGTGCCGGTCATTC
>Ga0255054_10002290_pt1 | contig 11013 bp, 12 predicted proteins | sample JV7_2_23_MG_FD_188634 | JGI IMG/M metagenome (GOLD analysis project Ga0255054, IMG submission 188634) | Seawater microbial communities from Jervis Inlet, British Columbia, Canada - JV7_2_23 | ecosystem: Environmental > Aquatic > Marine > Inlet | place: Canada: British Columbia | collected... | reverse complement strand
AATAAAGAAAAATGACCATACAAAAATATCCGATGGCCAGGCTATTCCTTATCGAAAGGCACGGAGCACCCAATCGTATCCCCTTCCCAACGAGCGGATCTCAACCCCAGCTATGGCACCCATATGAGCCATGCGTTCTCCGAACGGCAAGCTCCCTTTTGGCTAACCTGATATACGGCAAAAGATAGCGTCTCACAGGACAGTAGTAACCGCACAACCTACACTCAAAGCAGGCGTTGATGCCGGATTCCTTCGTCTTTTCGAACAAATTGAATTCCACCTAGCGGCCGATCATATTCGGCATGATACGGACCGGGCAATCCAGCACACACTCACCGCAATTCAGACAATTGGTGTCTTTAACCGGCGGATAAGATTCGTTGGGAATGACAAAAATTCCACCCCCTATCATTGCGCATACATACACAGCGTTCTGCATGTTTGACTCTATGCGGCAATTTGATCAACGATTCAAAGGGCGAATGCGCAATTTATTATGACGCTGTGCATAATTTTGAGAATTTGCGAAAATAACTTTCGAAATTTTGCGAAAAGAATTTCGAAATATTTCAAGCTCCGGTTTGTAATGGGAAGGTATAGCTTGTGGGTATAATATTAACTGTCTGATTTCATATAAAAAGGTTCTTTTCTGATTTGCTGGCACATTTAATGCAGAAGCACTAGTTAAAAAGTGATGCGCTACTGGTATCAGAACCAACTATATTTATGTTTGATGAATATTGCGATTGCCTTGAAGCACAGATCGCAACCCAACAAAATGAGAAAACACCCCATGATCAAAAAGAGCACCAACACCTCCGCCGAAAACCGCAAAGCCCGAATGGAAGTGCAAAACAAAGAAATTAAGGAAACATTGCGCCACATCAAGAATAAAATCCTGGTCATGAGCGGCAAAGGCGGGGTGGGGAAAAGCAGTGTCGCCGCTTATCTATCCGTGTCTCTCGCTAAGAAGGGGTATAGAGTCGGTCTTATGGATGTGGATTTACACGGACCCAGTATTCCTCGCATCCTGGGACTTAAAGGAGATCTTGGTTTCAGCGGTCACGAAAAGAAAATGCTCCCGGTCAAGTACCTTCCAAATATGGAAGTGATTTCAATTGAAACCCTCATGGGAGAGAACAAAGATGCGGCCACCATCTGGAGAGGACCGCTAAAGATCGGGGCGATCAGACAATTTATCTCCGACATTGAGTGGATGTATTTGGATTATCTGGTGATTGATTCACCGCCGGGCACCGGCGATGAGCCCTTGACCGTAGCCCAGACCATACCGGATGCCAGGGCCTTGATTGTGACGACACCCCAGGAGGTGTCATTGGCAGATGTGAGAAAATCCATTAATTTCTGCCGCCAGGTCAAAATGGAGATTCTGGGCCTGGTAGAAAATATGAGTGGTCTGAAGTGCCCATACTGCGGGGAAATAATTGATGTATTTAAGACCTTGGGTGGCCAGGAAACTGCCATAAAAGAGAATTTAAGACTATTGGCGACGCTGCCCTTGGAACTCGAAGTGGTGAAGGAAGGGGACGCGGGAGACATCAGCCTTCTGGATAACAAGGCGCTTTTAATTACACAGGAATTCAACAAAATGGTGGATGAAATTGTGAAATTAACAAATTCAAGAGGTACGTTATGAGTATTACAGAGAACAAGATGGATAATGCGCCCAAAAAGAATACTGACGAAGCTATGCAAGTTCAGGCTCTCCAGGAATCTTTGTCATCTATCAAACACAAATTCCTGGTGATGAGCAGTCAAGGAGGCGTGGGCAAAACCAGCGTTATCGTGAATTTCGCCCTGGCCCTTTCAAAGAGGGGGGTGAAGGTTGGGCTGATGGATGCTAATTATCAGGGCCCTGACATTCGTGGAATGCTCGGTCTCGAACTTGCGACTACAAGTAATTCAGATAAACGATTCTTACCTATGGCATACTCAGATGACTTAAAAGTAGCTTCCATTGAATCCGTGATGCAGGACATAGACGAGACCGGGGGCTGGGGAAAACCCCCGAAGATACCTGATATCCGGCGGTTTATCTCTAACGTGAATTGGGGCAGCTTAGACTACCTTTTTGTTGATACACCACCAGGCCCGGATGAAGGATTGCTCACCGTGATTCGAGCCATTCCGGAGGCTAAAACAATTATTGTAACAGCACCCAATAAAATAGGCGGGGACAGCGCCAAAAATATGATCAATTTTTTCAGAAAAGAAAAAATACCCATCTTTGGCTGGATTGAAAATATGCGCGGTTTTTTTTGCCAACACTGCGGACAGCTTCAGGAGATGTTCAGCACCGGGCCCGGGAACAGAGCCGTATTTTTAATGGACATTCCTTTTTTGGGTCGAATACCGATTGATCCGCATTTGGGGAAATCTGCCGATATGGGGGAACCTTTTCTTGAAATATACCCCAGCTCTCAAGTAGCGGACGCCCACAAGTTCATTGTTGACAAAATTATGGGGATCAGTACTGAAGCATAGTCAGGAAGTATCGCCTTGAAGGCGGAAGCATTTCACTCTTTTTCGGACGTGATTGCAAATCCATTTATGCATGTCGAACACGGTAAGGGCATTCTGGTGGCGGAGCTTTTGAACAAGTATCCGATAGATGTTATTTTGACCATGAAATCGTTTAAAGGCAAAGGACCATTTTACGTTTTTTCTAATGCCGCGGTAGAATGTTTACAGACGACGGAAGATACGGTGGAAAACGCCCTGGAGAATCTCGGGATTCTTTTTGACGATAATGAAATTAAAAATTCATAAGAACTGAAAAGATGGAAAGATGGATATATTCAGCACGCTACAAGACATGAAAATTTTGCTCATCGACGATGATGAGTGGATCCGTGATTCTTTAAGGATTTTCTTCGAAGCCGAAGGCTGTCATGTTGTGGTTCTTGAGACGGCTGAAGAGGGCCTGGCTGAACTCAAATATCAGGCCTATGACCTTATTATAGTGGATTACAAACTGCCCGGTTTGGATGGTCTTGAATTCCTCAAACGCACCCACGATACCCATTCGGATGCCATGAAGGTTCTGATCACTGCCTATCGGACTGATAGCGTCATATCGGAAGCCAGAAAGGCAAAAATCCAGGGATTCATCGAAAAACCTTTCACCGCTGAGAGTCTAATGGCCTCTTTGGCACATTTGATTGAGATGCGCGATTTCAGAAATCAAAGGAAAATTAATGGATAAAATTCAATCAATTGATTTCGAAAATTTGCGAAATTTCATTTCGAAATTGTTCTAAATCTGAAGTTTAAAAAATTAATCCTAATTGAAAAAATTTAAGTAATGGTATGAATTTATAACATATGTTTAAACTATATCTTGTTGGCATAGTTCCTGCTTAATAAAAAAATGAAGTGCCACCCAACTTCAACACGTAAAAAATAAGCAACCGGATGTCCAAGAGGCGCCTACGGTTATAATTTAAAAAGGAAGTTTGCGGTGGCACTTTTCATATTCGATACTTTTTAAATTAACCTACATCTGGGTGGTAATAACCCATTTAATAATGCGGGTATTAGCTGTGGAAGCTTATTTAAAAGTTCTTTCAGCAATGTGCTTTACCCTTTGAAAAGAAGGAGAATCCTGCTGATGACCTTAGCTCCGTAATAATGGGAGAACAAGAATGCCGATTTATGAATTTGAGTGCCCTGATGGCACGATCACCGCAAAACTGGTTAAAGTCGGCACAAGAGAAATCACGTGCCCAAAGTGTCAGAAAAAGGCTAAAAAGATAATATCTGCTTGTACCTTTGAGTTAAAAGGTGGCGGGTGGTGTGCAGATGGGTATTCATCTAAAAATGAAAAAAAGTAGCAATTGTTATCAAATTTGATGCTCTGAAAATAAGGAGACTTGAGATGAAAGAATTTAAAAAAATTTTATTCCCGGTTGATCTTTCTGAATCATCTGAAAAGATCTTACCCTATGTCCAGGCAGTGGCAAAAAAATTTGAAGCCAAGATTCATATCCTGTTTGCGGCCGGGGTATTTGAATATTTCACGAGTATCTACGTGCCGCATCCTTCGATCAACAAATTCGAAAAAGAGATTATCGATGGCGCTGAAAAAAAACTGTATGAATTTATAGATAAGTATTTCAAGGAATACCCGGGCACGAAAACTGTCGTAGTTTCCGGAGATGCCTCCGAGGAAATAATCAACTATGTCGAGTCGCAGGGAATTGACCTGATCATTATGGGAACCCATGGGCGAAAAGGCCTGGACAAAGTCATGTTCGGTTCGGTGGCCGAAAGGGTGGTAAAGACTGCGCCGGTTCCGGTGTTGGTAGTCAATCCATATAAAGTAGACTGATCTTATTAGATCCGAAATGCGCTGTGCAATGATAATTTAACTTGTTGGCAGAAAGGAACTCGATATTATGAGTGTGCACAATTTATCCACTCTAAAACACTAAGAATTCGAGCTTTTTTTACCCGCTTTTTTGCTTAGGCACACTCAATATTTCTGCATGTCTTCGTTAACCCTTTCCTCGAATAACCAAATAACGCCAACGATGTCCCAAACAGGATAACTATTGTTTGGCGGTCGATATTAGTTCATCTTTTTTTTACCACCTGAAGCCTATGTAAAATGTTATAATGATTTTTTAGTAAAACCGTATATAAAAACTTATATGAGCCCATCAAACAACCGAATCGATAACCCCCCGGCACCTGCCGACGAAAAACCCGTCAGCACCCACCGCGCTTTTGTGTATGGCGCCTGTGCCCCCGGATGGGGTGAAATCTATGCCGGGTCCCGCATGCGGGGTTTTATGACCGCATCATTGTTTTTAATCAGCGCTGGATGGTTTACGCTGACGCTGTTCACCGTTCTGCAGGCAATTGTGGGCCGGGTGTTTGACAACCTGAATGGAATGGATCCCATTGTGCTGCCGGATTTGCCTTTTATCTCTCTTGGGGTTTCCTTTTTTGGGATTTATTTTCTCTGGTTATGGGCCATGATTTCCGCCGTCGATGTGGCCTGGTCTCACCGTCAAAGGACAGCCGCGCAGTACCAGGCAAGTGTGATGTGGGCAGTTACCCTGTCGTGGTTTTGTCCGGGATCCGGTCAGGTTTACGCTGCTGACCGCCGCTTCGGGTACATCCTTTTTGCCGCCTACCTGATAGCAATACTGCTCAGTGCCCCGGCATACACGCAATTGTACCAGAGTCTTTCAGAGATAGCCAAAAGCGGCCAACTGTCGGCCAATAACCCATATGCGGTCATTGACATTGTCCACGGGCTGATTGCCAGAATGAACTATAGTTTCGGTAAACTCTTGCAGAGCTGTGTTAGATATTTTGCCCTGGCTGCGACCCTGGCCGCTTTAAGACAGGGTCCTTTAGCAGCTGATACAAGATGGTCCGTACCTTCGGCAGCTTACGGCGCGGCACTACTGGGTATGGGATGGATGTGCCCGGGATCCGGACAAATTCTGCAGCGACGGCTTAAAATCGGCTGGTACTTTCTGGCAGGCTATCTCGGCAGCAAACTGCTCATCGGTTTCTTGCTGGGCCACAACTTTATAGCGGTCCAAACAGCCGATAGCCTGGCCTGGATAACAGTTATCATCCAGTGGGTTGCCATGTTCGAGGCCCCAATTTGGATGATGAAAGTCAATTCCAGGGTGGCTTAAGCCGCGTTATATGGGCGGCATAAATAATCCCGACGGATATGCATGCGTGACAGGTTCATGCGGTGATACCATGCAGCAGTGATGGTCCAAATTCAAATCTAAAAAAGCAAACACACAAGTTCATGCCAATATTTTGGGAACTGGAAATAATCTCAAAAAATCGACGTTGACAATAAACCCCGTTTTCGATATTTGGATGTTCAGCCTTTCTGTTTATTTGAGACTTGCATGTATTGGGCTACATATGAAGATTGCATACAAGTTAAGATTTTCGCGCAATCCACTCTCGCAAAACGGCTTCTTATCCATTTCAATCTCAAAATAGTGAATTAATCTTTCTGTTAAATTCTAATATCCAATTTAAACTTGTTATATAAGTTTCAAGTCTAAATGAATCAACCCCGACATCACCTTGAAAAAAGTTATCATATCATCCTGGACAGTATTGAGGAGGGCGTCTTTACTGTCGATTTTGACTGGCGAATCACCTCGTTCAACAAGGCGGCAGAAAAAATTACCGGAGTATCGAGACAAGAGGCCATCGGACAGCCATGCGCAGAGGTTTTTAATGCCAGTGTGTGCAAAACAGATTGTGTTCTGCGCAAGGTTTTAAAATCGAATACACCGATTATGAATATGCCGATCAACATCACGCGTGCCGATGGAAACCGTATCTCCATCAGCGTCAATGGCGCGATCTTGATGGATCACAGGGGCCGTATGATTGGGGGTGTCGAGACGTTCAGGGATTTAACCGTTGTTAACAAGTTACGCAGGCAGCTTGGCAGACAGCACTTTTTTGAAACTATGGTCAGCAAGAATCAAAAGATGCAGCGCCTCTTTTCAGCCCTGCCGCAAATTGCCGAGAGCAACTGCACCGTGTTGATAGAAGGTGCGACCGGCACCGGAAAAGAACTGCTTGCCAGGGCCATTCACTATAACAGTCCCCAAAAAAAAGGGCCGTTTGTTGCCGTCAATTGTGGGGCACTACCTGATACCCTGATCGAATCAGAACTCTTTGGATACAAATCCGGTGCATTTACCGATGCTAAAAAGGACAAACCGGGGCGTTTTGCACGTGCCCAGGACGGCACCATTTTTCTGGATGAAATTGGGGATATCTCACAGACTTCACAAATTCGACTTTTGCGGGTGCTTGAGGAAAAGGCTTATGAACCTCTGGGATCCGTAAAAACTGCCAGGACGAATGCCAGAGTTGTGGTGGCAACCCGCCGAAAACTGTCAGAAATGGTTGAAGAAAATATATTCAGGGAGGACCTTTATTTTCGCATCAATGTGATCAAACTGACACTGCCCAAGCTTTCAGAGCGAAAAGAGGATATTCCTCTTTTGGTGTACCATTTTATCGAGCGCTTCAATAATGAGAAGGGGAAGAAGATTCAAGGCCTCACGCAGGATGCGATGGCTGTGATGGTGCTCCATGATTGGCCCGGCAATATACGCGAGCTTGAAAATGCAATCGAACATGCCTTTGTTTTATGCAATGAAGAACTGATTCATTTATACCACCTGCCGGATGGGCTTTGGCCGCAAGATGATGTGGCCCTCATCACAACGCGCCTGACCCTTAGAGAAATAGAAAAGCGTGCAATCATACAAGCCCTTCAGCGAAATAATTGGAAAAAAGCATCAACTGCCAGGGAGCTTGGGGTTCACAAAAACACGCTTCGCCGCAAGATCATACGCCATGGTATTGAAATGACATAATTGAGGTAAACGCAATGCATGAAAATAGCAGACGAATGGGAAAAGGAGGGCTAACCGTCCTAAACCCGGAAAACGATTTCCGATTTCAATGCCATCAGAGCCTTGAGTGTTTTACCCGATGCTGCCGCGATGTCACCATTTTTCTGACACCCTATGATATCCTGCGTATGAAAAACCGCCTGGATATATCGTCAGAAAACTTTTTAGCCGCCTATACGGCTACGATGATCGGCAGCGCCGGCCTTCCGGTAGTCGTCCTGAAAATGCAGGGCGATGCCGAGAAAAGCTGTCCCTTCGTCACCGCCCAGGGATGCACAATCTATCCTGATCGTCCCTGGGCCTGCCGCATATATCCCCTGCAACCCGAAAGTACCCAAATAACCCAAAAAACGGGAAAAGAATATTATTCCATAATGGAGGTACCGTTCTGTCTCGGTTTGAAATCAGATAGAGTCTCAGCATTAGCAGGCTGGATTGAAAAACAGGGCATTCCCATTTACCGGGAAATGGAAGCAACGTTTAAGAAAATCACCATGAACGAATTCCTTAGCAACAAAAAGATTACGAATAATGAAATCCAGCAGATGTATTATATGGCCTGCTATGATCTGGATCGTTTCAGACGCTTTGTGCTGGAAAGTACTTTTCTAAAGCGCTTTGAGGTAAAACCGGACGTGGTGGAAAAAATAAAACACAGCGACGTGGAACTCTATCATTTTGCCATGAGGTGGCTTGAATACGGCCTGCTCGGCCAAGGCGTGTTGAAAGTAAAACCCGAGATAATCAAGGCAAAAAAAGAAACCTCAGAAAACCAATGATTGACCCATCATTGATACAACCACTTGTGCAAGACCGGTTCCGCTTTGCCTGCCGCAAAGCACTCCCCTGTTTTACCACGTGTTGTGCCAATCTCGATTTGGCCCTCTCCCCTTATGATGTGCTTCGGTTGAAAAATAGGATCGGACTTTCATCGGAGACCTTCTTGGAAAAATATACGACCGTTTCTATCGATCAGGGCTATGGTCTCCCGCACGTCCGGCTTAAAATGATCACAGATGAAAAAAAACGATGCCCATTTGTAACCCCTGACGGCTGTGAGGTCTATGAAGACCGGCCCGGCGCCTGCCGCATCTACCCTTTGGGGCTGGCCGCCTCAAAAATCCGGCAGGGATATAAGGCTGGAGAATATTACTTTGCCGTAAGAGAGCCGCACTGTCTTGGCTTCAAACAAGACGTGGAGTGGACGGTGCAAGAGTGGATCAAGAATCAAGGCCTCGATGAATATAATGCCATGAATGATTTATTTATGGATATCATCGCCGGCAGATCAGCAAACACGATCAAAGCTCTTGACGACCAGAAACTGCGTATGTTTTACATGGCCTGCTACAGCCTCGATGATTTCAGACGTTTTATATTCGAAACGACGTTCCTGGATAAATTTGATATTAGCCCGCATGGTTTGACCGATATTAGAACAAACGACACCGAATTAATGAAGCTGGCCTGTGGCTGGCTGCGATTCGCGCTCTTCGGCGAAAAAACGATGCACCTGCACCCCGGTTCCCTGCTTTAACATCGGCCTTTGCGCTACTCAATAATATCATTTTTCAGGGCGTCATAAGACCATACCGGAAGGGGCATACATTTGCCCGTATCAGGATCCAGTCGGCAACGGTAGGATGTCTTCGCAGCCTGTTGTTCCCACATGTATTTCCACCCGTTAATAAAATAAGGGCAGTCATCATTAAAACAGACAAAAAAAAACGAATGGGGCCATGTGGAGTTGATTGGTACGCGCCATTTTTTCATTGCCTGACCACAATGAGGGCACGCGGGCGACTCGTCGTCGGTCATTACATTATCTCCTTAATTCAAGTAATTTTATTCAGTTTATAACAGCTTCATGGTGACGCAACGATCATAGAAGAAAGGATAGGTCATGACTACCATTATCGAAAAGGATTTCCCGGCCCACGCCTCAGACTATTATGAAGCGTCCCTGGAAAATGGTTCACTGGTTATGAAACCGTATTGTGCGTGTGGTAATGCCCTTGATGAAGATTATTTTTGTGAGAAATGCAACCGTAAATGTCATTGCAACCAGATTATCTGCGACAATGAAGCGACGCTAAAACTGGTTAAACGTTACGCGCGGCAATCGTCTAAATTTTCAGCTTTCAAAACCAAACTTGCCAATGATGTTTGAGAAATGGGGGAAATTATATTCTTCCGTCGCCCATCAGCTTCTGGATTGCGGCATCGATCATTTGTTCGCCGCCAATTCTTTCATTGGCGGCAATCATCGCCGGCAGGGCTTCGGGGCTGCCAAATTTTCCCAAGGCTGCGCCGGCCCAGTTGACAATATGGGCGCTTTCATGCTCAAGCAGTCGCAGCAGCAGCTCATAGGCGGCAGGCCCCCCAATGTTGCCCAGCACCGATACTATACCGGTTTTGATGGGATCAAATGTTTTGTTTCTTAAAAAGGCCTCCTCGATGCACGGGATAGCCCTTTTGCCCAGTTTTTCCAGATGATGGAGACTGGCTCCTGAAGCATAGGCATAGCCGAACATGGAGATGTCGGTCAGGGAGCGCATGGTCAGATCCGTTTTGCAACAAAATAAAATCTCGGGCACAAAAAGCCCCGCCCATGAATATCGACAGGCCAATGGCAACAAATACGGGGTAACCTCCGGTCCGATCCCCTTTAGCTTATCGAGTGTTTCCTGCAAGGCCTTTTTACGCAGTTCATGGCCTTTGGAATGCTTTGCCGGAAAACGATTCGGATCATCTGCGGTTTGAAGCTCTTTCACCAGTGCCGTAATTTCGGGGTTTTCCGTCTCTGGATAGAGGCCCTGATAGTCTTTAGTCTTCAGGGCGATCCAATATTTCTGCAACCACGTCATGGGTGGGTAGTGATAAGATAATGCAGGTTTACCCACCTCCGTATCCCGGTATCTTCCGTGTTCGATAAAAAAGGCTTTTTGCACGTTGGCGACTCCAAGCCGATGTCTGCAAATCTCGATGGCCTGATCACACGCACCCGTATACAAATGACTGCTGGCCACGATATCATGGAGCCTGTCTTCATTCGGATATCGTCGGATCAGCTTTGATGACCGGCGAATCGCATCAGCATATTTACCCGCAGCAAACAGGCCAAACGCCTCTTCGATGTGATCGATTAGTTGTTTCTGCTCTTTTTCCCGGTCCCCGGGATCTTTTGCTTCCGCCGCCTTAACACTGCGCTTAATCTTTGCATGCACGTCCAAACAACAGTTCTTGTATTTTTTGCCGGAGCCACAGGGACAGGCTTCATTTCTCCCGATGTTTGCCAAAGGCACATTTGCTTTTGCGATTTTCTTTCCTTCAGCCTGAGCAAGCAGGTCATCCCGTATCTTAATTAGTTTTTCTTTCGTAATTCCGAACTTATGGGCAATAATATGTGGATCACCCCCCCTGAGCAGCTCCAGTACAGGTTCAATATCTGCTTCTGACAGGGTATCAAATCCCAATTTAAACGGGGTGGTCATTGCAGGCTCCTTTTTTTCTATTGTTTCTCTAAATGCGCAGCTAAATTTTCTTAAAATATTCAATGCAGGCCTTG
>Ga0255054_10002286_pt1 | contig 11023 bp, 11 predicted proteins | sample JV7_2_23_MG_FD_188634 | JGI IMG/M metagenome (GOLD analysis project Ga0255054, IMG submission 188634) | Seawater microbial communities from Jervis Inlet, British Columbia, Canada - JV7_2_23 | ecosystem: Environmental > Aquatic > Marine > Inlet | place: Canada: British Columbia | collected... | reverse complement strand
TTCGAGTATCGGCGCCAGCCAGATCGCGCCGGCAATCAACACGACATTCAGGATGACCGGCGTGAAGGCCGGTACGCCGAAGCGACCGTAGGTATTCAGGATACCGCCGGCGAATGCCGTCAGGGATACGAAAAAGAGGTACGGAAAAGTGAACCGCAACATGAGGGTGGCAAGCTCGAAGCGCCCGTCCTGACCAATGAAGCCCGGCGCAACGACAGCCACCAGGAGCGGCGCGGCGATGACGCCGGCGAGTGTCACGAGAAACAGGATCAGGCCGAATGTGCCCGCGATGGAATCGACGAATTCGCGCGCGTCCTCGTGGTCGTATTGCTCCCGGTAGCGTGCCATTACCGGCACGAACCCCTGCGAGAATGCCCCCTCGGCGAAGAACCGCCGCAGCATATTCGGGATGCGATTCGCGACCAGGAAAGCATCCATGACCAGTGACGCACCGAAAAAACGGGCGAAAACCACGTCGCGGACGAGGCCCAAAATCCGTGATAGCAGGGTCATGCCACTGACCACCGACGTCTTGGCGATCAGGCGCTGCCCGGAGAGCCGGCGCGGGCGCCCGTCGGAACTGGCCGATGAGGCCTCGGGGGCTTCGTTTTCGGTGCTCATAAGGCTTGCGAGTTTAGCCCAGAAATTTCATCGAATCAGGCGTTTAGGCATTGCGTGGCGGAGCCGCGGACACCGCGGAATTAGTCGTTGACATTCCCCTGTCAGGCACGAATAATACGCGGCTCTTTGAGAGCAGGACACGGAAAAAACAGTGGCCAACATCAAGTCAGCACAAAAGCGCGCCCGGCAGGCGGAAAAAACCCGCAAGCACAACATGGGGCTGCGTTCGAGTATGCGCACCAGCGTCAAGAATGTCATCAAGGCGTGTGACGCCGGTGACAAAGAGGCCGCACAGGCGGCCTACAAGGCAGCCGTACCGGTCATCGACAGCATGGTCAACAAAGGCATTGTCAACAAGAACAAGGCCGCCCGGCACAAGAGCCGCATGAACAAGCGCGTCAAAGCGCTCGCCGTCTGAGACCACCGTTTTCGCACAAAAAAATGCCGCCATCAGGCGGCATTTTTTTATGCTTTGAGGCTCGTTACCTCCAGCATTTATTACCGCCAGCGCTGCTGCCCTTGAGGTGCGCATGATTCAGGGTCAGCGATCCACAGTCAACATCCCGCGCTGCCTGGGCGTTCAATGGCGCCGCTGTCACCGTATAGGTCGTAGCAGCAACATTGGACAGTGACACGGAATAGACACTGGCACTGTCGGCGGCATTCGCCATCACGCTACCGTCGTCCGCGATAACCAGTGGGTTGTTTGCAAAACCCAGGTTGGTCAGGTCGTTCGTGAATTGCTTGTTGTCCATGAAGAACTGCTGCTGCCGGTCGGCAATCTGCAACAGGATCGAGGCCGCTGCCGTGCGCTTGGTGTCAACGACGTGCCGCAAATACGAGGGGTAGGCAAAACCCGCAATCACCGCGATGATGACGACCACGATCATGAGTTCGATCAGCGTGACGCCGCGTTGACGTATTCCTGTTACTGCTCGGGGCATGCCGGACCTCCTCATGGCGTTGTCGGCGCGGTTGTTGTCGTCGTCGTTTGCATGTCGCCATCCTCAGTCAGGTACCAGTACGTGCGCCAGCGTGTCGCCGCATTGACATCGTCGATCTGCAGGTCGGGACGCAATATCTTGTTGGGCGGAATCGACACGACCTCGGCCGGGATGCCCGCGGAGATGAGATCCACACTACGATCGCTGGTCGAATTCGGCTCGTCCGGATTGTCCGAGGTATCGTCACTCGTGTCGTAGTTGATGACCGCGGTCGCGTCCTGAAGCGACACCGCATAAAGCCTGCCAGCGCCCTCCGACGGAGCACAAGCCGTGTCCGAGCTACCGCCTCGCGGTAGATAGCTGGTAAAGAACACCTTGCCCGTCACGGTGAGCGCCGTCGCCAGTACCTTCTCGCCCGGATCGACCATACCGAGGCGCCATCCGTTGGCGAGATTCACGGTGCAGGTTCCACCGTTCTGCAGGCAATTGCTCGTTACATCACCGAAGTCGACGTGCTGCATGCCGGTATCGACGCCGCTGCCGATCGCGGTGCGGCGATCCTTGATCATATAGAGATAATTCGACACGGTGCCGCCGGCATCAAGCGGGTCCGCACGATCACCGGATCCGACTACGACGCCATCAAAGATGCCATTGCCATCCTTGCTCGGAACGAGATCAGGACGATGGAAAAAGCGACGATCCGTGGTCACGCCGGAACTGCCGGACGAATGGCGTCCAACCGACGCGAGCAGGGTCAACTTCCATTTGGACAGATCGCCCCCGCCGAGATCGGCGCGCCAGACGTTGCCGCCCGTGTCGCCGACAACGATGCGATCCGTAAAGCCGTCACCATTCATGTCGGCGACCGTCAACGTCGACGGAATACTGTCGGTCAGTTTCGGGTGCTCGAACGTATCGGCGCCTGCACCACCGGCTCCCTGTCGCGCCTTCCAGATCAGGTCACCGGTCACTGCGTCGACAACGTAGATGGCATTGCCTTCCGAGTCGTCAGTGCCGACAGCACCGCGCTTGTCCTTATTCAGGTCATATCCGCCTGCGAACATGACGGCTGCGCGAGGCCCGCTCGAAGTTTCGACCAGCCCGACTCGCGGGTTCGAGAACGTGTAGCCGAGTTCCTCGAAGTCGCCGTCCTTTTCGATAGTCCACATCAGGCGCGGAGACTCGGGATTTGTAATGTCGAACGCGTAGTAGGCCTTACCGCCACGACGCATACCGACGTACAGGAATACGCGATCACCATCGCTGGAGACGATGTTGCCATCGTAGTTCTTGTCCCAGACGAACGACACCGGTGCACCGTCGAGCGTGTACGGGTGTTTCATGCCAGTGCCGTTGGCTCGCAACGTCTTTTGTGCGGACATCGAGGCGCGCGGCATGAACGCCCATACCTCTTCACCCGTATCGCTGCCACCCGTCCGGGTATTTCGAATCATGCGCAGCATGCCGTCGTTCGATGCCACTGCAACGTAGATGCCCGGATTGTCCGGCTCACTGAACCCGCCAATAGCACCGTAGTTGATGGGTAGCGGCCGTGAATGCAGCGGATCACCGAAGATCCACTCACGTGCTTCGCCCCTGTCCAAATCACCGTCGAGGTCGTCGATATCGAGGCCGCGGGCATAAGCGATCAGGGCCGCGGTCTCCGTCACGGTTGGCACATCGAAGTCCGATTGCAACGCCGAGGCGGTCGCCGGGTCAACGTTCAGCGCCGCGAGCGACGAAGACGTTCTGTCGTAATAGATCCTGCGGCCACCCAGGCCGTTGGCTTCCTGCGGTCCGCCGCTCAGGTAACCGGGGATGCGCTGCGCAGCACCGCCACGAGCGACGGTTCGCCCGTCCCGGCCATTCACTTCGCCATCATCCACGTTGGCTGGTGGCAGCATGGCAGGATCGGTCCAGCTGGTCAGCGCATCGAAGCGAATCCTGCCGTCGGCGGCTACCGCCGGGTCACCCAGCGCGTCGACAATCGTCCCCGCCGTCGACGTATCATTGGCGCCGGCGATCCTGAGTTTCTTGACGTTGCCGACCCAGTATGGTCGTGCCTGTTTGTCGACCTGGAACAGGGCGATGTACACGTTGTCCGTAATCTCCGCGCGATTGAAGACGTTGACCGGTACGGATGCCGCGACAAAAGTCGTACTTACGCTCAGAATCTGCTTGAAAATCTCTGCCAGGGTCGCGACGAGTTCGTCGGGGTTCTCGCTCAATGCCAGCGGAACACCCGTGCCGCCCGCCCGCGCGTAGCTTTTGGTCGTCGTATTGATCTTGGTTCCGTCTACGATGAAATACGAAATTACGTTCTGCTTGTCGTCGAGGTCCGGTACTGCTCCGTAGGTACCGTTCGCCAGGTCCGCATCGTTGAGGTATTGGATGACGTCGGGAAATGTCCGCTGCGGCGAGCCGAAACCACCACCCGGTATCGTAGCCGCGATGGCGAGATCGGAATCGTCTTCCTGGTTGGAAACCTGGAACATCACGTTGACTGAGTATAGTTTCGAACAGGCGCCCGCTTTTTCGAGAGGACTGACATAGAGCGGCTTGATCTTGGGACCCGTCTCGATATTATTGTCCCAGGCAATCGCCAGATTCTCTGCGTCGAGGTTGAACTGATTGCTCGTACCGTAATCCGTGTAGCCATTGTGGGCGTTGAAAACGCTCTGCCCGGTCAGGTAGCGGAAGAATTCGAAGAACAGTTCCTTACCCTGGTACGAATGGCTGAGATTACCCAGCGGGGGCGGTATCGAATCGAGAATATTGTGGAAGCGCGCCTTGGCGAGGTTCGAGTCACCCTGCTCGAAGCGCTCGAAGCCCATCGCAATGTAGCCGCCGTTGCTGCATTGCGTACGACCGAATCCGGTGCAGTCATTGTTGTTGTTGTGATTGACCATCAGCCCGACGCGTACGCCGTCGAGCGGGTCGAAGACCTTTCGCAGCGCACCGCGCAATACATCGAAGAAGATATAGGGCCCTGTCGGGCTCATATAGCCTTCAGCGATCAGCGTGTCACACTCGTTGCCGTTACAGGCGGTGGACGCGAGGTTCGGCCGGTAGTCCAGTGAGAACATGACCATTGGTTCGCTGCCCTCGGGCAGTCCTGAACCCGGGTTGAGGTAGACGTCGGTATCGTCCGCTTGTGCATTACCCACCGCGAATACCAGTACGGCAATAGCGCTTGTAAGTACGATCTTTCGAATCATGGTGTCCATACCTGAGCTCTCTTAGTAATCCGTTCTACTGTTTCGGCACGAGGACGAGAACGCCCTCGGCAACCTGCTGGCGTCCCAGCCCTTCGTCGACACGGTCATAGGTCGTCGTGACCCGGAAACCCGCGCTCGTGAATTTATCGATGCTTGATTCGATGACGCGTGGCGGCGGCCGGAAAATCGGGCCGACTCGCTCGACGCGCGCGCTGATGTAATTGGAGGCAATCGCGGACGACAGCACCGGATCATTGATCGCCAGATCGTAGCGATCACAGTTCGTCTGCCCGGCCGTACACGCCGTGAAACCCTGCATGCCGTACACCGGTGTCGCACTCGGGTTCGCGACAATGGCATCGGCCAACGCCTGCGCCGCTTGTTCGGCTGCAATGCGCGACTCTTCGTTCTGCGCCATATACAAACCAATGTTGGTCGCACGCATCGACGAAATCGTCAATAGCGTGATTGCAACCAGGAACATCAACGCGACAACGAGAATCACGCCGTTTTGCCTGTTTCTGTTGTTCGGGAAATGCATATTCATGTCAGAAGCCCATCATGTTCATGCTGCGAATATTCTGAATCGCGACGGTTGTTGAAAACACGCGCCGATGGAACGAATCCGCGGGCGTGTAATCCGGTGCGTTGCTCAGAGAGAACGTCTTTTGATTGGTGTGCCGGGTGTCGAGATCTGTCGTCCTGGCCAACAGAAAAATTCGAGCAGACACGACGTTCTGCATGTCGGCGAGCGTCGGTGCCGACATATAGACATTCGGATTACCGTCGCTGGTCCTGTCGATACCGTATTCGATCTGCAGGTTTTCGATTCCGGTAGCAATGCAATCCGTCACCATGCTCGGCCCGGCGCCGGCGAGTACTTTGCGGCACAGCGTCGGAATGTTGTCGCCGAGTGTGTTCGCGAACTGGCGAACATAGTAGATGCTGGGGCGGTACTCCCATTCGGTACGTGGCAACGCGATGCCCACCGACGGTGCGCCAAGGATCGGCGATCGATACAGTAAACCGACTGTACCGTTGGTTCGCAGGTAAACTCCGCCGCTCCGGAATATCGTCGATTCAGCGCCAGCGACGCGCTTGATCGAGACAACGTCAGTTCCCGGCGCAACCTCGCCTGCCAAAAAACACGAGTGACCGGCAACGACTTGTGCACTAGCGACATTATCGATGGCAATGAGCGACAGCGAGTCGTCGGTTGCTGGCTGAGTCGTACGATACATCCAGTTGGCTTCGGCGGCTGGCCCGCAATCGAGGCCTATCGCGAGGCTTGCATCCTGCGCCACGGCTATTGGCGTCAGTAGTTCAGCATAGTGCCCTGCCATACTGAGATCGAATGCGATCTGCTGCAGCGCGTATCGCGCATCGTCCTGCATGCGCAAGATGTTATCGTCTTGAGTGAAACTGTGGCTGTTGTTGACGAACACGGTGACGATCGCAATGCCGAGTACGAGCGACAGCGTCATCGCCACCATGATTTCCACCAGGGTGAAGCCGAATTGTTTGTTGGGTGCACGCATATACATTACGAAAGACTCAGAAATTGGGATCGATGTAAGTTGGAATTTGTACGATGCGACGGAACTCATTCTGTGCGCCGTAGTTGCCGCTCGCCGTGCCGCAAGGGTTCGCGACATTCGCGGTTATTGACGCGGTTCCCCGCCACACAATGGTGACCTGGTAAACACCGGCACCCCCACCCGCAGGACCCGTGATACAAATCGCCGGTAGTACGAGCCCGCCAGCCGCGACGCCGGCATTGGTTTCGAGATCGCCATCCAGCATCTGTTCCCAGAACCACAAATCGTGGGCTGCTTTTTGAGCTGCATTGCATTCGTCAGCGTCACGACAACTCGGAGCCGGTTCAGCCCCAATACTGCTCCCACCCAATTCGCCAGCGGCTGCGTAGACATCGATGCCATTGCCATTCGTGCGCATGTCTTCAAGCAGCCCGTTGGCTACCTGCGCAGCGGTCGTACGCTGCAAGGCCTCGTAGTTCGCCTGTTTCGACACGGTCTGCAGCCCGGCTATAGCGAGCATGCCAATGCTGAATACGACCAACGCGATCAGCAGTTCCAAAAGAGAGAAGCCAGAATTTTTGCGATGCAGGTTCGACACGATTGAAGTCCGGAGAATTGGGAGTCAGATGCAGTTTGGCGGCGAACCGTCGGCGTTGTATTTCGACATCCTCGGGCGCCCCGACAAATCGACAATAATCACCTTCGCGCGGTCAACGCCGCGATTGTCACAAACAGAAAACTCACCCGAGTTACCGGTGACTGCAGCCAACATCGCGCGACCGTTCGGCCGATACATCAGGAACTGCGGAAACTCGCCCGACTGGATCGCCAGACCGTCGATAGCAGCCGATGACGTAATGATTGTCTCGGCGCCGTCCAGGTTGCCATTGCTATTGGGATCAACGAACACGATCCAGCCGCTGTTCCAGGCCGCAGCCTCGCAATTCGCGCCCGAAGCGCTCGCGCACATCGTGACCCGCGAATTTGTCGTAATCGCAGTGTTGCGTGCCAGATGCATCGCCGAAACGAAGTCATTGATGGCGCCGGTCTGCCGTGAGTTGTTTGTAAACTCGTCCAGAGCGGGCACAGCTGTAGCTAGCAGAATCGCGACAAGCGCGACCGCTACCATCAGTTCAATCAGCGTAAATCCGCTATTCGTTCGCATTACATAATCCCTGTTTAGGATTTCCTGTAATCGTGAATTCGAAGCACATGGAGTGAATCACGATCATGGTGCAATGCTAGCAATGGCGCGGCTTTCACGCTGAGACCCAGGTCCGGTTTAAAGAATCAAGGGGATGGTTCGCGGTCGAAACTGTGACGCCGGTCGGCGCTTATGTCAGGTCGCTCGAGCGTGCGGTTCGGGTGTCGGAGGAGGCGAGTCAGTCCTCGGACTGAGCGTTTTCCTGGAGGGACTCGAGTTCCTGCATGATGGCCTGGCCGAGGGCCTCGGTGCCCTCGCCGGTTGCGGCGCTGACCTCGAAAACCGGCCCCATCCAGCCGAGTTTGTCGAGCAAATCCTGTTTCGCCAGGGACAGCATCTCGGAATCGAGCAGGTCGATTTTGTTAATTACGAGCCAGCGCGGTTTCCCGGCAAGCTCTGCAGAGAAGTTCTCCAGCTCACGTGCGAGCGCCCGGACCGATTGTGCGGGATCTACAGACGTATCGATCGGTGCGATATCGACAAGGTGCAATAACAGCCCCGTACGCTGCAAATGTCTGAGGAACTGAATACCGAGCCCGGCGCCTTCGGCGGCGCCCTCGATCAGGCCAGGGATGTCCGCCATGACGAAACTCTGCAGCATGCCCACGCGCACGACACCGAGATTGGGATGCAAAGTCGTAAAAGGATAATCCGCAATACGGGGCTTGGCCTCCGACATTGCGCTGATCAGCGTGGATTTACCCGCATTCGGCATGTCCAGCAGGCCAACATCCGCGAGCACCTTGAGCTCGAGCATCAGGTGCCGGCCTTCGCCGGAAGTACCTTTGGTTATCTTGCGCGGGGCACGGTTCGTGCTGCTCTTGAAACGCGTGTTGCCCATTCCGCCGCGGCCGCCTTCGGCAACCATCCGCCGCTGGCCGGCGGCGGTGAGATCGATCATCAGTTCATCGGTATCGACGTCGTGTACGACAGTTCCGCAAGGGACGTGAACATCGAGGTCGCCACCGCAACGCCCGGTCTTGTTGCGTCCCGCGCCACCGTCGCCGCTCTCAGCCCTGAATTTCCGTGCGACGCGAAAGTCGGCAAGCGTGTTCATGGCGGGGTCCGCAACCAAATACACGTTGCCACCGCGACCGCCGTCTCCGCCGTCCGGTCCGCCCCTCTCGACGTATTTCTCGCGGCGAAAACTCAGGCAACCGTGACCACCGTTACCCGCCTGCACGCGGATCGTTGCTTCGTCGACAAATTTCAATCGGTCTCAGACGACGCTGACGAACTGGCGGCTTTTCGGGCCCTTTTTCTCGAACTTGACCTGGCCGTCCTTTTTTGCGAACAGCGTGTGGTCACGGCCGATGCCGACGTTGACGCCCGGGTGAAAACGCGTGCCGCGCTGCCGCACGATGATATTGCCAGCCACGACCACCTGGCCGCCGTAGATCTTGACGCCTAAGCGTTTACTTTCTGAATCGCGGCCGTTCTTACTGCTGCCGCCTGCCTTTTTATGTGCCATCTGTCTGTACCTGTCCTGTTAAGAAGTCTTCTTGCTTGCCTTCTTCTTCGCGGCTGGTTTCTTTGCCGCTGTTTTCTTTGTGCTGGTCTTTCGGTCGGCTGACGCCGACTTCTTTTGGTCGGCTGACGCCGACTTCTTTTTCGCCGCCGCCTTCTTTGCCGGCTTTTTCTTTGCTGCAGGTTTCTTTGCCGCCGCTTTTTTCGCGGCCGGTTTCCCGGCAGCCTCGTCCTTGGGCGCAGCCTTTTTCGCACCCGATGCGCTGATGCCGGTAATTTCTACTTCCGTGTAGAACTGGCGATGCGAACCTTGCCGCAAATAATTCTTGCGACGCTTGAATTTGACGATATTGACTTTCTTGGTTCTGCCCTGGCTCAGCACTTTGCCGCTGACCAGACTTCCCGAGAGCAACGGATTACCCACATTGATATCTCTGCCCTCGCCGATCAGAAGAACCTCGTCGAACTCGACCGTAGCACCTTCGTCAGCCTCTATTTTTTCGAGGCGCAGGACATCACCTTTTGCCGCGCGGTACTGTTTGCCGCCGGTACGAAAAACCGCATACATCGTGTTTACTCCGTTGGTAAGTCGCGTCATCTGCGCAACTTACTGAGAATTAAGCATTTTTCTGCGAGCGCCTCGGATCGGGTGGAGATCTCTCGCCGGGCGGCAGTCGCAAAAGAGCGGGAATTCTATAGATTCCACTGCTCCGGGTCAACGCCCGGCGCCCGCAAAATTTTACTGCATTTCAAAGGCTTGCAGAGCCGCCAATGATACCGCATATGGGCTGCGGCGGGTCGCTTACACCGACTCTTTCAGGCATTATCGCGATGTTATGCACGCGGTAGAAAAACCTCTCGACACACTGACTTTCGACGCAGTAAGTGCCCTCGCCCGTGACGATATGCAGGCCGTTGACCGCCTGATTTCGCACAGTCTCGAGAGCGATGTCGCGTTGGTCTCGCAGGTCTCCCGTTATATTGTCGCGAGCGGCGGCAAGCGATTGCGGCCGATGATTGTGTTGCTTGCCGCACGCGCTTTCGACTACCGGGGCGAACAACACGTGCGTGCCGCGGCCACGATCGAGTTCATTCATACGGCAACGCTATTGCATGACGACGTCGTCGATTCCTCGTCACGACGGCGTGGCAAAGATTCTGCTAACGCCGTCTTCGGCAACCAGGCGAGCGTCCTCGTCGGCGATTTCCTTTACTCGCGTGCTTTTCAGATGATGGTCGACATGGACAGCATGCGAGTCATGCGAATTCTCGCGGATGCAACAAATACCATCGCCGCGGGTGAAGTAATGCAGCTCATGCATGTCCACGATCCCGATACGTCCGAGGATGACTATCGGCAGGTGATTTACCGCAAGACGGCGCGCCTGTTCGAGGCCGGCGCACAGATTGCCGCGGTCCTCGCCGGGCGCTCCGAGGCTGAAGAGGCCGCGATGATCGAGTACGGTCAGAATCTCGGCACCGCCTTCCAGCTTGTCGACGATGCACTGGATTTCGACGCCTCGCCCGAGGAACTCGGCAAAAACCTCGGCGACGATCTGGCCGAGGGCAAGGCGACGCTGCCGTTGATTCATGCCATGCGACAAGGCAATCATGAGCAGCGTGCCCTGATTCGAAACGCGATTCTCGAGGGTGGGTTGACGGACCTCGAGCGAATTCAGTCAGTCATTGAATCAACAGGGGCGCTCCAGTACACTGCGGCGCGCGCTCAGGAGGCCGCCGACCTGGCGATAGACGCCCTGTCCGGAATTCCCGACTCGGACTACAAGCAGGCTCTCATCGCTATCGCCGATTTTTCGGTCCGCCGACGCTCCTGATTGTGTCATCGGGGTATAGCTCAGCCTGGTAGAGCGCTACGTTCGGGACGTAGAGGTCGTGAGTTCGAATCTCGCTACCCCGACCAAACTCGAAAAATAATCGGCTCCCTCACCCGTCAGGGGGGACCGGTCGCTAGTGTCAGCTACGACTGAACAGATTCCCGACGATATGCCCGGCGATGTTCGGATTTTC
>Ga0255054_10002285_pt1 | contig 11023 bp, 10 predicted proteins | sample JV7_2_23_MG_FD_188634 | JGI IMG/M metagenome (GOLD analysis project Ga0255054, IMG submission 188634) | Seawater microbial communities from Jervis Inlet, British Columbia, Canada - JV7_2_23 | ecosystem: Environmental > Aquatic > Marine > Inlet | place: Canada: British Columbia | collected... | reverse complement strand
ACCATCATGCGCGGATGCTTCGGCGGTTGCAGCTTCTGTTCCATTGCGCTCCATCAGGGAAAATTTGTGCAATCCCGTTCTGTGCACTCCGTTCTCAGGGAGGCCGAACAGGTGGCCGGGGATACCGACTTCGATGGGACCATCACCGATCTCGGCGGCCCAACCGCGAACATGTACACCATGAGAGGGATGGATGGAAAACTCTGCGAGGACTGCTCCCGGCTTTCCTGCATCTACCCGGGTATATGCACAAACCTCAACACAGACCACAGCAGGCTGATCAGCCTCATGAAACAGGTGAGGAGTGTGAGCGGCGTGAAGAACCTTTTCATCGCCAGCGGTATACGGATGGACCTGGCACTTAGAGACAAAGCGTATATAGCCGAAATTGCTAAAAAATACACCAGTGGGCATCTGAAGGTAGCCCCGGAGCATATCTCAAAAACCGTACTCGATGTGATGAGAAAACCATCCCGGAAGGTATTCGAAGAGTTCCGTAAGCAGTTTGATGCCAATACCAGTCAGGCAGGAAAGGAGCAATACCTCATTCCCTATCTCATCGCCTCCCACCCGGGTACAACCATTGACAGCGCCCTTGAGCTTGCGTTCTATTTGAAAGAAAAGGGCTACAGGCCGCGGCAGATTCAGGATTTCCTGCCTTCCCCCATGAGTTTGGCCACTGCCATATACCTTACAGGCAAGGACCCTCTCACAGGGGAGGAAGTACCTGTAACACGCCGTGAAGGTGAGAAAAGGCTCTACAGAGCGCTTCTGCATTACTTCAAAAAAGAGAACAGGGAGTACATCCGAGTATCGCTTCTCAAGCTCCACAGGGGGGAGTTTGTGAAAAGACTGCTGCAGTAACAGCGCTCACGTGCTCATCCCAATATCAAAACGCCTGTTCATGAGAAGTGGGAGCTTCTTTCTCGTGGATTCAACACTATCGCAGTCTATGTCCACCGTGAGAACACCCTCTTCCACGCCGAGTGAGCCGATGACGACGCCCCAGGGATCGGCAACCATGCTTCTCCCCACAAAACGTTTACCCGTTTGATTGCATCCCAAGACAAAGATGCCGTTGTCGAGCGCACGGGCACGTATGGAGAGCTGCCAGTGGTCATGGTTGGGTTGGAAGAAGGCCGAAGGAAGAAACACTGTTTGGGTGCCCTGAAGTGCATAGTACCTGAAGAGTTCCGGAAATCGAATGTCGTAGCACACCGCCAGGCCGAAGCACAGTCCTTCAAGCTCGAGTATCAGGGGTTCTTCTCCCCTGCTGATACCCTCGGACTCGCTATAGCCAAATGCATCGAAGAGATGCATCTTTCGATACATGCCGCGAAGCTTTCCTTCCCGGTCAAAGACAACAGTGGTGTTGTATACACCCCCCTCTGCCTGCTCAAACAGAGTGCCGCCAATGATATTAATCGAAAGCTCCCGGGCGAGATGACCAATATGATCTGTCAGGGCAGAGGGTATTGCGGCTGCATGCTGTGCCGCCTTTTTCGGAGGCACCACGATCTCGAACATCTCTGGCAGCACAATGAAATCCGGTTTCATTGTGGCGGCCCGCCGACATAGATCGAAGGCATTCTGCCGGTTTATCTCGGGGCTTCGCCCTGTTTCCAGCTGAATCGCGCAGAGTCTGTATCTGTTCATATGCTCCCCAGTACGATCATGACTGACACCTTTAAGGTGTTAAAACTGGGGGATATAGTAAAGGCAAACTGCTATAATACAGCAAATGTCGAGTTACATACATCGGTATAAAAATGTAACATTGTTATATACGTAACACGGTAATTTTGAGAACTTCGGTGGAAAAAGCATGTTTGAAATAACATGATTGATTAAAATAATCGTTTTCTTGCAAAAACTCGAAAATTCGAAGTTCGACATAATACAGCTGACACCACAATACCGATTGAGGAGAGCACGCACAATGAAGTCCCAGCTTACATTGAGAGTACGATACGCAGAAACCGACCAGATGGGCATTGCACATCATGGGAGTTATTTCATTTGGATGGAGGCTGCCCGTACAGAGCTGCTTCGCGAGCATGGAATTTCATACCGGGAACTCGAAGAGAGGGGTTACTTTCTGCCGGTTTGGGAGGCTCAGTGCCGATACAGGAAGGGAGTACAATACGACGATACGCTCATTGTTGAATCGTGGCTGTCAGCACTGGGGGGTGCCAGCATCACCATTGCATATATGATGTACATTGAGGGAGAGGGAAAATGCATCATCGCCGAAGGACAAACTCGCCATGCCTTCACCGATAAAGGCGGCAGGGTGGTTCGTGTGCCCGGTTTCTTCAGAGATCTCTTTGAGGAGGAGGCCTCATCCAACCATTCAAAACCGTGACCCCATGCTTATGTAGTGTGACTCAGCGCCTTCAGGAGCTCATCAAGGGAAAAGGGTTTTTTCAAGACCACCCTTTGCTGATCTGTACTGTAGCCACCGGTCCCATCACCCACACCATTTTCAACAATCAGGAGAGTTTGACCGGTAACATTCAGGTTTTTCTCTTCAATCTGCTCGATCAGAGAGGTACCAGTTGTATCGGATATACGGTCATCGATGAGCAGATTGTCAACTGCCCCTTTCTCCATTATAGCGATTGCCTCTTTCCCGGTTGAGGCTGTCTTTACATTGCATCCCCTCCTGGAAAAGAAATCATGGAGGAGATTACGTATGACCTGCTCACTCTCAACGATAAGAATCGACTGACCGTATATGGGACTTTCCTCAAGGGTCTCTTCTCTCTGCAGGGGCTGGAGCTTATTAAGTGGATCGTTCTGAACAGGCAGCCGTATTGTAAACAGGGTCCACTCCTCACTACTCCGAACCGTTAAATCTCCTTCATGCTCCTTTACAATGCCGTATGCCGTTGAAAGCCCCAGCCCCGTGCCGTCACCCACCTCCCGTGTGGTGAAAAAGGGATCAAAGATTTTCGAGATGACATCTTCTGGTATTTCGGGGCCATTGTTAGCAGTTTCAATCACAATGTCCCGTTTCTCTTCATCATAAAAGGAACGGACCCGAATCAGTCCGCCGCCGTGTTTCTCGTCAAACGCCTGCCTCGCATTGGTTAAGATGTTGAGCAGCACCCTCTGAAGACTGACCGGATTGCCGAAAAGCGTAGGTATATCTTCCTGGAGGTCTGATTCCACGTCCACATGCCTGAGCCTCAGTTCATACTCCATCCGCTTCACTGATCTGTCTATGAGATTATTGACATTCACCAGCTCTTTCTCAATGTTTTCACCCTGTGAAAATTGTACGAGCTCACGTACGACAAGGCGTGCCCTGTTGATCGAGTCAAGAATCTTTTCGAGCTTTTCACGCTCATCCTCCTCGGACTCGCAGTCCATGATGAGCAGCTCTGTATTCCCCATGGCACTGAAAAGGGGGTTGTTCAACTCATGGGCTACTCCCGAAACGAGCTCGCCAACAGCCGCCAGTTTTTCAGACTGAACCAGCTGAGCCTGGGCCCGCCTGAGGTCTTCGATGGCTTTCCTTAGTTTTCTGTTTGCCTTGCGTGTTTCTTCCCTTTCAACGTTGAGCTCCCGCTCTAGAAGCACCCGTTTTGTAACATCCTGAATGGTTCCTATAATACCACTCACCCCATTATGTTCTTTCAACACCGATGCGTTTATCTCGGCCATGAGCGTATGGCCGTCCGTCCTTCTCATCAGAAGCACAAAGGGCTCAACCACCCTGTCATGTAAAACATCTGCACATTTACTGCGAAAGGTTTGCCAGCCACGTTCTGAGAAGAGGTTTCTGAAATTTTTCTTGCACTCCTCCTCCGTGCAGCCGAATAGCCGTTCAACGGAAGAGCTTATGTACTGTATCTCCTTGTTGCTGCTCATGAGAAACACTGCCTCGTTGATACCCTCCACAAGGGTACTGTATCGAAACTCCGCCTCCTTGAGTTTCCTCTTGAGCCTGTATTCCTCTGTAGCCTTCTCAATAAGAAGAGGAAGCCGATCGAAGCTTTCCCTGTTTTTGCAGAGATAATCATAGACACCCAGTTTTACAGCTTGAACAGCAATACTCACGTCCTCCATATTCGTTATCATGATGATTGGAACTTCGATCTCCTCTTTCTGAATCCACTTGACCAGTTCAATGCCGCTTGAACCCTGCAGTCTGTAATCGAGGAGAACCGACTCATAGCTGTTCTTCTGAATGAGCCCTTTCGCTTCATCGACTGTTTCAGCTGTATCTATGGCGATACCGTCCCGGTATTCTTCGAGTTTCTTTCGAATGATAAATTGATGATCGCGATTATCCTCTACAATAAGGACTTTCATGTAATCCTCTTTTTGTGTTTGATCCTTTCAGACAGCGTGCGTATGTACTCAGGTGTTGTTCCGCAGCAGCCACCGATAATGGATGCTCCAGCCAGTAGAGCAGCGTCCAGATCCTGTATCAACTCCTCGGAAGTGACCTCAAAAATCGTTTTATCTCCCTTCAGCTTTGGAATACCTGCATTGGGATAGAGGACGAGTGGAACATCGGTCAGATCACGCATCTGGGCGATGACCTCAATGTACTGACCAATGAGACCGCAGTTCGTACCTACCGCATCTGCCCCGGCATCGACAAGCCGGCGCACCGAATCGGCAACCGTGTTTCCGTAAAGAGTCCGATAACTGCCATCCCTGGTACGATTGAATACCATGGATGCGATGAGAGGTGTGTGAAAAGATCGCTTCAATGTGTTAGTGAACAGCTCAGCCTCATTCAGGTCCATCATCGTCTCAACCATAAAGAGATCGACCCCCTCATCAGCGAGGACCTCCCCCTGTGCCAGAACAGACTTTTCAACCACCTCAGGTCCGAGTTCCATACCGACCATTTTCCCACAGGGCCCCAAAGAACCGGCAATGAACCGCCTCTCCTCCCTGCACTCTATAGGAATGTCCTGTTTGTTCCTGAATGCATGCAGTGCTTCCCGGACAAGCTGTACACCGCTCCTGTTTGCCTCTTCAGTCAACCCCTCCTTTCCCCTCATACCCAGTTTGAGAGGTGAAGCACCTAATGTGTTGGTCGTTACGATTTGAGCTCCAGCAATAAAGTACTGAAGATGTATGTCTCGAATCACATCCGGCCTGGCTGTGTTCCACTCTTCAGGTAATTGATCGGGTGTATATCCCCGTTCCTGAAGCATGGTTCCAAAGGCTCCGTCGAGAACGACATACTCCTCCTTGATCAGTTGCAGAAATTTATCGGTCATCGATTTTTCGCCCCCCTCCTACTAATGAGTATAGTGAAGTGTACCGATTGATTCAAACAAATAGAACGGTATTGCTGAATCGCTCTCAGCATACAATGCTATACAGACTCTTTTTTGAAAAGAGTTTTGCATTGTACACATGCATGTAATAGTATTGTGCTAGAGGGGTCTGAATAAAACCAAACGCCCGACAGCTACATACGGGATTCCAACCAATGGCAAGGAATATTCTCGTAGCGGACGATGACAGAACTGTTGCTAACCTCATCCGGGAGATCATAGAACGTCGCGGAAGCAACGCACTCGTTGCCTACGATGGTGAGCAGGCATTGAAAATATTCAACAACTTCAAGGTAGACCTCATCATCACCGACCTGAAGATGCCTCATGTTGACGGCATGAACCTCATCAAGACGGTTCGAGAATTAAACCCTGAGATTCCCATAATTGTCATAACAGGATACGGTTCTGACCAGAATTATTCACTTTCCCAAACCTACGGTGTTACGAACTTTCTATCAAAACCCTGCTCTGTTCTCGATATTTCCAGGGCCATAGACAGTGCACTGAAACCTCTAAAAAACTCATAACCCTTCCTGTCCTGAATTCGATTATTGCCCCTCACAATCGGAGCTGTATATATTAAGAGCTGTTGCACATCCCATCCGAGGCTGTTATGAACGAGCTGAAATGGTATATCGCTATTCCACTCTCAATTCTTTCAGCCCTGCTTCTGCTCTTTGCATATCCGCCGTATAACCTCAACTTCCTCGCCTTCTTTGCACTCGTGCCCATTCTGTATGTGGTGTACCGTTCAAATCTGTCGAGAACGCTTGGCTATGGCATACTGTTCTCCTTTCTTTTTTACTGTCTCTACCTCTTCTGGATGAATGCCTATATGGCAGTGGTTGGTGTGGCATTTGTCACTGTTGTGTTTGGTGGATTCTTTGTGCTGAGCCTGTTGATCCTAAACCTCGTTTCCAGGGCCTTTCCGAAATATCGGGTTATACTTGTTCCTTTCATATGGATCGCTGTTGATTTCGTGAGGAGTTTTGGATTTCTCGGCCTCACCTTTGGTTCCATCGGTTACACACAGCACAACTTGCTCCCCTTCATACAGCTGGCCGATATCGGCGGTGAGCAGCTCATCTCATTCATTATCCTGCTCTTCAGTGCGGGTCTTGCAGAGTTTATTCCAGCAATAATCAGGGCAAGAGCTTTTAAAGTAAAAGAGGCTTCCTTCTACTACATACCCCTTTTCATTTCAATCGGCCTCATCGCACTGAGCATGATCTATGGCTGGGTCAGACTGGGTGAGCAGACCCCCGATGGCCCGAGGATGAAATTATCGATGATTCAGGGATTGAGCAGCCCGAGAACCACGTGGAAGAAGGAAAAGTGGAAAACCCTCCGAACACTTACCTCGCTCACACGTGAGAGCTACCAGGAGGAGGAAGACCTTGATCTTATCGTATGGACCGAAACGGCAATCAGAACAAGCCTTCGGCCAAATCTCGTCTACGGGACCTCCTATCACATGAGAATACAGCGTATCATAAAAGAAGCGGAGACCTATTTCGTTATCGGTTCACCCGACAACTTTTACATCGATGAGACAGGCGAGCTCAATGAGGAAAACCTGGATGAACTATACCCCAAACGAGGTGAAACCGAGGTATGGACCAACAGTGCATATTTCTTGGATCCCCGGGGCGAGATTATAGGGAAATATGACAAGATGCAGCTCACACCCTTTGGTGAACATTTCCCGCTGGGTGAACGTATAGGCTTTCTTCGCAAAATCCTCGACAACTTCACAGACAGCGCGGGATTCACCCCTGGCACTGAACATACTGTTTTCGAGCACGAAAAGATGAACTTCGGTGTGGTCATCTGCTGGGAGGGGACCTACGGTTATATCATAAGAGAGTTCGTAAGAGGTGGGGCGGATTTCGTCATAAACATATCCAACGATATGTGGACGCAGACTCGAGCGGGCCATTTCCAGCATTTCACCATTACCAAGTTCCGCGCCATTGAAAATCGTATCTGGTATGCCCGAGCTGCCAATGACGGTGTTACGGCCATTATTGATCCCTATGGAAGGGTTGTCAGCATACTGCCAATCAAGGAGACGGGCTATCTGATTGGCGAAGTGGGGCCTCGAATCAGACAAACGTTCTACACCCGATATGGAAACATACTTCCTAAATTGAGCCTTGCCATTCTTATCATTTCCTTTGTCTTTTCCATCATGCTCCTTGTCAAAGGCCACTCCGCTTCTTCACGGGAGACATAAGAACATGTCCTCCACCCAGTACAGAAGAGTCATACTCATCCGTCACGGTGAGAGTACGGCTAATCAGAAACAAAGGCTAACCGGCAAAACCGACCCTGAGCTCACCACTCGAGGAAGAAAACAGGCACGTCGTGTGGCCAGACTTGTGGGCAGAAACGAATGGAATATAGATGCACTCTACTCAAGTCCCCTGAAAAGGGCACTGAACACTGCGCAACGCATATCGAGGCGGGAGCACCTCCCTATTAAAAAAAACGAACTGCTCCTGGAAACAAATTTTGGTGCCTGGGAGGGAATTGTGAAGGAGGAGCTTGTCCGGCTGCCACAGTGGGAACGGTATGTACAAGATCCCTTTCACTTTCAATTTCCTGAGGGAGAGTCGCCGCAGGATGTACGTAAACGAATCGGGCTTTTCATCGATTCACTAAGAAAAAGCAATGACTGGAACACCGCTGTTGTCGTCTCGCACTACACACCCATTGCCTTCTTCATACTGCATATACTTGGGAGTGAAGGGGGAAAGCGTGCGCCCTTTGCCATAGACAATGCATCATTAACACTTGTCAGGATGTCAGACACATCCGGTTATATCGAGAAACTAAACTGTACCCCTCCCTCATGATATGGAGGTATAATGGCCTACGCATTCGTCACAGGAGGCGCCAGTTCCGGGAAAAGCAGGTTCGCACTCGAGCTCCTAGGTTCTCGGAATGATGTGACCTTCATCGCCACAGGAGTAAAAACAGATGCCGAAATGGAGCTTCGGATCGCGGCACACCGACGACAACGACCTGAAACCTGGGAAACCATAGAAGAACCGCTGGACCTCATTTCAGCTGTGGGGAACATGGATGATGGGAACGGTGGACTTATCATAGACTGCCTGACCATGTGGGTCTCAAACCTCATCTACATGGGACAGTGCGACAATGATGCGATCCTGGGGCGCGCAGAGGATTTGTCGTCACACCTGAAGCTTCTTGACAGAACGGTGGTAGTGGTGAGCAACGAGCTTGGTATGGGCATAATTCCCGCATCCGAGGAGTCCCGGGAATACAGGAAACTGGCCGGCGAGGTAAATCAGCTGTTTGCCCGTTCGAGCAGCGAAGCTTTCCTTGTATTGAGCAGCATTGGATTGAGAATCAAATAGGTCGAACTTTGAAAATATCGCTCGCTACCGCTTCGCTAGTCGAATTTTCGCTTCAATTAGAAAGAGTACTCTTTTTCATTAAAAACTTAATCCATCCTTGTTACTTCTCCGAAGTTCTCTTAATCATTGAGCAGGCGGACAACTCGTAAGATTTGTTCGCCAGCGACCAATTACCGTGTTACGTATATGACTACGTTACATTTTTATACCACTGTATGAAACTAGAATTTCGTTTTAAATATTCATTTTTTCGCCCGAACGACCTCATCCATGGCAATAAGACCGGCGCCATAGGCACCGACTATCTGAGGCTCATCGGGAACAATGAGTTCCAGACCCAGGCTTCTCTCAATGGCGCGTTTCATACCGATATTCTTTGCAACTCCTCCTGTGATCATAGCCGGCTCAGCCAGCCCCACCCTATGTGCCATGCCGCCAACCCTGTTTGCGATGGAATCCAACACCCCTGCAATTATCAGCTCCTTTGGGTGTCCCTCCGCAATAAGTGAAACCACCTCAGATTCTGCAAACACTGCACACATGCTGGATATGGTTATGCTCTCATTGGTTTGAAGGGCCAGCTCACCGAGGTCCGAGACCTGGAGCTCCAGGGCCTTGGCAATGATTTCGAGGAAGCGGCCTGTTCCAGCCGCACACTTATCATTCATGACAAAGTCAACGCTTTTTCCGCTTTCTCCCACCCTGATCACCTTGCTGTCTTGACCACCTATATCAATCACCATCCTGACTCTGGAATCAATCTGCCAGGCCCCGCGTGCATGACAGCTAAGCTCGGTCACACTCATGTCACCGACCTCAGAAGATTTTCTACCGTATCCCGTGGTAACGATGAAATGGATGTCCTCTCTACGGAGACCTGCCTCTTCAAGGGCCTGGGCACAGGCCCGTTCAGCTGCATTTTTACTGTTGCTCCCCGTGTCGATGACCACACTCCCGGCCCTTTCTCCATCCTTCAGTATCACCATTTCCGTGGAGACAGAACCAATATCGATGCCTGCAGTTATCATGCGCCCTCCATCACTTCCATGAATCCCTCAACCCTTGTTCTAATCTGTCCCTCTGCATAGTTTCGTGAATCAACGAGGTCGCCATCGATTTCGAGAAAGGGGATGCCATACTCCTGCACCGCATCGCGAATGAGCCGTACAGCGCCGTTGCTCTGCCTGCACCCCCAGTGCGAATAGTGAACCACGCCGTCTATACGGTACTCCTCTATTGCCTTGCGAATGTTTTGTATCCGGTGTTGGGCGTTTCCAACCCATGCCTGGCTGAGCATCTTCTGAGCAAGGCTTTTCCACGGATCATCCGGGTTCAGCTCAGGCCAGGGCTGCAGATTGATCTCCTCTGCAACAACCACTGCATCAAGCTCCTTCTCTAGCATAGGAAGTATGTTATTGTCATAGTAGGGCTTGAGATGAAGCCAGAGCAGACGCTTTTTCACAGGTATACCTTTGTCGGTTGATGTGACCCGTCTCTGCAGCTCATCACGATAGCTCTCCGCTGCCGCTGCCCCCTGCCTTGAACCCATGAACAGTCCCCACAACAGCAGGAGCCCAAGCCCCTCTTCACCGTACATGAGAGCCTTCGGGTTCTTTCTGAGTTCGTTGATTTCACGGAACGCCTTTGATGCCCGATTGGCATAATAAATAGATCGCTCCAGGTCGCGCTGACGAAGTTTTTTCCCGGTTATCTCCTCTATCTGACGAGAGCTGCTCTGGAGCTGCTGTGCAAGATACTGTACCGACTCGTCGTCTCTGAAGTAGGGAACATTGATGAACAGATGTGGTCTGGAATAGAAGTTGCCCACTTCGCCAAAACTCTTGAGATTGCCGTCGCAGGCATTGGAGGTTGACAGAAGAAACGTCGGTCGGGGGAGGAGGTGATGCTGAGCGACACTGATAAATATACGATGCACCGAACAGAAATCGGTGGTGTACCACTGCCGTTCCATCTGGGACAGGAAATCCTTCGCGAGATCAAACTTCGCAGCAACCCCACTGAGCGCCTCGAGCATGAATGGATAGAGATTGTGTGCATACACGATTTCGATGGGGGAGAAGAGACTCGTGAAAACTGACCTGCTCGAGCTTCCAAAGAACTTCCACGCATGGCTGAAACTAAGAACTGAGAGTTTCTTGTGGGCCCTGCTGTGGAAACGACCTGCAGGAGTGCAGGACTTCTGAAGCAGTCCCAACAACGCGGCCCTGGCAATCTTTTTTGGACTGGGTTTGTGCGTCAGAATCTGTTTGATTCTTTCCTGAACACCCACCTATGTATTTCCCTCTTTCATCCTGAGGCATTACTCCC
>Ga0255054_10002284_pt1 | contig 11023 bp, 10 predicted proteins | sample JV7_2_23_MG_FD_188634 | JGI IMG/M metagenome (GOLD analysis project Ga0255054, IMG submission 188634) | Seawater microbial communities from Jervis Inlet, British Columbia, Canada - JV7_2_23 | ecosystem: Environmental > Aquatic > Marine > Inlet | place: Canada: British Columbia | collected... | reverse complement strand
CGGCACCATCCTCGCACGCTCAGTGGATCGACGTGCTGCCGAGACAATAGGTGACACATTTACACATTCGAACTCTGTGACAAATTCCGCAGAAGTCAGGCGGCTGATTCGTCATTGGGCTACCAAGCTCCGGGAAGGGCTGGACGGATTCGGCCAGTAGGCGTCCCAACATGGTTTTCATCAAAACAGTCAGCGCGAAGACGCGCTGACTGTTTTTCTTTGCCTTTACTCCTCCGGGATCAGGCGCCCTCGACAACGACGGCAGTACCCACTGCAAGCAACTCTGCCGCTCCGCCCATCATCACCGAGGTCGTAAAGCGCGTTGCCAGAATCGCATTCGCCCCGAGTGATTCGGCTTCCGCAACCATGCGGTCTATGGTCTGCTCACGACTCTCTGCAATGAGCTTCGCGTACTCGTGTACCTCACCACCGACGATGTTGCGGAAACTCGCCATAATATCCTTGCCAATGTGGCGTGCCCGTACGGTGTTGCCTCTAACGAGTCCCAAAGTCTTTACGATTCGTTTGTTCGCGATGGTTTCGCTGGTAACAATGAAACTGGATTCTGAGCGCGTACAGGATGCTCATCGGAATGTATATCAGGCATCACGACATTCTTTGTTGGTTCTAGAGTAGACTACATTCTCTGCGTGGGCGATTAGCTCAGTTGGGAGAGCGCTGCATTCACATTGCAGAGGTCACTGGTTCGAGACCGGTATCGCCCACCAATCCACCCCTGCCATTTATGGCCGCTTTGATAAGCTCACATTTGCGGGCGTGGGGTTACTGTCAAAAGACCCATCCATGGCTACCCGCAACGGCACCAAGGATAGCCAGAGTGCTGATCGCCAACAAAATCCAATGTAGTCTTTCAATCAGCCGAAATGTGCTCTCGGGCTTTTCCGTTGCCTTGATAAGAAACCAGCGATGGAGAAACAACGGTTCCGCAACGAACAGCATCAGGGTGAACACCATCCAGACAAATACCATGGCGTGCATCCACCAGTATGTGGCACTGCCGAATCGGCCCCAAAGATCCCAGACAGCAGTAATGTAGAAACCTGAGGCACCAACGAGCAGCGTCGTCACTCGAGCCTGCCATGCGAATCTTTTTTCGATGTGCTCAAAGAATGACACACGCTCTTGCGGATCTTTCATGCGGCGCACTCCCGGGAGCAATACTGTTGTGACAAAAGCAACGCCACCGATCCAAAAAACGACACCAATTACGTGAATTGCCCGAGCAACTGTGAGGTCATCCATCTGAATACTCAATACGTCATTGCGGCAACTTTTTCCCTCACGAATCGCTCAGCGAACCGGGCGATCGCGTGCTTGCTGGTCGCTACTTCTTGAGCATTTTGGCCGTATCGTAAGGGTCGAAGCCTTTCGGTTCGCCGGTGTCCAACGCAAAATCGACATCTGGCGAAGTGATAGTGAGCTCATCGTCATTTACGTCGGGCATAGGGACGTTCTCTGCCGGTTCTTGCATGTCTTTTGGTCGGCCCATCCCGAGATCGATATCGTCAGGTTCGGCACTCTCGGGGTTACTCAGTTCATCAGCTGCAGCTTCCCGGCGAGATGGTTTCGTTTCCAGCCATCTGATAAATTGCTTCATTCGCTACATCCCACTGTGAACACTGCACCGACAGTACGACAAGTGGTCTAGTTGGGCAATAACCTAAACCGAATCCGTGCAACGCGTCGCTGATGAAGGACCGGCGGCTTGTGCGACCCTGTCGCGACCACACTCGGCGAGTGCTGTAAGTATTCAGTCCAGAACGCGACGATCAATTTCGGCGATCGATCGGCAACCAGTCAGGGCCATCGCAACGTGCATTTCTTTTCGGATCAGTTCGAGGACGTGCTCTACCCCGGCCTGACCATTTGCTGCAAGGCCGTAAACCCAGCTTCTACCCAACAAAACTGATTTCGCGCCAAGTGCCAGCATGCGCACGACATCGAGACCGGAGTAGATGCCCCCGTCAACAAGGACATCCAATTGATCGCCGACCGTGTCGGCAATTCCGGGAAGAGCTTTTACCGAAGAAGTGACACCGTCCAGCTGTCGGCCACCGTGATTCGAGACGATCACCCCATCGAGCTGCAGGGCCGCAGCTTGCCGTGCATCGTCAGGATCCAGAATGCCCTTGAGCATGATTGGCCCATCCCAATTATCGCGGACGAACTCCAGGTCCTGCCAGGAAACCGACGGATCGAAATTTTTCGCCGTCCAGGCCATGAAGTCCTCGAGACCGCTGTTATCACCCAGTACCGGCGCAACATTGCCGAGCTGATGCGGCCTGCCGAACAGACCGACGTCCCATGCCCAGCGCGGTCTTAACATTGATTGAGAAACCCGACGAATATTTCCCGACAGCCAGCTTTCGCCGGCGAGGCCAGAGCGATAATCGCGATACCGCGAACCCGCGACTGGCATGTCGGCCGTGAAGATCAACGCAGAGCATTTAGCTTCACTCGCCAATGCCAGCATGTCACGAATAAACGCACGATCCCGAATCATATAAAGCTGGAACCAGAACGGCTGCGTGGCAACCTCCGCCACCTCGCCAATGGGGCAAACACCGACCGTCGACAACGCAAACGGTACCCCGGCAGCTTCGGCAGCCCGGACCGCCTGCACCTCTCCACGACGCGCGTACATGCCGGCCAGCCCCACCGGCGCCAGTGCCACCGGCATTTCATAGCTGCGACCGAACAACTCTACGCTCGTATCGATATCGGACACGTCTCGCAGTACACGCTGTCTTAGCGCCAGCGCTTCGAGGTCGGCCCTGTTGCGTTCTTTGGTGACCTCTGCGTACGAACCACCATCGAGGTATTCGAACAGAAAATGCGGCACGCGTTTCTTCGCGAGCCGCCTGTAATCCCGAACAGAAGCTGCCTTCATGAAATGTCTCCGACTAGATTTTTTGCCAGTCCGGCTTGTTGTCTGCGACTTCCCTGTAGTAGTCCTTCTGATCGAGACTAGCTGCAGCCGCCTCGTCGAGCAATACGACGACGGACGGATGCATCTGCAGGATCGTTGCCGGCCACATCGCCGATATCGGACCTTCGACGACCTGCTGCACTGCTGCCGCCTTACGTTTCCCGAAAGCCAGCAGCACGATCTGCCGGGCCTCCATGATCGTGCCGATCCCCATCGTGATGCAGTGCCGCGGCACCTCGTCAGCGGAATCGAAGAAACGGGTATTATCCTCGCGCGTTTCCCGTGTCAGCGTCTTGATGCGCGTTCGCGATGCCAGGGAGGAAGACGGCTCATTGAAGCCTATATGGCCATCGCTGCCGAGCCCCAGCACCTGGAGGTCGATGCCGCCGGCGGCGCTGATGCTCTTCTCGTAATCCGCGCAGGTCGCGGGCACGTCGTTACTTTTGCCGTTCGGCAGATGGACCGTCTCCGGGTTGACGTTGACGTGGTCGAACAGGGCCTGTTGCATGAAATACCTGTAGGACGAGGGGTGGTCACCATCCGGTCCGACATATTCGTCGAGGTTGAAACTCGTGATGCCGCTGAAATCCAGCCCCTCTTCCTCGTACTGCCGGCGCAGCTCCGCATACAGCAGGCAAGGCGTCGAGCCGGTAGCCAAGCCCAGCACGGCATCTGGCTTTTCGCGGATCAGCTTCGAAAACATCTTTGCCGCGTACCGGCTGGCGTTCGCATCCTTGTCGAAGATCAGTACTTCCACGTCCTATCTCCCCAGCTGGCTGGCCAGCGTATTCATTACCGACTGTTCGAATCCCTGAATCTTCTCGGCAACAAAATCCTGCAAGTTCAGCGCATCGTCGAGTATCAGCGGAGACAGGTTCATCGCATGCGTCACGTAAACTTCCGGGATGTTGCCGTGGGAATCGGAGTAGGTTGCATTCGCGCGCCGGCGGCCTATGGTGGCCAGGTCGTAGCGCTTGGCCGGCGTTACCTGCGATGCGTGGCAGTTGATAAGCGCCGCTGCCAACTGGTCATTGCCGCTCGCGTCCAATCGTACTTTCTCGTCATCGTTCAGCCAATCGAGGTCCTGCCATACTTCGCAACCGAATAGCTTGCTCGGCCTCTGCCCGACCGGAATTTTGCGAATGGCCTGTAGGGCTGCAATAACCACCCCCACGTGCGTGTCGTGCTTGTCGGCAGGATTATGTGTGTAAACGAACCTGGGCTGCACCGCGCACAGGATTTCGTACAAATCCGCTATGACATCTGACTTGTCCCTGCCTTTGACATCCGAACTCGCATAATTGAGTTGGACCATTGCACCGTAGCAGCCCAGATCGGCAGCCTTATTTTGCTCCTCGTTGCGCAGCGCGCCGACTTCCCCGGGTGAAAGGCTCTCCAGATCCTCCTTGCGCGGACCCCTGGTGCCATCGGTGCACGTCACACCACAGAACCAGTTGTCAGGGCTGTCGAAGCACTCCAGCACGCCGTGAAACGCCATGATCTCGAGGTCGTCCTGATGCGCACCGATGCCCATGTGAGAGCAGCGCCGCAGCGCCCGCTGCTCGTCCACGCCGTCGGGAACGTAAAGCTGAGCCATGGGTTGCCCGAATTCGATCACGCCGCCTCCGCTGTTTTGACGGGCGGCAGGCTGGCGGCCGCAATGGACTGCCCCACCCTGCGGAATTTCTCGTCGGGAAGGTGAATATTCAACCCGAGCTCCGGGAACTCCGCTGCCAGCACAGTGCACGCCCTGTCCACGATGATATCGCCGCCGTCGCCTGAACTCACTCGTCCCAGCAGGAGCAGCTCACTGTAATCATAGAACTCCCGATAGGCCGCCATTGTATAGCCGAGGTACACGCCGATCGTTTCATAGATACGCCGCGCGGTTGCGTCTCCCGATTTCATGAGCTCCTGCACGTGCACGAGACGTTCGGGCAACGAAGAAATGCCACCGAAATCAATCCCCGTCCTGAGCGCGAGGCGGTTGACTGCCTGTTGCGAAAAATACATGGCGCCGACACCGACATCTTTAGACCATTCATCCTCACCATCGTTTTCTTGAAGGTCGACAGGACAAAATGCCAGTTCGTTGAGCCAGGTCTCGAGTTGGCCGCTCGTGTTGAGATAGCCTACGGCTTCGCTGGACCCCATCGCCAGGCCGAGCACGCCGGTTTTGCCCAGGTACTGGCCGCCCGCGAGCGCGGACACCTCGCCGTCGTTGATGGCAATCAGCGGCACATCGTATTCACTGGCCAGTGTCTTGAACAGCGGCCGTATGACGCGGTCGAAATCGTCGTCGCAGACGCTGCGAAACAGGGACGCCACGCGCGGCTCGTTGTCGACGTACACGCCGGCCGAACTCACACCGATCGCATCTATGCGTTCGATTTTTGAGGCGCAGATGTCGATGCCGTTGCGAATCGCATCGACATGGTATTGCGGATCGCTTTGAGATTTCGGGTCCCACGGTATCTCGTCGCTATAGGCGATATCGCCGTCGACCACGGCCGATATTTTGTAGTCGCTGGCGCCGAGATCGATGCCGATACGGCAACCGTCAGGCTTACCGCCGATGTGGAGCGGTGCCTCATTCGCCGCGGGTACGTCCGCCATGTCGGCCAAGACCATCTCGAAGGGACGCCGGTAGGCCGTCGACATCAGTTCGACGTCGAACGCCCGCCGTCCCGCGGAACAGTAATCTTCTCTGATTCTCCGGCCGATTTCGGCAGGTCCTGCGAAGATGACTTTCCAGCCCCCGCGTGACCACAACAAGAACTTCAGCATGCGCTCGACATATCGGTATGTCTTCCCGATGTTCTGGTCATTTGGCTTGAGGATCTGGAAATCGAACCTTGAGCGCAAATTGTCGTGGCGCTCGAAGACCAGCGCACAATCGGCCACACTGCCGCTTGCCTCGACCTCTTGTCGATATTCCCGCCGGGCGAGCACAAGCGGTGAAAAACCGGGATCGAGTGGTGCAATGAACCCGGGTTTCACCGAAGCCCGCCCCGCAAGCTGCGCACCAGGAACCCGATACCCGCCGAACCGATCACGAGGAGAATCACGGCTGGAACATAATGGCCGTACAGTACGTAGCCTACTCCGAACAACAGCGCATACACGGACAAACAGCCGACGAACACGTTGAGCAGCGCGAGCGGAATATTGTCGCCGGTTTCACCATCATCTGACGCTGGTACACGCTTTCTGACAGCCGACCACCCCGGCCCCTGCGGCCGCAGCTCACGGCAGAATTTTTCAAGCACCGCCATGTCGGTCCGCGGCCCGATGTAGGCCGCCAGCACCCAGGCGACGGTTGTCACCGCAATTCCGGAGATCAGTTTCAGGTACGGCGACCAACCCGGCAGGTCGGCGAACTGGAAATAGAGCGCCGCGAAGAACGAGACAACCATTGCTACGATTTCACTGGCTGCATTGATCCGCCACCAGAACCAGCGCAACAGGAACAGTAGCCCGGTGCCGGCACCCACCGACAACAGGATATGAAATGCCTGGAGCGCGCTTTCGAGAAACAGCGCAAACGCGCCGGCCGCAATCATCAGGCCGACCGTCGCCAGTCGGCCCACGAGCACCAGGCGTGTTTCCCCCGCATCCGGGTTGACGAAGCGTTTGTAAACGTCATTGACCACGTACGAGGCGCCCCAGTTGAGTTGGCTGGACATTGTCGACATGTAGGCCGCGATCAGCGAAGCAAACACGAAGCCCAGGAGACCGCTGGGCAAAAAGGTCAGCATCGCCGGATAGGCCATGTCATGGCCTACCACCTGTGAATCGACATGCGGGAAGGCAGAGCGAATGGAGTCCAGATCCGGGAATACCACGATCGACGCCAGCGCGACGAGTATCCACGGCCACGGCCGGATCGCATAGTGCGCGACCTGGAACAGGAGCACGGCGCCGATGGCGTCGCGCTCATTACGCGCCGCAAGCATCCTCTGCGCAACGTAACCACCGCCACCCGGTTCCGAACCCGGGTACCAGACGCTCCACCACTGGACGGCAAGCGGAATGATGAAGACGGCCAGTGCCACCTCCATGTTCGAGAAGTCCGGGATGAAGCTGAGTTTTGAGGCGACGTCGGGGTGGGCGAGCAGGTTTTGCAACCCGTTCACCTCCGGCAGACTGAGCGCCACCGACGCGGCCAGGATGGCGCCGGTCATCGAAATCACGAACAGGATGAGGTCGGTCAACACGACACCAAGAAATCCGCCGAGCGTGCTGAATATGAGCGTGACAGTTCCTGCGATGAGGAGCGTCTGAATTGGCGAGAACCCGAGCATTACAGCGGCAATCTTGATAGCCGCGAGTGAAACCAGTGCCATGGTCATGATGTTGAAGAACACACCAAGGTACAACGCCCGGAATACACGCAGAAATGCGGCAGCCTGGCCGCTGTAACGCAGCTCGTAAAATTCCAGGTCGGTCATCGCCCCCGACCGGCGCCACATTCGTGCATACAGGAAACAGGTGAACATCCCGGTAATCAGGAATGCCCACCAGATCCAGTTTCCAGAAACCCCGTTGGTTCTAACGATCTCGGCAACGAGATTCGGCGTATCGGTGGAAAACGTCGTTGCAACCATGGATGTACCAAGCAGCCACCACGGCATACTTCGTCCCGACAGGAAGAAAGAGCTGCTGCTGGAACCAGCGCGCCGGCTGACCAGGACACCGATCGATAACGAGACCGTGAGAATCGCGGCGACTATGATCCAGTCAAATGTGTCGAGTCTTACCATGAGCTATTCCTTATCAAATGCCGCCGATTTGCTCATGCCACGAGGCGCAATAGTCATCGAGGACATGGATCTTTACGTTCGTTTTGCCAACATCGAGAACCAGGCAATTATTGGAGTTTTTGTCCATGGCGTTCGGGTCGTCGACGATCAAACAATTCCCGATGAACTACCGGCGGCCGCCGGACGATCGCTTGCCAATTGTTGTCGATAGCCGGCAGCGCGGTAAGTCGCGATGGGATCAATCGCACCACCGGACCGTTTTCTTGCCATGGCCAGAATTGGAGAAACGTCCGTGTTGTAAGCTGTTTTCAACGTATTCGCCGCCATTAAGGCATCATTGGCATCCTGGTATCCGTCCAGCGCCTCGCGATCAACCAATAGCGCCTTGACGTACGAACGTTGCACCTCAGCCGCAGAGTTCACCAGGCTTTCGATGGGGTCCGTGACATTGTGGGACTGATCGAGCATGTACGCCGGATCGAAATCCGGTGTATTGCGGTACTCGGCATCGACGAGCTCATTGAAAATCAGGAACTGCTGATAGGTGTTGATGCTGCCGCTATCCAGGTCGTCGTCGCCGTACTTGCTGTCATTGAAGTGAAAACCGGCCAGTTTTCGAAATTGAATCAGGCGTGCCACGATCATTTCTATGTTCACGTTGGGAGCATGATGTCCCAGGTCGACCAGGGACTTCGCCTTGGGTCCCAGTTCCATCGTGCAAAGCACGTTGGTGCCCCAGTCCTGCATGATCGTTGAATAAAAAGCGGGTTCGAACATTTTGTGTTCGATAAACATCTGCCATTCATCGGGAAGCGCATCGTAAATCTTACGAGTGCTTTCCAGGTAACGCTCCAGCGAATGGATAAAGTGTTGTTGACCCGGGAAATTACTACCGTCACCGACCCAGACTGTCAGGGCATTAGAGCCGAGTATTTTCCCCCACTCGATACACTCGATATTGTGTTCTATCGCTTGCTCGCGTGCAGCCTGTGACGTATTGCCAAGGCTGCCGTATTTGTAGGAGTGCGCCTGACCGGGCTGATCCTGAAACGTATTGCTGTTAACCGCGTCGAACGCCAGGCCAAGATTGTCAGCATGCTCCCTGAGCTCGTTAAAATCGTCGACTTTGTCCCAAGGAAAGTGCGGTGAAACACGAGGAGTACAACGAACCAGTCTGTTTATTACGGCACAGTCTTCGAGCTTTTCGAACACATTACGCGGTTCTGCCAAACCCGGGAAACGTGCGAAACGCGTCCCGCCGGTACCTGTACCCCAACTGGGAACGGCGACAACGAACGATTGAGCCTTATTCGTGATTTCCTCAATTTCAATTCCGCGATGCTGAAGTTGACCAGCCAGATTCTCATAGTCCTGATCAAGCCGATCAGCCAGCCTGGCATTCCGATCAGCGACTAAGCTCTCGCTAACAATCTCAGTCATGCTATTGCCCCTCTACTTGTGCCGATTATCTCGTAAAAGACGGCGCATGACCCGCGTCAACGTAGCAACCACCAGCGCCACAACAAATGCCATTGATTTCATTTTCTCGTGCTCAAGAAACTCGATGTGCTTCTATACCCAAAATAGCGGCAAATTTTTCAATCTTGCCACCGATGTGGCCAACACCAATCGCGCAGTGATGAGAGGGGCCTCCTCGCGACCATTCGTTCATAAAGGCTCTCGCACCCATGGGGAATTTGTAACGGCTGTTGGTATTACCGATTTGCAAGACTGGCCCTTCCACCGATTTGCCTTCAGCAAACTGAAGAGAAACTCGTCCGTCGCGGTGCTGTACGACCGAGAGAACTGTTATCGGCCCATGCTTGACCGTCATTTGAATGGACAGACCTTTTCCCGGCTTGCCGTGGTATACGGGCAATGGAACAAGACCGACCGTTCCTTCAGCAATAGCGAAATGTGCCGGACCATCATGGCCGAGATAGACGACATCATCGACAAAATCGGAAAGGTAGAATTCGGAAAAGGAACCGCCGACACCAAAAAGATCCATGATCTTCATGGCCTGTACGTTTTTTACCTCGCATTCTCCTGCTATCGGCGTATTGCTCCCGGTCAGTAGCGTGTTGCCAGCGATGATTGAGGTAACAATGTTCTCGTATTCACCGACCCCTTCGTAGTAATAGGCCATCGAGCCCAGCTCATGTGCTTGGATCAGTTTATCCAACGCGACAGAGGTTTTGGCTGCTCGCTCAATCTCTGACTGTTCGCATTCCGGAGAAACATCGAACTTCTCATTGAATTCACCGATTTTTTGCGTGACTTCTTCATCCGTCACGGCTTGCCGCAGTTCAACAAGTTCGCACATCTCCAGGATTTCAAAGTGATTGCCGAAGATAGCAGACTGCTGGGTCAGGTCACTGTAAACATCCAACATGCCGCCATAGTAGTGACCCAAAATGCCGACCCGATTGGCTCGCATTCCAGTAGCCACGGTAGCGGCATCGACCCAATCGTTAATTTCTTTCCAAACGTAGTCTTCCTGCAAATATCCTGAAACAACGTGGTAGTCGATCTCGGCACGATTAAACACACAGGCCAACTCAGGCAGGGCACAGGACTGGCAGTGTTCCAGCCATAGCCCGGTCATCTTTCCCCTGTCATCCATCGCGTTAAAGTTCTCGTAGTCCAACTGTGCGACCGGCTGAATATTCAATATGACGACAGGCACCTTCGCCTTTTGCACAACGGGAAGAACGGTGGATGACAGTGCGTAGGTCGAAATAAAGAGAAAAATAATCTCTACATCTTCGCCCTTGAATAAATCAGCCGCTACGTGGGCTTTGTTTGGGTTGTCCACCATGCCCGCGTCGATTACGTCGACCCGCATAGCACTAATTCGATCGTGGATTTGAGCATGGTAGCTGTTCAGGTTGTCAAGCAAACCATCGAATTGATCCCAGTAGGTATCCAATCCGATCGAGAAAAGACCTGTTTTCATTGCTTAGGCTCCGCCGGCCAGGGTGTTACCCCAACCGATAATGACAATACTCGTTATCAACACGATCAACCCGGCTGCATTCCAGGAATGGGTAGCCCGACTGGCACCTTTCCACTCCCGCAACGCGAGCCCCCAAATCGTACTGAAGACGATTATGAAGGCCATATGCAAAGTCCAGCTCGAAAAATCGTATTTTCCGAGCTGCGTCGTTCCCATGCCGTAAAAGAAGAATTGCAGATACCATGTGAGACCAGCTATCGCGCAGAAAAGGAAATTCAACGATAGGCGGCGCCCTCCCAACGATAGAGTCGCCGCCTGGTTTGTGGTCCCTCTACCGAGCAACTCACCCCA
>Ga0255054_10002282_pt1 | contig 11026 bp, 11 predicted proteins | sample JV7_2_23_MG_FD_188634 | JGI IMG/M metagenome (GOLD analysis project Ga0255054, IMG submission 188634) | Seawater microbial communities from Jervis Inlet, British Columbia, Canada - JV7_2_23 | ecosystem: Environmental > Aquatic > Marine > Inlet | place: Canada: British Columbia | collected... | reverse complement strand
CGGCTCCATCAAGAAGTGAGCGATGCCTGCCTGACGAGCTCCACAAATGCGGGCTTCAGACTCGCGCCGCCCACCAAGGCCCCATCGATCTCCGGCATAGACATGTACTCCGAGATGTTCCTCGCGTTGACGCTGCCCCCATACTGCACTCTCACTTGCTGTGCAGCATTTTCCCCGAAGATCTCGGCGATCGCCCCACGAATAGTAAGACCAATGACCCGATTTGCATCTACCGCTGTCGCCGCCTGCCCTGTTCCGATGGCCCAGATTGGCTCGTAGGCAAGTACACACCGTGAGACCTGATCTTCTTCAAGCCCCGTGAGTGCGGCTTTGACCTGCCCACCCACGAAGGCCTGCGTCTCTCCCGCCTCTTTCTGGCTCAGGTTCTCACCGACACAGACGATCGGCGTTAATCCATAGCTGAGTGCGGCAAGGACCTTCTTATGGATCGCTTCGTCACTCTCCCCACTCCCGCCAACTTCCCGTCGTTCGGAGTGCCCAATGATCACATATTGGCACAATCCGGCGATCATCGATCCGGAGACGTCCCCTGTATGCGCGCCCGATTCCTCCCAGTGGATATTCTGTGCTCCGAGACCTATTTTGCTAGCCTGAATCACCTCCGCTAGTTCGGCCAGGACGGTGAAAGGCGGGCAGATTACACGGTCCACGCTTTCGATCTCATAAAGAGGCGAGCGAATTTGTCGCACGAATTCCAATGCCTCCTTCGCCCGCCCTAAATTCATCTTCCAGTTTCCTGCAATAATCGGTTTTCGCATGGCAAATCCTCACATTGTTGTCGTCAATCGACGGTTTATCCCGGCACCTCATCCACCGGAATTGTATGGGCTCAATTGGCAAACAGGCCACTTTCACGATCCATCAAGTCTTGATGGACGAACTGGATGAGATTCTTCGTCGCGGAGTTTATCCTGCGCCCTTCCCTGAGCCCTGTCCTGAGCGAAGTCGAAGGATTAGTCGAAGGATTAGTCAAAGGATTAGCCGAAGGACCCCTCAGAATGTCAATGCCGCATGATGCTTGAGCAGTTACGCCTTCCGTATGATAACCCGAGTGCCCATTCTAATCCAGCCACTTCGGGATGAAATATCCCTCAGTGCGGACTGGCTGGCTCGAGTCCGCTATTGATTTGCCAATCACCCGATGAGTATTTCCTCTTGACTTCAACAGTATAAGATGCTATATTATGCTCATTACCCGATAATGCGGGTTATCGCAATAACCGTTTTTTTGCATAAGGGAGAAGGTAATGCCCACTCTTGAGAGCGAACTCATTCTAAACCCTGCGAAGACGGGGGTCCAGGTAGCGATCGAACCAGCGGTGAACGCGCTTGGCAGCCTACTTTTCCTCAGCCGGGTCAAAACCTTCTCTGGACTCGATCCATGGATTGTGGAGACAGCAGAATCCCTGAACAGGGGTTTATTACTTGCGAACCAGGTCGTAATGCAGGGACTCTTCTACGCCTGGACTCCGGAGAGGAGTTGGCACTCTTTTATCTCCTATGTTGACCATCTTGAAGCTTCAGACCCCTTGGCCCTTCGAGATCGCATCCTCGAAACGTATCTCGATCTTCCCTGCAGGAAGGAGAAGGAGACTGAAATTGCTTCACTCTCCAAAGATGAGCTTCTCTCGGACTTCGATACATTCATTGCCTACCTGCAGTCGAAATTCGGGGAAGACCATGTGGATGAAGTCATCGAGAAAGAGGCCTACCGTCTTCTTTTATATCCTGAAAAAATGCAATCTTATATCGTCTCTCACTTCCGCACGATGTGGACCGAGGTTCTCGAGAATGAATGGGAGAGAGTGTACCCGCTTATTGAGGAGTCGGCTCACGCCTTCCAACAGGTGAACATTGACCAGATGAGTGAGCAAGATGCCGTACGCTTCATCACCGGCCATACCGACGATAAGCTGGACTGGTTGATCGAGCAGACAAAACGATTGGTTTTCATCCCTACAACTCATAGCGGACCTTACTCCTTACCTTTCATCTCTGAGGACACAGTGTGGATCTTGTTCAGCGTACGCCTTCCGGAGGGATTGCCCAGGAGCACCTCCGTACTCAGCAGATCTGAATTACTGGTCCGCCTCACAGCGCTTGCCGACGAAACGCGGCTGAGCATCCTCGCCATCACAAGCGAGCGGGAGCAGATTTGTTCACAGGAGTTGATCGACATCCTGGGAATGAGTCAATCATCAGTCTCCCGGCATCTCCGCCAGCTATCAGCCTCTGGCTTCCTGCGGGAGCGCAGAACCGAAGCAGGAAAGTGCTTCACAATAAACTCGGAAAGGCTTAAGGACACTCTACACGCTCTAGAAGTCTTGTTCAGCGAACAATCATAAATAAAAACAGCAATATTCTCAAAGGAGGGTATGACAGTGTACCTATCAGAATTAGATTTCATCAGCGCAGAATACAGGAGCAAAGAAATGATTAAGCAAGTGGAGCATGAACGGCTGATCCGGATCGCTCAAAGAAATTCGTATGACCAAGCGCCGATCCACCAGCGATTGCTTTTGAGTCTTGGAACCTGGCTGGAATATCTTGGCCGCCGCCTGAAGTCTCAATACGTGGAAATAGCGGATCTTGAAACTCAGCACTCGACACTCTCATGACTGGCGCTGCATAGGGAGAATGGGCACCTGGGGGGAGTTTAAATGCAGCCTCGTATCGAAACTACTCAGGTGTGTAACGTAGGGAGTGGAGAATCTCAGCTCTACCAACGAATTCACTGTGATTGGGCGAGATCCTTCGCCGCTCCTCTTCTCATAATGACAATGCCGTGAACGGTTTGAGTAGTTATCTCGTATTCTCGAAAAGCGATGGTGAAAACCTTGATATTCAAACGACAGTACTGGCGCCTGCGTTCCATCTATAACGAGTATCCTCGCCATTTCTGGACCCTTCTTGTCGCAACCTTTATCGATCGCGTAGGCGGTGCGATCCTATACCCTTTCTTCACACTCTACATCACACAGAAATTCGGCGTGGGGATGACGACAGTCGGCCTGATCTTCGGGACATTTGCAGTGACGGGTATGATCGGCAGCACAATTGGCGGCGCCCTGGCGGATCGCTGGGGGCGCAAGCCCTTGATCCTTTTCGGTCTTGTTATTAGTGCGGTCTCAAGCTTATACCTGGGATTGGTTAACGAGCTCGAACTGTTCTTCGCTGGCGCAATCTTTGTTGGTCTATTCCAAAATATCGGGGGGCCTGCACGACAGGCAATGATCGCGGATATTCTGCCGGAAGAGCAGCGCGCGCAGGGATTCGCGATCTTCCGTGTAGTTGTGAATCTAGCGGTGGCGATTGGACCCGCGATTGGCGGCTTCCTCGCCTCCCGATCCTACTTATCGTTATTCCTGACAGACGCAACAATCAGCATTTTGGTCGCGATTCTGCTCTTTATTATCTTGCCGGAAACGCGGATCGTTGTCAAATCTAATGAAAAAGAGAGTATGGGCCAGACCTTCGGCGGATATGGGACTGTACTCCGCGATAGCTTCTTCATGTTCTTCTGGCTTGCATCGGCCCTTTCTACAATGATCTACATTCAGATGAACGGCACACTCGCGGTCTACCTTAGAGATGTCCATACTGTCAGCTTGCAGGGTTTCGGCGCGATCATGAGCTTAAATGCGAGCATGGTCGTGCTATTTCAGTTTTTCATCACGCGCCGCTATGCAAAGTATCCCGAATTAGCAGTTATTACAGTGGGTGCATTCCTGAACGCTCTCGGATTCGCACTCTATGGCTTCGTCGCTACCTATGCACTTTTCCTGGTGGCGATGGCAATAATTACCATCGGGGAGATGCTCTGGGCGCCAATTTCTCAATCGATCGTGGCCCGCCTGGCGCCAGAGGATATGCGCGGCCGCTACATGGCCTTCTATGGATTCAGTTGGGCGATCCCCTTCGCAATCGGGCCTCTTTTGGCGGGTTTGGTCATCGATAACTATGACCCCAACTGGGTGTGGTATGCGGGTGGGCTCTTTGGTCTGATTTCCACAACGATGTTCGGGGTGATGTACGTTCGATCATCTCGCAAAGAGAAAGTGATAGTGGCCGTCGAGTAGATCTTACTTAATCGATCGCTGGCTCTGACAAAGGTTTCATTTCCTTCTAGTATTTCTTATTCGCGCAGCGCGGTGTCAAACAAGACTCCGCTATGTGCGAATCGGGATTCCTCCGATCCCCTACTGGTCAACCCAGGGGGTCTCAGCGCATCCCCATCAAAAAAAGAGCCCGAAGGACATTCCTCCCCTATATACATGAGCCTTTTCACTATCTTTTTCGCCCTGGGTAAAATATCGTACCAATATTGCCCGCATTGCAGTATTTCGTTTTTTGGCAATATTTCTCAAACGGAAAGATAAACCCGGAGGTGAGAATGAGGCGGCTCCGAGATGCCTTCGTCATCCTGACTTTGATCACAGGTTTCCTTATCATCGCTGTCGTCCTGGGGACACCAAATGCACAGGCGAGTGAGGTTGTGGATCGTATTAAAGATTCACCATCGTCCCTTTTAAAGCTCGCGCCTGTCCATCTCACAGAAACCACCCCTCCACAGCCCCCAGAACAAGATACCTGTTTGCATTGCCACCTGAGCGGTTCGATCGAAAATATCTGGACCCCTTTGGCCCGTTGGACAGTGGCTGGATTCGGCGGCCTAGTGTTTCTCATCGGGGCCTACAAGACGGGCAGTGGATGGGTTACCCGGAAGCCCTGGAAACCCTTTTGGGCGCGCGCAGTCGATTGGCTTGACGACAGATTCCAGATTGTCGAACCAATGGGTAAAATTCTCAAAAAGCCTGTTGCCATGTTTTCTACACGCTGGATGTACTGCTTGGGAGGGATAACCTTTACTCTCCTCGTCATCCAAGCCGTAACCGGAACCATGCTCGCGTTCTACTACAAGCCAACACCTGAAGCAGCCTACGCCAGCATTCAATTCATCGAGACAGAAGTTCGCTTCGGCGCGGCCATTAGAGCGATCCACCATTGGTCGGCGAACGGCGTAATCGTAATGGTCGTCGCGCATATGGTTCGTGTGTTCATCCATGGTGCCTACAAGGCGCCGCGCGAGCTCAATTGGGTGTCAGGCACGCTCCTGCTCATCCTCGCCTTCGGATTTGGACTAACGGGCTACCTGCTGCCATGGGATCAGCGAGCATATTGGGCCACGACTGTTGCCAGTGAGATTGCTGGTGGTGTCCCCCAGATCGGCGACCTCATACTCGTGTTCTTGCGCGGTGGTTGGGACGTCTCTGCAGTAACTTTGAGCCGTTTCTATGCATTACACATTCTGGTGATACCCGTCGGCGCCCTGGGGCTTCTAGGAGTCCATTTCCTGATGATTCGCCGTCAAGGAATACATCGCCCACTTTAGTATCTAACCTCTGGAGGAAGCATGACTGAGGGAGACTCTAGTCCAGAAGAAAATACCATTCCCTTCTTCCCTGACCATATATGGACCGAGGCGAAGGTCGTTATTTTGATCCTGGCATTGCTGATCGTCGTGGGGATTGTTGGACAGGTGTCCCCTATTGGGCTTGAGCCCCCAGCAGACCCGATGGTCACACCAGACCATGTAAAGTCCGATTGGTACTTTCTCTTCCTTTATGAAATGTTGAAGTACGTTCCGAAAACCATCGGCGTGTTAATTCCCATCATCGGGCTTATCCTGATCTTGATCTGGCCATTTCTCGATCGAAGGGATGATACGCTTCGAGCACGCAACACCAGATGGGTCATCGTAATTGTCGGGTCAATAATCGTGATCGGTCTTACGATCATGGGAGCATTAAGTTAAATACCGGCGAGATATCACATCCGTCAACCGCAACACGGAGAGCCCTATGACAGATCACGAAGCGAAGGTGCCCCGCAGAAGCTTCCTGAAAATCCTAAACAGCCTGCTCGCTGCTGTGGGGTTGAGCGCAATCGTTGGGCCCGCTATCGCCTTCTTCTGGCCCTCGAAGCTGGAAGAAATGCCCTCAGATCCAGTGTCCGTGGGGAGTGAAGGATCGATCCCTGAAGGAACCGCCAAGACCGTTAGATTCGGTCGCTACCCGGCGTTAGTAATCAATACACCGCAGCGAGGGATTGTCGCCTACTCCGCCGTCTGCACGCACTTCGCCTGCCTCGTGAAATGGAACCCCGAGATCGAGATGATCGAGTGCCCCTGCCATGAAGGCTACTTCAACGCCGTTGATGGCTCGGTCATCAGCGGCCCTCCCCCCACCCCTCTTGAAGAGATAGGCGTCACGATCATAGATGGAAATATACTCATAGGCGGTGAAGCTTGACCACAGACACAACACCATCTTCAACGCAGCCCCAAATCACACGCGGACCTTCACGGTGGATGCGAGCGATTCGAGAGATCTTGCTTCACGCCGTCATTCAGGACAGAGTGCTCAAGCGCGCGTACCCCGGCGTGATGCATTTCCTAATCTTCTGGGGAATGATGATCCAAATCCTGGGGACTGTGATCAACCTGCTGCAATACCCTCTTTTCCTGCCCATCGTACTTCCCTGGCCGCGCGGCACGGCTTTATTATGGTTCGAACTGGTGATGGACATCGGTGGTGGAATGATCATCATCGGGCTCCTTATGGCTTTCGCCCGGCGAGTGTTTTTCAAGCCCGCTTACCTCAAGAACCGGCTGGAAGATGGGTACACGCTGCTCTTGCTCTTCACGATTACACTCGTTGGTTTCTCCTCAGAGGCGGTTCGGCTCCTTGCGACACAACCTGCATGGCGAAACTGGAGCCCAATTGGAAACTTACTCGCACAAGCACTTTCCGGTGCCGGTGTAACCATCGGCCCGAACGCCCCCATCCACGCCATCCTTTTTTGGACACACTCGGCCGTGGGCTTTCTCTTTGTCGTCAGCCTTCCTTTTACAAAACTCAGGCACATTGTTACGGGTCCGCTGAACATCATCCTGAGACCCTTTCGCCCTTTGGGAGAACTGGACACGATCGAAGACTTGGAGACAGCCGAGATCCTTGGCGCGGGCGAGATCGCCCAATATCCATCGGTCTCGCTATTGTCATTTGACGCCTGCACACAATGCGGTCGCTGTGAAGACGTATGCCCGGCCACAATCAGTGGTATGCCGTACTCGCCGAGAGAGCTGATCGACTCGCTTCAAACGTCCATGCACAGCACATTGATGGGGGGGAATGGAGAATCGTCCGCTCCTCTGCTCGGTGGGTCTATCGATTTAGAGAATCCCTGGCTGTGCACAACCTGCGGCGCCTGCCTGCATGCATGCCCTCTGCTCATCGATCCTGTCTCCGCGGCGGTTGAACTGCGTCGCTACATGACCCTCACAACCGGGGAGATCCCCGGGTCGATCGGTGAAACCTTGATGCAAATGGAGCGCCGGGGCAACCCCTGGGGACTGCCTAAAGAGGATCATGCACCCTGGGCAAAGGAGACGGGGATACGCGTACTCCAACCCGGAGATGAAACGGACATCCTGCTCTTCATCGGCTGCGCCTATGGCTACGACAACAGAAATCAAGCCGCCGGTCGTGCTCTGAGTGAACTGCTTCAAGAAGCGGGCGTCGATTTCGCCATCCTAGGGTCTGCTGAAGGATGCTGCGGTGAGACCGCGCGTAGAATGGGCCACGAATATCTCTTCCAGGTAATGGTAGAAGAGAACATGGCCGCTTTCAAGGGTGTACGCTTCAATCGCGTGGTTTCGGCTTGCGCACACTGCTTTAATACGCTTAAAAACGAATACCCTCATTTCGGCGCCGACTTCGAGGTCATCCATCATACAGAGCTGCTCGCCGAGCTCGTTTCCAGCGGGCGCTTGCAGCCGAAGACTCCTGTCGACGGAGGCACCTTCACCTATCATGACTCCTGCTACATTGGGCGCTACAACGAGATCTACGATGAGCCCCGAGAGGTGCTGGACAGCGTTGATGGATTGCAGCGAGTGGAGATGCCGCGCAGCGGTGCAAACGGGTTCTGCTGCGGCGGCGGTGGCGGGCATATGTGGATGGAAACCGATCCAAATACCCGCATCAACCAACATCGTCTTTCCGAAGCCGTTGACGAGGCCAAGGCAGACGTAGTCGTCACCGCATGCCCCTATTGCCTGATTATGTTCGACGATGCAATCCGCAGCAAAGGCATGGGCGAAAAGGTGTCTGCAGTAGACATCGCCGAAGCGTTCTCCGCGAAAAAGGCTCCTTAACGCTCACTCCCGCAACCTGAGAGTGGACTGGAATCGAGTTCACCGCCATCCTGCGCGATGGCTTCTTGTGAGCACAATAATCCCGGTCCGCTCTGGTCATCTCCATCGTTCCTTGAAGAATCCTGAATTGAGGTACTCTTACGAGGGGAGATCCCCACGCTTTTGGATGGGTTTAACAATCCACACAGTTCCAATAATGGCCAATGGGTACAATTCGTCCAACTATAGGGTCAGGGGAGAGAAGCCATGAAGCGGCGCAGTTTGAGTTCACACGAGATCGTTGAAGCCCAGTTGGTTTTCGCAGCTTCAGTTGTGTACGAACGGGTGGCGATCATCGAGGAGGTTGCCTGGCCCAACTGGGTTGGCCGTATCGGTTCCTGGATTTCAAGAACCGAAGCGCCAAAATATAATGCGGTCACGCTCGGGAATACGCTTAACTTCCCTAGAGGTCTTCGTACCGACATTCCCGCTGACCCTGTCGGTTCCATAAACGACATGGCCTGGTTGATCCACGAACTCACACATGTCTGGCAGTATCAGCACTTCGGGATAGCCTATTTACCGCAGGGAATATGGGCTCATTTGCGTTACGGATCGGAAGCCTACAACTATGGTTACGAGCAAGGTTTAAAAGAGGCGCTTGTACGAGATGAAAAACTCGAGGATTTTAACCGCGAGCAGCAAGGGGAGATCGCCAGGCATTATTACTACCGGTTGAAACAAGGAAAAGACGTCTCCGCCTGGCAGCCGTTTATCTCTGAGTTCCAGGCCAGCACATTATCCACGCCAATATGAGGCGGAGGTGTGCAGATTGCGCGCAGCCAGATGATGATTCACATCAGGTGAATTAAGTAATTGGCAATGAGTTGGGCATGGTTCAAATTAAGCCTTGTTAACCAGCTTCGGCTCCTTGTTTCAACCCGCACTCCCACCAGAAGCGTAAATTACTCGTTGAAAAGCTCCCCTACCGATCGCCCCTCATGTGCTCTGATGATCACTTCGCCAAGCAAAGGGGCCACCGATAATACCGTCATATTTGGCAGCATTTTCTCTTTCGGGATCGGCACGGTATTCGTCGTTACAATCTCTTTGATCGGCTTCTCTCTGAGTTCGTCACTGGCGGAGGTGACGAGCAGTGCATGGGTGAAGCTCAGGTAAATATCCTTCGCACCATTTTTCTTCAAGATATCCACTGCTTCACAAACCGAACCTCCTGTAAGAACTTCATCGTCCACCAGGATGACATCCCGACCTTTAACGTCACCGATGATCGTTGTCGAACGGGCGCGTGATATATCTCCTTCGCGGCGCTTCTCGACGAATGCCAACGGAAGCCCCAATTTTTCTGCGAAATTGCGGCCTTTTTTCGCAAAGCCCAGATCGACGGTGGCAACAACTCCATTTTGGATATCCTTTTTCAGGAAGTAGTCGCTAAGGATGTGGAAAGCAGTCAGCACATCCCCGGGGATGGAGAAGAAACCCTGGATTTGCCCGGCGTGGAGGTCGATCGTCATGTATCGATCGGTGCCTGCTACCTCAATCATATCTGCGATCAATCGCGCGGTGATAGGCACCCGCGGTTGATCTTTTTTATCTGACCGAGCGTAGGCCATGTAAGGGAAAACTGCCGTGATCCGACCTGCCGAATCCCGCTTCAGGCAGTCGATCATGATCAACATCTCCATGATATTGCGGTGCACTGGAGGGTCCATCGATTGGATCAGATAAACATCCTGACCGCGAATGCTGCCTCGCAGCTTGATAAAGAGATTTTCATTAGGGAATTGGACGAGATCATACTCCTCCAGTGGAACCCCGAGATATTCGCTGATCTCGCCGGCCACTGCGGTTGAGCCCGATCCTGAGAAGAGTTTGATGTCACCGTATCCGAATCGATCTCCCATCCTAGCCCTCGCCTTTCTCCATGGTATGCCATTCCTCGCACAGAATGGCCATGATCACAACATCGACATACTGGCCATCGATAAAATGATCCTGCCGCAGCCGGCCCTCTTCGATAAATCCTATCTTCTTATAAACTTGGGTAGCCCGCGAATTTGTCTCAAACACTCGTAGAACCACTCGATTGAGGTTCAGCGTTTCAAACGCGTGGCCCAGGAGCGTGCGCGTGACGTCCGTCCCAAAACCCTGATCCCAGTAAGATTTTTCGCCGATTATGATCCCCAATTCCATTCGTCGGGATTGCGGTTGGAGGTCAAATAAACCGCAACCGCCAACATGGGTCCACTCATCCCCTTTGTGTACATCGATAGACAAGGTGTGCTCGATGGGATCCTTTTTGAGCATCCCCTCATACCAGTCTTCTTCCTCAGCAAGGCTCAGGGGCATGAAGAGAGAGATCCCAGCTCTCACCTCAGGATCGTCGAACCACTCCACGAAACGTGGAAGATCCTCGCGCTCAACCGCCCGAAGACGAATCCGCTCTCCCAAGATCACGATTTCAGGCCCTTCATCAGCTCCTCAATAGCCTGCATGGGAGATCGTTCCCTGTCAACCACCATCTGAACGATGTCTTCAAATCGCCCCTCCGGCTGCCCTTTGAGAAAGCGTTTAACAAGCTCGTCACGCAAGAGCGATTCCATCTGTGAGCGGACACGTTTGCCTTCCCGAAGTTTCCACCCACCGCTTGTCGTCAAATATTCCTTATGAGCATATATCTTATCAACGAGTTCCGCCATCCCCTCCCCCTTGGTCGCTACTGTCTTCAGCACCGGTATCTCCCATGAATTATCTCCCCCGTCTTCGGTTCGATCTTTAGCCGCGACG
>Ga0255054_10002277_pt1 | contig 11048 bp, 5 predicted proteins | sample JV7_2_23_MG_FD_188634 | JGI IMG/M metagenome (GOLD analysis project Ga0255054, IMG submission 188634) | Seawater microbial communities from Jervis Inlet, British Columbia, Canada - JV7_2_23 | ecosystem: Environmental > Aquatic > Marine > Inlet | place: Canada: British Columbia | collected... | reverse complement strand
TACCGGAACAGCCGACGTTACGCGAAATCTGACGGCGACGACGGGCTGGGACGGCAGCAGCTACAGCGGCAACCGGGCGGCGGCACCGTTCGCGGTGCTCGATGCCATCTACTCGGCGATGCAGCTGGTCATCAGCGTCGATCCGAACGCTGCGTTTCCACCGCTGGATGCGTTCTGGAGTGTCAACAACACGCCGATGAGCCCGACCGATATTGATGCGGGTGAACTCCCGACGTCCTTCTATCGTCGTGATCTGGATTCCTTGTTCCTGCTCGGCGACGCGAATAGCGACACCGAGGAATTCGACGACCACGTTATCGTGCACGAGTGGGGGCACTACTTCGAAGATAATTTCTCTCGCACCGACTCCATCGGTGGTCGCCATGCTATCGGCGATCAACTCGATCCTCGTCTGGCCTTCGGCGAAGGGTGGGCGACCGCGTTATCCGGCATGGCTCTGAACAATCCGCTTTATTGCGACACGGGACAGCCCGGGACCACCACCGGGTTCCTCGCGCTCGGCACCGAAACAGGAGCGTACGATCCACAGGGCTGGTACGACGAAATCTCGGTGATCCGCTTTATTTACGATCTTTGGGACACGACCAATGACGAGGGCACGACAGGCACCGATAACGGCTCAATCGGTTTCGGGCCAATTTACAATGTCATGGTGGGTCCGCAGGCGTTTACGGACAGCTTTACAACCGTGTTTTCGTTTGCCGCGGAGCTGCGGTCGATGCTCCCGCCCGCGGACCAGGCCTTCCTCGACTCTCAGCTGCTGCGTGAGGACATGACGCCTGGCTTTGACAAGTGGGGCGCAGGGGAGCTAAACGATGCCGGTGATCCTGTCAGCGTCTTGCCTGTGTATACCGAGCTGACAGCGGACGGCTCCGTGGTCAATATGTGTACAACGTCGAACTTCGATCCGTTCGGCGAGGACAACAAGCTCAGCGAACTTCGATTCCTGCGCATCAACATTCCGAGCGCCGGTACCTACGACGTCAACATCACGACGACGACGACCGGCGTGTTGCCGGTGGACGATCCTCTTGATCCACAGGACCAGAGCGATCCCGACATTTTTATCTTCCGCGACGGTCAATTCATCGACCTTTCACAACTCGGCGATGCAAACGAGGAAATCTTCACAACGGATCTTTCCGGACCGGATATCTACGTCGCAGAATTACTTGAATTCCGTTACTTTGACGAGGCAACTGCAGCCACGTTTCCTGAGCCGATGTGTTTCGATGTTTCATTCACGCCGCAATAGAGTTTTTCAACAGGTGAATAGCATGAACCGAGTGATGAATCCCCTTGCTACTTTAATCGCGGGCATGCTGCTGGCTGCATGCGGCGACAACGGCGCAAATGAACAAAGCAACGCCGCGGAGCAAACCGTGGCAAATGACCCGCCGGTAGCCGCCCTTGCGCCCGATGAGAAGTACAACGTGACCGCCAAACCATCGGGCCCGGTCAGGGTCAGCTATCGCATCATCGGCACGCCAATGGTGGGGCAGCCCGTAACGATCGACCTGCAGCTGGAGTCCAACGTTGGCGACATGCCGGTCAGGTTGAGTTACAAGTCGAACGACTCGACAGCGATGGCGTTCCCGGAATCGCAGCTGCAGTCCATGTCGCTTTCTCCTGGCGATGACGAACGGATGCCGGCACAGCAGGTCACGGTGATCCCGATGCGTGAAGGCCGCCTGTTCCTCAATGTTGCTGCCGTCGTCGAGACCGAGACCGGCTCACTGCAAACCGTCACGGCCATTCCGATCCAGGTTGGTGCGGCGCCACGCCAACTGCAAGACAACGGTGTAGTGACCACAGACGAGAACGGCGAACTGCTACGCGAGATGCCTGCGTCCGAAAACTAGCCCCGTGAAATTGCAGGGGCGGAGTGTCGGACACCGATCATATTATGGTGAATCGCCCCCTTAATAGGGAATTATTTCCCAGAATATTTTCTAAAATTTGCTCCGCATCACAGACCGACGCGTGAAAAATCCATAACTTACGCCCTAGGCTGCCGGAATTCCGCCGCGATTGATTGGAACCCGACAGCACAGTGTTTAGGGAAAGAGCACGTCGGCACATGGATCAAGACCTCAGGGACAAGATCAAGAGAGCGACAGAGTCGTCCGCAATCGAAAAGTCGGACTTTATTGCTTTGTTGCGGCTGGTCGACAAGCACTACGACAAGATGGAAGCGACGATTACTCAGTCGCTAACGTCGACCACTCCGGTAGAGACCATTTTCGATAGCGTGACCGAAGCGCTGATGTCTGTCAGCGATACGGGCGCGATTCGCATTTGCAACAAAGTGTGCGCGAAGTACTTCGGTCTGACCAAAGACCAGATCATCGGCTCGCAGATCGAGCATTTGCTGCCGGGTGCGAAGGATCAGGATATTGCGGAGTTTCTGCAGCCGTTCATGTCCGATCCGGACGATACGCATTTCGAGTTTGCAGGTGGTGACGTCGACGCGTGTCGCGCCGATGGCGAACACTTCGTTGCCGAGATCAATGCGAGCATGCTCGAAACCGTCGGTGGCCGCATATTCGTTATCAGCTTACGCGACGTAACCGAGCGTAAGGAAGCAGAGGTAATGCTGCGGGAGAACGAGGAGCGCTACCGCGCGCTCGTCGAAAACGCGCCCGAGGCGATCGTCGTGTTCGATGTCGACAATAACCGCTTCGTCGACGCCAATGACAATGCCTGTACCTTGTTCAACCTTTCGCGTGCGCGCCTGCTGACGGTTGGGCCGGAGGCCATAAGCCCCAAGATGCAGCCGGACGGAACTCCCTCTTTCGGTGTGCGCCGCGGTCATATCGACAAGGCTCTCGAAGGCGGTCATCCCATTTTCGAGTGGGTTCACAAGGACTCAAAAGGCAAGCAGATTCCCTGCGAGGTTCGTTTCAGCCGTCTTCCCGGAGGCAAGACGCGCCTGATTCGCGTCAGTATCAGTGATATCACCGAGCGCAAGCGCGCCGAAGCGCTTTCGTATGCGCAAAACAAGATTCTCGAGATGATCGCGTCGAGCACACCGTACGACCGCACCTTGCGCGCGATTTGCCGCTTCGTCGAACGATTCGGCGACGGCCTGCACGCAGCGGTCATGATGCTCGACAGGAAGGGCGAAATGTTGTCGCTCGAGCAGGCACCGAGCTTGCCGGAACCGCTCAAGCTAATGCTCGATTTCGTAAAGGTGGCCGATGACGGCATCACCTGCAGCTCCGCCGTACATCACGCGAACGACAGCATCAGCGACGATATCGCGAAAGACTCGGGCTGGGCGCCCCATCTGCGTGCTGCCGAGAAGCACGGTATTGCTGCAGCCTGGTCATTTCTGCTGCACGGCGCGGCCGGCCGGATCATTGGTACTTTGGACATCTATCTAAACGAGTCGCGCGCACCCAGTACCGACGAACTGGACAAACTCAGCCGTATGGCGCGCCTTGCCGGCATCGCCATCAAGCGGCAACTGGACGAAAACCGCCTGCGCAATTCGGAAGCACGCTACCGCGGGCTGTTCGAGAACGTGGTCGACGGCGTGTACATTGCCTCGCGTGAAGGCGACCTGATCGCTGCGAATCCGGCACTCGTCGAGATGCTCGGCTACGACAGCGTCGAAGATCTCAAGGCGGTGGGCCGGACGCCTATGCTGTACGTCAACCCGATTGACCGTGAGCGCGTATTTGCGCGCCTCGAGGCCCAGGGTTTCATCCGCAACTTCGAATATCGGTTGCGACGCAAGGATGGCAAGGAAATTGTCGTGCTCGAGAACGCGCGGGCCGTGTATGACGACGACGGCAAGATCGTTGCTCATGAAGGCACGATTACTGATATTACCGACCGCAAGCACGCCGAGACGCGCATATTCGAAGAGAAGGAGCGCGCCCAGGTCACATTGCAGTCGATCGGTGACGGCGTCATCACGTCTGATGCTGATGGCTGTATCGATTACATCAATCCGGTGGCGCAGGACCTGACGGGCTGGGATATGCGTGGTGCGCGTGGCAAACCGGTCACGGAAATCATGACGATCATCAACGAACACACCCGTGCGACCGTCGACAACCCGGTCATGCGGTGTCTCAAAGAGGGCCGGGTAATCACCTTGGCCGAGAACTCGATCCTGATCAACAAAGCGGGTGACGAAGTGCCCATTCAGGATTCGGCGGCGCCGATCCGTGATCGCATTGGCAACATCATTGGCTCCGTCATGGTGTTCCACGACACCAGCAAGGAATCGCGATTATTCCGCCAGCTGAGTTACCAGGCATCGCATGATGCAGTGACCGGGCTGATCAACCGGCGTGAACTGGAAAACCGGCTCGTCGGTTCGTTCGACAGTCTGCATAATGACAAGCAGGCGACGCACGCATTGCTGTACATCGACCTCGACCAGTTCAAAGTGGTCAATGACACGTTCGGCCATACCGCGGGTGACGAGTTGTTGCGGCAATTGTCCGAATTGGTACAGAAGAACATCCGCTCGACAGACGTGCTGGCGCGCCTCGGAGGCGACGAGTTCGCGATTCTACTCGAGCGTTGCAGTGAAAAACGTGCCATGGAAGTCGCCGAGGCCATACGTGGTTCGGTAGAGGGCTATCGATTCGAGTGGCAGGACTCTTTCACAACAGTGCGCTGCTCCATTGGTGTCGTCATGGTGAGTGGCGAAGACGCCGATGTCGCGAGTGTCATGAGCTCGGCCGATGTTGCCTGCTACTCGGCAAAGGACATGGGTCGTAACCAGGTCCATCTCTACCGGGACAGTGACGCGTCACTGCGCCACGAAGAAATGAAGTGGGTGTCGCGCATTACCAGTGCAGTCGAGGAAGATCGCTTCGAACTCTACTTTCAGCCCATCATCGGCATCGGCAAGCTCAATGGCACCAGTCGCGGCCACTACGAGCTGCTATTGCGCATGCGCGACGAAAACGGCGAGCTCGTCGGTCCCAACCAGTTTATTCCGGCCGCAGAACGCTACAATCTGATGTCGACGCTCGATCGCTGGGTCATTCACAAAGCACTCTCAGAGCTTGCCGATCGCGAGGGCAAGGACGAGGCGCGCTACACGATCGCGATCAACCTGTCCGGCACCTCGTTAAGTGAGGACCGCTTCCTCGAGTATGTCGTCGATGAACTCAAGAAGCAGAAGCTTCCGAATGGTGCAATCTGTTTCGAGATAACCGAGACCGCGGCGATATCGAACCTGTCACGTGTCGTGCATTTCATGAATGCGCTGAAGCAACTCGGTTGCAAGTTTTCGCTCGACGACTTCGGTAGCGGCCTGTCGTCGTTTACATACCTCAAGAATCTGCCGGTCGATTACCTCAAGATTGACGGTCAGTTCATCCGCAACGTCGCCGACGACAGCGTTGACGAGAGCATGGTCAAGGCGATCAGCCAGGTTGGTCACGCGATGGGCATCGAGACCATTGCGGAGCGCGTCGAGACCAAGCAGGTACTCGAGAAGCTCGGTGCCCTCGGCATCGAATTCGCGCAGGGCTACTACATTGCCCGGCCGACATCCGTGCAGAGCTTCGAGCCCTGGAATGCCGCCGCTGAAATGAGCGCGTAGTCCGGCAGGTTACATTGGGTTAGACTGGGCTCGTGTCCAATCGCGCTTCGAGAAGCGCTCCAACGACGGGTCTGTATGTCCGAGCGCAAGAATAACGACGCAGAACTGCTGTCCCCCAGAGAACCGACTCCGTATCGAGTCATGAATCCGGTCGCAGAAGCGCCGATCCTGCTGGTGTGTGATCACGCGAGTTGCCGTTTCCCGGAATCGCTCGGCGACATGGGCCTCGATCCGTTTGCGCGGCGTTGTCACCTGGCGATCGACATCGGCGCCGGGCCGCTGACGGAACGATTGGCGGAGCACCTTGGTGTGACAGCTGTGCTTGCTCAATACTCGCGCCTCGTTGTCGACTGCAATCGGCAGTTGCTCGATCCCAGCGCGTATCTCGTCTTCGGCGACGGCATTTTCATACCCGGTAACAGCAATCTAACGCAGGCGGACAAGTCTGCACGCAGCGAGGCCATTTATTGGCCCTATCACCGTGCCGTCACGGATCAGGTCGGCCGGCTGCGCTCGATCGGCCCGCCACCGCTATTCGTTTCAGTGCACAGTTTCGCACCGGTGTTGAACGGCATCTCGCGTCCATGGGAGATGGGGGTCCTGTGGGATGCGGACGAAGAGGTTGCGGCAATCATGCTGGAGCAACTTCGCAGCGCCGGTTACAAGGTTGGTGACAACGAACCCTACACGGGCAAAGCACCACAGGATTTTACGGTTGATCACCACGCGGAAGAAATCGGCCTGCGGCACGTGGCGATAGAAATTCGCCAGGACCTGATCGATGGCGAGCAGGGTGTCGAGAAAATCGCCGAGCTGCTGCACGAAATAATCGAGTCTATTCCGGAGCATATCGGGCTCCAGGGACAGGCCATGTCCGCGTAGCCAGGCGGTTGGTAAAGGGAGCGAATCCATGACCAAAAGCGGTCCCGAATTTACGGTAGGCGTCGAAGAAGAATATCTGCTGGTCGACAAGGAATCGCGCAGCCTGATTGTCGACCCACCCGAGAGCCTGATGACCGAGTGCGAGGAGCGCTGCGGGGCGCAGGTGACCTCGGAACTGCTGCGTTCGCAGATCGAGATCGGCACCAAAGTCTGTAAGAACGTCCAGGAAGCAGAGGAAGACCTCAGGCGACTGCGCCGTATCATTATCGATGTTGCGGGCAATCACGGATTGGCCCCGATTGCGGCATCGACACACCCGTTCAGCCGCTGGTCGGAGCAAAAACAGACCGAGAAAGGCCGCTACCAGGCGCTGACGCTCGAAATGCAGGTGGCCGCCAGGCGGCTGCTCATCTGCGGCATGCACGTGCACGTCGGCATCAACGATGACGAATTACGCATCGACCTGATGAACCAGATGTCGTATTTTCTCCCGCACCTGCTGGCATTGTCCTGTTCATCGCCGTTCTGGGAGGGCCGCAACACGGGTCTGAAAAGCTATCGCCTGACCGTGTTCGACGCGTTGCCACGAACAGGTTTGCCGGAGAGGTTTGCGAGTTACTCCGAGTACGAGCGCCACATAAAGATACTCATGAACGCCGGGCTTATCGAGGACTCGACGCGCATCTGGTGGGACCTCAGGCCCAGCGCCCGTTACCCGACACTGGAAACGCGCATCATGGACGTCTGCACGCAGCTCGAGGACACTGTGTCGCTGGCGGCCATGCTGACTTGTATCCTGCGCATGCTGTATCGGCTGCGATCTTCGAATCAGCGCTGGCGACTGTATACGCCAATGCTCATTCGCGAGAATCGCTGGCGTGCAATGCGTTACAGCTTCGACGAGGGACTTATCGACCTGGGCAAGGGTGGCGTGGTGCCATTCGAGGAGCTGCTCGACGAGATTCTTAGTCTGATCTGGGACGATGCCAAGGCTCTCGGTTGCACTGAAGAGGTCGGCAACGCTCGCCACATTCTTACCCGAGGCACGAGCTCACACCGGCAACTGAAGCGCTTCGAACTCGAGCGCGCCGCCGGCAAGAACGAAGAGGACAGCCTCAAGGCAGTGGTCGACATGCTAATCGGTGACACTGCCCGGGGTGTCTGACAAAGGGGCCTGACCCCTTTTTTATCAACTGGTAAAAGCCTGAAACTGTGATGTGGGGCGCATCTCAGCGTGATATCCGGCGCCCGTAATGCGGCACAGGTCGCAGCTTGTGGCCGCTGTCCCCGATAGCATGTGCCGATGCCATGCGAATCTGACATAACTACGGCCGGGGCCCGCAACTGATGCCGGCAACGGAGACATTTCTGCCCCCCATTTTCGGGCTTGCGGCGGTTCTGTATCTGGGACTTGCTGTGTACGTGTCGCGCTCCTCACCACAGAGCATCATCGGCTTCGTACTGTTTCTCATTGGCACCATGGTTGCCGGTACCGCATTCGCGTATGGCGCGACGGATGTTGCACTGTTCAACATCGGTCGGGTGATGAATTTCTTCTCGGCGTCGTTTCTGCCGGTTGCCTTTTATGGTGTCTACCGTCATTACACCAGCGGACCAGCGAAGCCGCTCGTGATGGCACTGTTGCTCGTGATACCGATCTGCACGACGTTGCTGGCGCTGACAAATGCCTGGCACGAAATGATTTGGTCGGTGGTCGATACGGATTCGGGATTGCAAATCAGCAGTACCACAGACAGTTTCTGGTTCATGCGCGTGCATGCGCCATTTTCCTACGGTCTGTTCGGAATCACCGCGCTCGCGCTCATGAGTCGATTACCGAGCATCGCCGCTGCGCATCGGCGCACTGTTGTGCTGCTGCTGTTGTGTGCCGTACTGCCGTTTTCGGTGAGTTTCGTCAACAACATGTTCGGCATCGGCCCACAGGACTTCCCATTCACGTCGTCGGGCCTCGTTGTGATGCTACCACTGAATGTTTACGTGAGCCTGTCACTCCGCGTCTATGAGTTCAGCCCGCTCGCGTACCAGACCCTGTTCGATCACGTGCGTGATCCGATCATCGTGCTCGACAACGACGGTCGCATCATCTGTGCCAACCGCAAGGCGGGCGAAATGCTCGGACACTCGGAACGACAGTTGCTGGGGCAAAAACTCTGGGAAGATTTTCCGGAGGCGCGCGCAATTCTCGAGCAGGCAAAAGATCTCGATCTGACGCAAACGTTGAAGATGAAGGTCGATCAGATCTACGAACTCAGTGTTGCACCTCTGACCGACGCGCACGGCAAGCAACAAGGCATCATCGTGGTTTGCCGGGACGTCACCGACCGCCGACAGGCGTTGAGCCGGCTTGCGGACAGCGAGCATCTTATTCGTACACTCATCGAGACGTCCTCGAATGGCATCTTGCGCTTTGCCCGCGACAACAACGACCCACAGCATCGCTTCCGTTGTATCTTTGCTAATCGCGCTGCCGAGTCGTATCTCTCGGACAGCACTGGCACGCTCGTCGGTATGCCGCTCGAGAAGCTCACGCAACTCGAACCCCAGCGCTTGCTCGCACACTTCACCGACGACCGGCATTCGAAATCCACGATCAGATTCGAGACTGCCAATGAGTCGGCGAGCGGTGAGGCGTGGTTACGCATCGTCGGCGAACCCGTCGGTGCGGATTTCTCGGTGACGCTCGTCGACATTACGCAACGCAAGCGTCACGAGGACAAGATGCTTGCGGATGCGTTGTGCGACCCGTTAACCGGTGTCCTGAATCGTCGTGGCTTCGAAAAAGAGGGCAATGTAAGCATACGGCAGAATTCAACAGGCGCCGTTCTATATTTCGATCTCAACGAATTCAAAAGCATTAACGACCGCTTCGGTCACCAGGCAGGGGATGCGCTGCTCAAGGCGTTCGGGCATCGACTCGGCTTTTGCCTGCGCCCTGAAGATGTGCTCGGTCGCCTCGGCGGCGATGAATTCGCCATCGTGTTGCCAGGCGTCTCGATCGAAGATACCAAACATGTCGCCGATCGGCTGGTCGGCACGGCGTCTGAAGCGTATATCATCCAGGGGCAGGAGATTCGCTGCACAGCCAGTGTCGGCATCGCCCTGATGCCGGAGCATGGCGAAGAACTCTGGCACCTCATCAGCGTCGCCGACCAGGCGATGTACAACGCCAAATCCTTGCAGCAGGATGCTGCAAACGACCGCGCTGCCTACATCGAGGCAGCCATCGCCTCCTAGATCGGGGCGCGATCTCTACGGCGCAGGAAAGATCTTGAACTCGGCCAGCGTCGGGTCCACGCGATCGAGCAGCACTGCTTGAATCACGTCGCCAAGCGAGAGGTCGAGCCGGATCGGGCCGTCGAGAATGGTCTTTTCGCCAGATGTCGTGATGTAAACGTCGAAACTGCCTTCATTTAACGAGATCGTCGACGCCTGAAAACCGTAGGCGTGGCCAATCTGTCGTGGCAGGGCTTCGTCGATGAGTTCATCGGCATCGACCACATACAAATCGACGCGCTGGTTGTTGAAGGCCGAATGAAAATAGGTAAATCTGGCCGTCGTCTCTATCGACCGGCGATCGACGATAAGACTAGTGCCAAGCAGCGAATCGTCCGCGACTGCGACGGTCAGATAATGATTGACGCGAATCCCCGCCAATGTTGTAAGCGTGGATTCCAACAAAATAGCGCCGGCGTTGCCTGCCGCCGTAAATGTGAGCGCGCTTTCGCCAACTTCGACGTCAATGTCTCCAGTCACGTCGCCAAAAGCAAGGTTGGAGACGATCTGGTTTTGCAGCAGCGCGTCGTCGTAGACGTCGGACGTTGCGAGGTCCATCGTTGCGTGCACAAAACGCACCGTCGGCGGAAAACGCGCGTCGGGAACGGCCGAAGCCGAGCCGAACTGATTGAAGAGTCTCACCGTATACGGCGCGGTATCGTTCGCATCGCCCTCGAAAATCGTAACGAGTACCGATTGGCTCGACGCAATTAGCGCCGGGATGGATTGAAAAATGACAGTGGCCGGATCGTCCACGGGCGTTATCGTTACGACGTAATTGTCCTGTTCGAGGTCCATGGGATTCGAGACTTCGCCGGGTGCAAGGGTCGCGGCCTGTTCGCCAAGTACCGGCGCGGTACCGTCGAGGGCGACATAGACATCAACCGGGCCCAATGCATCGGCAGCATGTCCGACGCGCATTTCGAAAACAGTTTCCGTCCCGGAGAACTCGCGTTCGGCAATCTCCCAGACTGTAATCGTAGGGGCCGTCAGCAATCCCGAAATCAGGAATGTGTACTCGACATTGGCGACCACGTCGAGCAACTGGCTAGCTACGCGGGTTACCGTTATGTCTCCTGCCAGCACGGCATCGAAGTTGAACGTGAATTGCAGGTTATCCCAGTCTCGCGGCGAAGAATTGCTTTTGAAGTTGATGGCATCCAGCGGGCGTTCCTCGATCAGGAAGCCGACCTGGGGCGAGGTTGAGATTGCGTTGATCGCCCGCACACTGCCCTTGCCCGTGGCTACTGGAAATTTGCTGTCGCCGCCACAGGCGGCT
>Ga0255054_10002274_pt1 | contig 11061 bp, 9 predicted proteins | sample JV7_2_23_MG_FD_188634 | JGI IMG/M metagenome (GOLD analysis project Ga0255054, IMG submission 188634) | Seawater microbial communities from Jervis Inlet, British Columbia, Canada - JV7_2_23 | ecosystem: Environmental > Aquatic > Marine > Inlet | place: Canada: British Columbia | collected... | reverse complement strand
GGGCCGCGATCTTGACCCCCGCGGCTGCGGGGACCTCTTGGACTGTGTTGAACTTTTTCCTAGGGTCCCTGATCTCGTCTAGGGGCTGGGGTAGGAGGATCGCCCGGATGCTGCTGGTGATGGGGCCCTCCTTTCCACCGATGACGATGGTGTCATCTGCCTTGAGGACGCCGTTGTAGATGATCGCGTTGATGGTTGTGCCGAGGCCCACCTCCTCCGTCACCTCGAGGACGGTGCCCAGGGCGGGTCCCTCGGAGACCACGAGCTTGTCCGCCATGTACTGCTGGGTGAGCCCGATGAGGACTGCGAGGAGCTCCCCGAGGCCCTCCCCCGTCTTTGCGCTCACGGGGACGATCGCGACGTTCCGGGTGAAGTCCCTGACCCTGTCGAAACGCTCCGATGCCATCCCCTGTCTGCTCAGGGTCCCCATGATCATGTACAGGCGGTTGTCCAGGTCCTCCTTGACCAGGGGCGCCTGCTTGGCGTAGGAGACGAGAAGGGGGGTGTTTTCCATACTCCTCCAGCCATCGATGCGGTCGATCTTGTTCGCGGCGATGATGAATGGGGTCTTCCTCGACTTGAGGATCTCCAGAGACTCGAAGGTCTGGTTCTCGAAGCCATGCATCACATCCACGACGAGGATCGCGACGTCGGCCACGGAGCCCCCGCGCCGCCGAAGGTTGGCGAAGGCCTCGTGGCCTGGGGTGTCAATGACGAGGAGGCCGGGGATCTTGACCTGGGCCTCGAAGTCCTTTATCTGCTGGCGGGTGATCGCGATGAGGGTCTCGATGGGGAAGAAGCTGGCGCCGATCTGCTGGGTGAGCCCCCCCGCCTCCCTGAGCTGGACCGCGGAGCCCCTGATCTTGTCTAGGAGGCTGGTCTTCCCGGTGTCGACGTGCCCCAGCATGCAGACGATCGGCTGCCTTAAAGTCATGTTGAACGCCCGCGATTTAGACGGAGGGCGGATTAATATATCATATGCCTGGGTGCACACCCCTTATAGGGCTGGGTCGCCAGGGTAATCGTATGTTCGACGGTGTCCGGAGATCCTACACCTTGCTGATCCTGTTCCTCAACGAGGTCATCGAGGAGCTGGGGACGGACAGGGGCCTCGAGATGCTTCAGGTCGCAGTCGAGAAGCAGGCTGAGGTTATCCACGGCGAGCTCCTCAGGGAGCTGCCAACGGATTCACCTCCGCTGGAGATAGGCGACGCCGTCTACCGCATTTTCATGGAGGAGGCGGGGGCTGAGGTCGTTGTCCACGAGAGGGATGACTCTTCGATAACTTATCGGGTGGCCAGGTGCCCCTTCTACGAGGCCTTCCTCGACGTGGGGATCGACTGCGGCTACTTCCTTGGGGGGCTCTGCGGCAACCTCACCCTCCCTGCGATCCAGGCCATTCTCAACAGGTTCGACGGGCGCCTCAGGGTGGAGTCGAGGCTCGTCCGGGAGAGCGCAGAGGAGTTCTGCCTCGAGAGGATCACCATCGGGGCCTGAAAAGTCTAAACGTTATTGGCTCCAATACTATTCCATGTCAGACAACGCCGGGGAGCCTCCCCTCAAGGGGATCCGGGTCCTCGACCTGAGCAGGGTCCTCGCGGGTCCCTTCTGTTCCATGACTCTCTCGGACTTGGGGGCTGAGGTGATCAAGGTGGAGATCCCGGGTCGGGGGGACGACACCCGTGCCTACCCTCCCTTCGTAAACGGTGAGAGCAGCTACTTCATGTCCATCAACCGGGGGAAGAAGAGCGTCACCCTCAACCTCAAGACAGAGGAGGCCCGGAAGGCCCTCTACAGGATCGCGGAGAAGTGCGACGTCTTCCTGGAGAACTATCGTCCCGGGGTCACCGCCCGCCTAGGGGTGGACTACGAGACCCTGAAGGAGGTGAACCCCCGCCTCGTCTACTGCAGCATCTCCAGCTTCGGCCAGACGGGGCCCTACGCCCAATGGCCGGGGTACGACCTCATCATCCAGGGGATGGGAGGGCTCATGGGGATCACGGGGGAGCCCGGGGCGCCCCCGGTGAGGATCGGGGTCGCGATCACCGATCTCGGCGCGGGGATGTGGGCCGTGATCGCCATCCTCTCGGCCCTCAGAGCCCGGGAGAAGACGGGGAAGGGCCAGTATCTGGATGTCTCGATGATCGACGGCTCGGTCTCGTGGATGACGTATATGGCTGGTTACTACTTCGCGACGGGGAAGGTAGCCCCCAAGATGGGCTCCGCCCACCCCAGCATTGTGCCGTACCAGGCCTTCGAGGCTGGGGACGGGAAGGGTATTCTGGTGGCGGCGGGGAACGACCGCCTCTTCGGGATGCTCTGCGACGTGCTGGGGCTCGAGGGGCTCAGCGAGGATCCGCTCTACCTGAAGAACGAGGATCGGGTCGAGAACCGGGGGATTCTGATACCCCTCCTCCAGAGGGAGTTCGGGAAGAAGCCCCGGGACGAGTGGCTCGAGGCTTTCAGGGCCATCGGTTTCCCCGGCGCCCCGGTCTACTCCATGGATGAGATCTTCGCCGACGAGCAGGTGTGCCACAGGGGGATGCTTGTGGAGATGGATCACCCTGAGGCGGGGCGGATCAAACAGATCGGGCCGGTGCTCAAGTTTTCGGGGACGCCTTATGAGGTGGGGTTGCCCCCTCCGGGGCTGGGGGCTCACACCGATGAGGTTCTTGAGGAGATCGCTGGTTACTCCCCCGAGGAGGTTGCAGGCCTCAGGGAGAGAGGGGCGATCTAACCTTTTTTCAATTATAGAGGTCATGAAGCTTTTCGGTTGATATGGTCGCCTGTCACGAGTCTGATATCCTGGTTGTCAGCACCGGTGGGGCGGGGTTGAGAGCCGCCATCGAGGCTCAAGGGAGGGGGCCAATGTCCTGGTAGTATGCAAGTCGCCGGCAGGGTACAATAACGCGACGGTGGTGGCTGGGGGAGGTTTCAGGGCGTCCATGGGGGGACTGCCTCCGGATGAGCACATGGGGGACATCCTCCGTGTGGGGAATCGTCTCAACGATCGGGGGCTCAGTATTAGCAAATCATTCTCCCCAATAAAAAACAAATTATACACAAACCAATGTAGTGAGAACTATGACAGGACTCAGGAGAAAAGACAAAGAGATCAAGGACAAGACTGAGATCGAGGCGGTCCTGAGAGAAGCCACAGTAGGGAGGCTCGGGACCAGCAGGGACAACACTCCCTACGTCGTCCCCGTCTCCTACGTGTACGATAACGGAAAGATCATAATCCACGGAGCAAAACAGGGAAAAAAGATGGAGGACATCGCGGCAAACCCTCGGGTCTGTTTCGAGGTGGACATAAGCGAGATCATCGCCTCCGACGACCCCTGCAACTACAGCTACAGATACAGGAGCGTCATCGCCAACGGAACAGCCAAGATACTGGAAGACCCCAACGAGAAGCTCGAGGGGCTCCGACTCCTCACAGAGAAATACGCCCCGGGACTAGGCCCCACACTCACCGAGGAACAGCTCAAAAAGAACAGCAACCTGAACGTCGTGAAGATCACCATCCACGAAATGGTCGGAAAAAAGAGCCCCACATAACCCCGGGGCCAACACCTAGGTCGACCTGAGATCCAGCCCAATCACGATCTCCGCGAACATCTCCCGCTTCGCCCTGCAGATAGGGCAGATGTACGGGGGCTCCTCTCGGAACACCACGTAACCGCACACTCTACAGTAATGGAGAGTCCTCCCCGTCGCCCCCGCTGATTCATCCGGGGCCGCCTTCTGTCTCTCCTCGTCCCCATCGGCCATCAGCGCCCTCATCTGCTTCTCCTGGGGCCTCCTCTCGGGGATGGGATCAGCACTCCCCCTCTCATAAGCGGCTTCGTCCACGTAGAAGCAGCAGTAACAAGTCCCATACTCCTCGACATCTGGATCCCGGTAATCACAGGGACAGATAATATCCCGATCCAACTCGAAGACCCCCGACGCCAACCTACAGGGACAAGAAGGATACCCATATCTCTCCTCGTTCGCCCGCAACCCCTCCAAGAGCGGATTGAGAAACTCGGGATCGGGATGCAACCGATAACCCCGAGACCGAGCCTCCAGCTCATGCCTCTGCCGTACAGCTTCCACCGAAATCAAAGACCTAAAACCTCTCTGAAATCATCGGGCTTAAATCCGGTGATCACAATCTCATCATCCACTATCGTCACTGGAAAACCCAGAGGCACATCCATCTCCTTTAACAGTCGGCCAACCTCCCGCTTCTCCTCCAAGGTACATTTATCCACGTCAACGTACTCGAAAGCTACATCATTCTCACCGAGGAACTCTTTAGTCCGCTTACACCAACCACAAGTGCTCAAAGCAAACAGGAACACGCCATGATCCGATTTACCACCGTCAACCCTGATCGTCCGCAACTCTACCAAGCCTAATTCCTCCAAACTCGCAATAATACGAGATCGGCTCTGGGTATAAATAAGGACATTCAAAAAGATCTGAGAGTCAACAAGAGAAACTCTACCCTGTCAATGATAATAAACTCCTCACATTGAACCCCTCGCTTCGGGTAGAAGTCCTAAGCCTGTCTCACGCTTTTAATAAACAAACGAATTTTAGAGGATGATAGCATATGGGTAGAAAGAAAATTTACGATGGATACAAGGCCTACGACTACCTCGAGGCAGGATTCGACTACAAGGAATTCACGCTGACCAAAACCACGGATAGAGTCCCACCCTACGTCGTGCCCCTGTCTAAAAACGAGGAGGACCGATACGAGGAATTCATCGAGAAGAACATCATCATCGACCTTCACGAGCACCCAGTCCTATGGGCTGACGATATGGCTGAGGCGTTTGAGCTCAATCACATGGGTCGAGACTTCACGGCATACGAGGCTCTGAGCAGGGCAAGGATTGACTGTGTATTCGACCATCTCATGGATGGGACCGCATACATCACGAGCTACAGCGGCTGGAAGTGGAGCGACGTGATCCACGACATCGGGATACGACTCTGCGATCTCCACCACCAGAGCATGGTGACTCACTGCAAAACCGTAAGCGATATAGAATATGCAGCTGAAAACGGGAAGGTCGCGATGGTGCTGGCCCTCGAATCGGCGACCCCCATCGAGAATGAGCTGGACCGGATCGATATCCTTCATGGCATCGGCATCCGCAGCCTCGGCATCTGCTACAGCGAGTCCAATATGCTCGGCGGGGGCATGAGCGAGACCAGTCAGGACTCAGGCCTCACCGACTTCGGCTGCGACGCCGTAAAGCGGATGAACAAAGTCGGGATGCTCATCGACGTGGGACACACCAACGACCGTACCGCCATAGAGACAATCGAGGCATCCGACAAGCCAGTCTATAACAGCCACAGCGGGCCCGCAGCCATCGCCCAGGGCCACACAAACGGAGACGAGGTGCTCCACGCATTCGCAGAGAACGACGGCCTCCTCGCCGTCGGCGGAGCCGGGAGAGGCCTCAGGACAAAGAAAAACCCGGTGGGGAGCATCGAGAGCTACATGGAGTGCGTCGAGTACTGTATCGATCTCATGGGCATAGACAACGTCGCATGCGGCCCAGACACACTCTATGGAAACCACCAAGGCCTCTACGTGCACTGGTTCGCCAGACCTCTAGGCAAGCAGAACCGACCCGGGAGACCCGAAGAAGAGGCGTACCCGATACCCCCCGGAGTCACAGACCCAGGATACGTCAGGGGCCTAGAAAATCCCAACGATTTCGTGAACATAGCCCGATGGATGATCAAACACGGATACTCAGACGAAGAGACAGCCAAGATCATGGGCCTAAACGCCATCAGACTACTCGGGGCCGTCTGGTAGAGACGCCCCCTTTTTTCTCCGCCTAAACAGCGAAACAAGCACAACTAGCCAATAACCATAGTTCGGGATAGTCAGAAAAAAGCTCAACCAATACCCCTCCTGAGCATAAAAAGCCAACATAAACGAAATGGCCAACGAGATAAGAACAGTACCCGCGAAATTGTACCCCCGGAGAACACTACGATCCATGTACGCGGTATAAAACATTAACACCCCGGAGCCAAACATGAACAGATTCGCTACGTCCAAAAGAGAGATCAAAGCATACCAATGATGCTCAAATCACCTAATAATGCTTCAGATAAACAATAACCCCCAAGAAAAAGACTCACGAAGCCCTTATTATGCTCCGATGAACTAATGAAATCCGTCGGGTGCAGAAAATGAACGCATCCAAAGCACTTTTAGAGATGCTCAAAAGTTACGAGGTGGGCCACGTATTCGGACTCCCAGGGGAGACCACCCTGAACCTCTACGAGCAGTGGCATGACTACCCCGAGATCGTCCATGTGATGGCGAGGGACGAGAGAAGTGCCGTATTCATGGCCGACGGATACGCCAAGGTCAGCTACAAACCAGGCGTCTGCGAGGGGCCCAGCGTGGGCGCCACCCACATGCTCCCCGGGGTCGCAGAGGCATACAAGGCCAGCGTCCCAATGGTGGTCATCACATCGGACATCCCCCTCCACCTCGAGAAACGCAACATGCTCACAGGAATCGACCAAGCGGCCCTCTTCGGTGGAGTAACAAAGGAGACCATCACGGTCACAGATCCCTCTGAGATCCCTCACGTGATCCGGAGGGCGTTCAGACTCGCCACAGGGGGGAGACCGGGGCCAGTTCACGTCCGCCTCCCAATGGATATCCTGGGCGGAGAGATCGACGACCCCCAGATATGCGCCCAGATGGATTTCGCGGTTTATCCCGGCCACAGATCATCCGCCCAGGAGGAACGCATAAACGCAGCGGTGAAACTCCTAACCTCCTCATCCCGACCCGTCATCGTCTGCGGACAGGGAGTCCTCTGGTCCCAAGCCTGGGACGAGGTCCAAACGCTAGCAGAGCTCTACGACGCCCCCGTGGGAACCACGATCAGCGCCAAGGGGAGCATCCCCGAGACCCATCCCCTCTCCATCGGCGTCGTCGGAGCCCGGGGAGGGACGACCCTATCCAACGGCGTTGTGGCAGGCGCAGACCTCATCCTCTTCATCGGCAGCAACACGGACTCCGCCTCAACAGCCAAGTGGACCATCCCCACCCTCGACACAGCAGCCAAGATCATCCACCTGGACATCAGCGAGGCCGAAGCGGGAAACAACTACCCCACAGACGTCATCCTACTAGGAGACGCCAAAGCCACACTGAGAAAGATGATCGACATAGCCCCAGGCAAGAGCGACCCCGAAAACGCCTCCAGACTCGAGGCTATCAAAAAAGCGGCGGAGAGCTACGACCTCCAGATATCTGAGCTATCAGCCACGGACGAGACCCCCGTCCACCCCCTGAGGTTCGTGAAGGAGCTGACCGGGGCGATCCCCGACGAATACGTGATGGTCGTCGACGTCGGGGTGAGCGCCATCTATACATCCACATTCTTCAAGGTCAGGAAAGCAGGGCGGAGCGTCCTTTACAACTATGCAATGGGCTCCCTGGGATACGCCCTCCCGACATCCATCGGTGCCCAATTCGCGAGACCCGGCAGCTGCATAGTGACCCTGATGGGAGACGGCAGCTTCGGGTTCACCGCGGGGGAGCTGGAAACCCTCAACAGATTAGGGGGAAACAATAACGTGATCCTGTTCAATAACTCGAGCTTCGGCTGGATAAAGGCCGCCGCCACGTTCTCCCACGGCCCCGAGTATGCGAATTTCGCGACCGGGTTCTCCGACGTGGATTACCCAAAGATCGCTGAGGGCTTCGGGTTACGGGCTTACAGCGTGGATGATCCCAGGGAGCTGGGTCCGACCCTAAGGGAGGCATTCGCACTGGATGAGCCCACTTTCATCGAGCTCAAGGTGATGCCTGAGGATGAGCTGGTGCCCCCCGTGCCCTCGTGGATCAGGAGGGCGGGGGGGCTGGGGCTCCGGTACGTGGGCTGAGGAATTTTAGGCCATCTTCCTTTTCCAGACGTTGTGCCAGTGGCGTAGGGAGCGCTCTCTCCTGTCCCCCGTAGATTCGTAGAAGCTGGGGTAACCGTCGTGGCTGACGGTCTCCTCTTGGGTGGCTCCCTCTGAGACGAGCCTCCTCATCTCGCCCCTCACGGCTTTAAACCACTCTAGTTGAATCTCGATCTCGCCTTTATCGCAGACGGGTCCGTGGCCGGGCACGATGGTGTCCACTTCCATCTCCAGGATCGCCTTAAAGGAGTCTATCCAATCGTCGGGGTCGGCGGTGGGGTCACCCGCCCAGGGGAATGTCTTCGCGAAGAGGAGGTCTCCTGCGAAGAGTGTCCTGTCCTCGGGGATGTAGACGACTGCTGACCCGTCGGTGTGGCCGGAGAGATGGATGACCTCGATGCCGTCGATGGCGTATCGTTCGTCGTATGTGGAGGTGGGGAGGACTATCCTGAGCCCCTCGAAGAGGTGTGCCCGCTCTGGACGGTTCTCCCTGATGTCCTCGAGCATCCTCTCTAGGTTTCCTGGGGCCCACTCGGTCTCGAGGTTCTCCTCCATCTTCTCCCGGAGGCGTCGGTGGGAGACTATCTCGCAGTCCTCGAATGCTTGGTTTCCGAATATGTGGTCTCCGTGGATGTGTGTGAGGAGGAGGTGTGTGACGGGTTTGTCGGTTACGGTGGGGATGCTCTTCCTGAAGTCTGCTCCCGAGACGGGGTACTGGGCGTCTACGGCGGCGACGGAGTCTTCCATGAGGATGATTCCCACGTTTCCCCCTGTCTCCCCGTCGCAGTTGGCGTAGACCCTGTCTGATACTTTGTCGAGTCTCATGATTGTCGATCTATATATTACGTGGAAATGTATTAAACGGCTGTGCCGTGGACGCGCCCGTTTTTAGGAGGTTTTAAAGGTCCCGAGTCGGAGTGAGTCATGTTCGAGATGGATTTCACGGATATGCTCCTCCTCGGTCTGCCCCTTCTGGTCTTGGCCATCGTTATCGGATATTTCGTGGTCGTCTTCAATCGTCTCTACAGATACCGAAATGCCGCGGATGCCACATTGAATCAGATAGGTGTGGCGCTGAAGAAGAGGTTGGACATGATCGAGCAGCTCCTGGGGGCGGTGAAAGGGTATGTGAGTCATGAGAGGGAGCTGTTTGAGGCGATCGCGAGTCTGAGGGTGAGCATGGCCGAGGTGGGGGCCAAGGGGCTCGACGATGTGAATAGGGAGTCCTACAGGATCACGGGGAACATTCTAGCTATCGCTGAGGCGTATCCTGAGCTGAGGGCGAATGAGACCGTGACGAAGCTTATGGACGCTATCGTGAGCGTGGAGGAGGAGATCGCGAGGCAGAGGTACACGTATAATAATGTGGTCCAGGAGTTTAACACGATGGTGGATACCATCCCCTCGAATTTCGTGGCACGGACCCAGGGGATGGGGAAGCTGGATTATCTGGTGTTCGAGGAGGGGTCCGGGCGGAGGCCTGACGTTTCGGGGATTGCCGGGAGTTGAGCGAGCGGAGACAGATTTTCACCCTCGTGGCGGTATCCCTGGTTCTGGGGGTCGCGGGGCTAATTGTGATCGAGTATCTCCCTAGGGTGTTCAGGGATGACTCCGCATACGTGGAGAATTATCGGGTGACGCTGTATCCGGATGGTAGGCTCGAGGAGGAGTTCACGTATAGGCTTAACGAGGGGGGGTTCAGGATGCTCTTCAGGCTCTGGAGGGCACCGTTGTCTTTGGAGCCTTTAGATAGGCCTTATGTCATGGTCCTAGGGGTTGTGGGGCCTCCGGGGGCTGTCGGTTACGTCAGAGATCACGCGTTTGAGCCTTTCATCCTTTCATCGTCGGGGGGTAGTCCCTCTGAGTACTGGGATCTTCTCATGTTGGCTGAGGCTAATGAGGTGGGGGTCCTGGATCCCGGGAGGTTCGATCCAGGAGCATATCAGGTAGATTTTTTGTTTGATGTGCATCCGCCCCTTGAGTTCGATGAGGATGTCGGGCATCTGAATCTGATGCTGGCCGATGAGCATCTGGAGTACAGGGAGGTGGAGATCGTGCTGGCGGACGCTGATTACGTTCTGGAGGTCTATCCTCATCCTCCGTCGCTGCGGGTGGAGAGGCGGGGAGGGGATATCGTCCTGACTGGGAGGTCGGGGGAGGATATGCTGCTGGAGGTGGAGATGCTCGTGGACCTTGACGCCATCGGGGGTTTCGATGGGTTCCCGAGCCATATCGATGACGTGCGGGGGTCCACCGTGCGGGCTAACTCGGCGTATTCGAGGGAGTACTTCATTGCTCTGCTGCTCAGGGATGGGGCTCGGGCGCTGGCGCTGTTGACGCCCCTGCTGCTGTACGCCGTCTATCATCGTTACGGGCGGGAGAGGGAGTATACGGTGCCGAGGTATCTCAGCACTGTGCCGAATAGGGAGAGGCGTCCCTGGCTCGTTAATCAGATCTTTAAGAGCGACGCCCTGGATTATGATGCGGACGGGTTCTATGCGACGATCCTCGACCTCCACAGGAGGGGAGTTGTCCGGTTGGATTCGAAGCCCGGGGGTTTGCTCATCAGGCTCATCGGTGAGGAGGTGGATGATCCATATGAGCGCAGGGTGCTGGGGTTCCTGAGGACTCTCAGCGTGGGAGGTGTCGTCGACACGGATAGGCTTGGGAGCATGACCGAGTTGATCCGGGAGGGGGGCGAGTTGGCTGCGAGGGCTTTTGAGCTCCAGAATCGGCTTGAGAGCCTCACGACGGAGGTTGATATGGAGGTTGCATCGGAGTTCATGGTCAGCGGCAGGAGTAGAGTTCTTCCCCTGCTCGTGTTGCCCTGTCTCGTTCTGGCAGCGGCCTTTTTGTTGGTCTCGGATCCGAGTTTCTCGCAGATTCGTTTAGCTGCTTTCGCTGCTTCCGTGATCCCGATTGTGCAGGTGGTTGTTGCCGTGGGTTTTCCGTCGAGCCTGTTTGGGAGGTGGAGGGGTGATTCGTATCGGGAGAAGCTGGAGTGGGATGCTTTCACCCGGCATCTCGACGATCTGTCTCAGATCGAGAGGTATCCTCCTGAGGATATCGGGATGTGGGGGGAGTGGTTGGTCTATGGGACGGCGCTGGGGGTGG
>Ga0255054_10002273_pt1 | contig 11062 bp, 9 predicted proteins | sample JV7_2_23_MG_FD_188634 | JGI IMG/M metagenome (GOLD analysis project Ga0255054, IMG submission 188634) | Seawater microbial communities from Jervis Inlet, British Columbia, Canada - JV7_2_23 | ecosystem: Environmental > Aquatic > Marine > Inlet | place: Canada: British Columbia | collected... | reverse complement strand
TCACTGACGGACAGGCGGACGTAATCCGGCCCGGTCTCATCTTCCTGCCCGGCGCCAGGGCTCTCCTCTCGGTCGACGCATCCCACGTCGACACGGAGCTGCCCACCCCCTGGCATGGCGTCTCGCGCGTTGGTCGCCAGGTTGAGTACGATCTGCTCCATCGTGGCGGGGTCCGCATGGACGATCGGACCGCAGTCCTCGGTGATGACCTGGACATCGATTGTCTCGGGAAGCAGGCGGCGCAGCGTGGTCGCCAACCCGCTCACGAGCTGGCCGAGATCCACGGGCCTGAGCGAGAGCTTGCCGGGGCGGCTGAACGCCAGAAGCTGTCTGATCAGCGCCGCGCCACGCTGAGACGCTTCGCGCACTCCCCGCACCTGCGCTTGCAGCAGCGCCGACTCGGGTGGGAGGTCGGCCGCTATCATGTCCGCTTCCGCCAGGATCACAGTGAGCAGGTTGTTGAAGTCGTGTGCGATGCCTCCGGCAAGCCGCCCGACCGCCTCCATCTTCTGCGCCTGGCGAAGCGCCCGCTCGGCCCTCTCGATCCTCGAGATGGCGCCCTGGGCAAAGAATCCGAGTCCGACCAGCAGGATCACCACTACTACGCGCATCCAGAGCTCGACGGGGCCGGGCGTCAGCAGGCACTCGATGAAACTGCCGGATCGGAACACCCAGACGTCTACCGCGGCGTCCAGCACCCAGAAGAGCGCCGCCAGCGCCATCCCCAACCAATGGAGGTGGCCCGAAGCACCTCGCAGGAACTTCTCGATTGACCCCATCTGTGGTGTCTTCACCGCCTAGGATCGACTCGTTGGGAAACCTTCGGTTTGCCCAGCGGATTCACCCCGGCCAGCACGGCACCGAGAACCGGCAGCAGCAGCACCCACCAACTCAGGCCCAACCAGCCATCGCCAGCGATTCCAAAGAGCGCCAGCAGGGACAGCCCACCGCACACCAGGCCGGCTCCCACCACCTGACGCCACGCCGCTACGGCGGGACCGCCGGCCCCGCCGCGCTCGAAGCGCCCGAATATGAGCGTGAGCGGCACGAGAGCCACCAGGAACGAGGCCAACCACAGTGGACGTGCCGCCCACCACGCTCCGCTTCCCGGCTCGACCGTGAGGCCGATGCTTCCGAGCTGAAGCGCGAGACCTGTAACGAGGGTGGAGGCAGTGAGGTGCCACAGGAAGATCGTCATGATCATCCCGTTCACGAGCACCGTTGCCGTCCACGGCGGCGCGCGCCGAAGCCAGCGGCGGAACGGAGCCTCCAGGGACAGCGCCAGGCCGATCTGGATCATGCCGAGCAGCAGCATGGGGAGTTTGGGCGGCAGCGAGTTGCTCACCTCTTCGCCCGGCACGCTCACCATGCTGAGCGGATGGGGGCCCACGGTGACGAGGGCGATCAGGACGGTGAGGCCGCCCACCGTCCACCACAGCGCTTTCCAGCCCGACTGCAGCTTCCCATCCCGCCACGCATAGCCCAGTTGATGCACCGCCACCCAGATGAACGCGTAGTTGAGCCAGCCCACACTCCTGAGATCTGCGGCGAAGAACAGCACGTCGTTTACCGCCACGAGGACGGCGAGTACCCAGAACGAGGCCATCCCGAAGCGCTGCCACGCCGCGTACGTGAGCGGCACGAGCACCACCACCGCGACATACACCGCCAGGAACCAGATGGGGATGAGCGCCATCTGCGAGCCGGCCTTCACCATCTCCGGCCGCACTCCACTGAGGTGGCCCACGATTCCCAACACGGCCCACACAGCGAGTAGGGGCAGCACCGGCCCTGCCAGCCGCTGCATCCGGCCGTTCAGCCACTCGCCGTAACCCCTGCCGTCACGCACCGCGGACTTCCACGACACGCCGTTCGAGTACCCGCCCACGAAGAAGAACACTGGCATGACCTGGAACACCCACGACAGGAGCTGCGTCCAGCGCTGGAATGCCAGCATGCTGCTCAGGGTGAGCTGCCCGTCGATCACGTAGGGCGCGGCCACGAGCCAGTGACCAGAGATGACCATCAGGATGGAGACCGCACGCAGGAAGTCCACGTAGCGGTTGCGCGACTCGGGCGTACGGGCCGCAGCGGAGGCGGCCTGGGACCAGAGGGAGGATCTGGGCATGGCGGATACGATAGGACTTCTTCGCGCGGGCGGCTAGTTACGGCCCGCTATGCGGCGGTGTCGGGAGCTGCCGCTCTACCCCGCGGCCACCGCCCTCATGCCCATCTGTACCGGCTCCGGCTCACTCTGTGACGCGAGGTAGGCGTTGGGGTCGTGCTCCATCGCCCCGGCCGGCAGCCAGTCCCACAGTGGTCCCAGGTCGCTGCGAACCATGTCCTGGAAGAACCGCGGCAGCACGGTCGTCTCCTGCTCGAAGAAGCCACGGAACTGGCGGTCGGAGTCGAGCAGGCGTCGCACTTCCATGTGATACTTGATTCTGCCGAAGCCCTCCGAGGAGACCGCGCGGACCACGTTCATCCACTTGGGAATCGCGGTCTTCACGGCCCGGAAGCGGTTGTAGATCGCGCGCCACGAGAAGGTGTACTTCGTCAGGTCAATCACATGATCGTAGAACTCCGGCCAGGAGTAGTTGGCCGGCTTCAAATTCATCGCGTGATTGTTGTTGAGGAAGTGGAACGGGAACGGGATCACGCGACCATCGCGCTGGTACTCGAGATTGAGCGGCGCTGCCTGGCCGAACGAGGTCAGCAGTGAATAGCCCGGGAACGAAGCCGGTGCCAGATCCACATACCGTTTCGTCAGCTCGAACGGCTCCGGTCCCTCATCACTATCGAGACCCAGCACGAAGTTGGCCTGGAGGTAGGGGATGTACTGCTGGATCAGGTTGGTGTGCTCGGAGACATCCATGACCTTCTGCATCCCGGCGTGCTTGCCGGTCTTCGACTTGTGGCCCAGCTCGTACCACGACTCGATGCCGGGGAGCATGGCCTTGAAGCCATTGTGCTGCAGCCGCTTGAGGTGCGGCTCGCCCAACAGCGAGAGGCTGCTCTCCGCAATGAAGTCAACGCTCCCGGCGGGCACAGCCTCTTCGATGGCGTTCAGGATCTCGTCGAACCGGACACCGAAGTTGGGATCGTGCCACCCCACATGCGGATGCTTGAACTTCGTGCGGAGAAACCGCAGGTCCTCCTTCATCACGTCGTAATCCAACGGCTGGTACGGCACGGTCGAGTCGACACAGAAGCTGCAGCTGTATGGACACCCGAGACTGCCGAGCATCGGCACGATCTTGAGGAGCGGAGCCTTCTTGAGCGTGAGCTCGATGAACTTCCAACGCTCCTTGACTCCGGGCAGTGTCGCCGGCTGCTGTGCGGCCGCGAGGCGCATTCCCAGGGGACGGTGGGCCGAGCAATCCGCCAACACCTCCCGAACGATCGACTCGTCCGTGAAGCCGAGCACGTAGTCGAAGTACTTCTGCGCATCCTGGGGATAGCAGCGCGCGTGGGGACCGCCCAGCACCGTCACCGCGCCCTTGGAGCGGAACACGTTGCTCACGGAGTAAGCCAGCTGCGCTGACTGCGTGAAGGCACCGATGAAGACTACGTCGACGTCCGCCGGCAGCTCCTCTGCGAGATTCTCGAAGCCGGTGTAGCACACGAACGTGACGTCGTGCCCTTCCTTTTCACACCACACCCCGAGGACCTGAGGCATTATGCTCACGAGGTTGCCACCCATCACCCGTTCGTACAGGGCTTTGGTCGGGCCTTTGGTGACGAGGTCGATGATCCCAACGCGGAGTTTACGCAGCTGTCCCTCCAGGGTGCGGAATCGGAGGAAGCTGCACTCAGGCGCCCATAATAGCAAGGAGAGGACTCGGAGTTGCCACCACAGACCCGGCAAAGCACCGCTCGTAACCGTTTGTGCCGTAACTACTTACTGGACGCCCCCCCGGAACCTGCGGCCGAGTGACGGCCGTTACCGCTGCGATCGTCCAGATGCCCCATTATCGTCCAGATACGCCATTATTGAGTACACTGCCCCACCAGGAGGTTCTCGTGGCGAAGCTCCACGGCTCTGCGCTGGCCAAACAGGCCGCTCTCGAGGAAGTGAGAAGGAAGTGGGACCACGTGTACTCCCTGGTCAAACAGGCCCAGGGGCGGTCGGACATCGCCCTCATCAGGCAGATCAACCGCAGCGCCGCTGCCGTCGCCCGGGTGCTCTCGGAGAACGGCTTCGGGGGAGTGAGCCAGTCCGTGTCGGAGCTCGAGGGCATGACGCGCCGCACCAAGGTCGACGCCGCCAAGCTGCGTACCATGGCGGAGCTCGTCGCGGGCGTGCGGGCCTTGCTCGATCAGGCGGAGCGCAAGCTGCACAGGGACGCGGCGGAGGCCGCCGCGGAGAACGCCGCCGCGGATTAGTCCTCTTTGCCCTCCTCGCCGCCCGGGGCCTTGATCCCCGCGGCCCCGGCGAGCCCCATGATACCGGGCACGTTCAGTGAATCCGCCAGGCCCGACGGCACCACCATCAGCGAGCCACGCTTCACGATGCTCTCGTAGAGCATGTTCATCGCGCGCAGGTTGAGCGCCTCGGGGTGGTCGCGGTACTGCTCCGCAGCCTGCACGAACTTGCCGGCGATCTCGGTCTCGGCCGTCCCCAGGATGATGCGCGCCTGGCGCTCCCGCTCCGCCTGCGCCTGGCGCGACATGGCCTCCTCCAACGCCTTCGGGATGATCACGTCCCTGATCTCGACCGACTGCACCTGGATCCCCCAGTCATGCATCTTCGCGTCGAGGATGCGCTGCAGGCCCTCACCCAGCTCCCTGCGTGACTGGATCAGCTCCGCCAGGTCGTGCTTGCCGATTGCGTCGCGCAGGGCTGTCTGTGCGGCGAGCACCACGGCCTGCTCGTACCACTGCACCTCCAGAGCCGCACGTTCCGCGTCAAACACGATCCAGAACGCTATCGCGTCTACGTTCACCGGAACCGTGTCCTTCGTGAGACAGGACTCGGCGCCGAAATCCGTAGTGCGGATGCGCTGGTCGACGTGGTAGGAGATGCGATCTACGACGGGAATCACGTAGAACAGACCGGGACCCCGCAGCCCCCTGTACCTGCCGAGGCGGAGCACGACCGCCTTCTCCCACTGGTCCGCGAACTTGATGGACGATCCGACGATCAGCGCCGTGAGCACCGAAAGAGCCGGCACCGCTATCGCATGCCACAGCTCCGATGCGACCGGTATGAAATACGTGATCAGCCCCACTGCCGCGCCGGAGACCAAACCCGATAGCATGGCCGCCGGGGGGTACCTCGTGTCATTGGGAGACTTGGCCGGCATACCGTACCTCTGCTTTGGCCGCGTGCCGTGCTCGGCGCGCACCGGAAGGTATTCGTCACTCATGATTACTCCGCCTTGGATCCCGCTCTCGCTCCGAGGTCTGCAGCGCGCTCAGGGTATCGATGATGTCGTCGAGGGAGAGCCCCAGCGCGCGGCACTGAGCGGCGACGTCCCCGCACAGCCGCTCGATCTGTGCACGCCGCTCCAGAGTATCCTGATCGGGCGGCGCCAGGCCAATGTAGGTGCCCTCTCCCTGCCGCGTCACCAGCACGCCCAGTGTCTCGAGCTCATCGTAAGCGTACTGAACGGTGTTGGGGTGGACTGCCAGATCGATTGCGAGCTGCCGCACGGTGGGAAGCCGCTCACCTGTCTCCAACGTGCCCGTTACGACCTCGAGCCACACGCGGTCTGCGATCTGGCGGTGGAGCGGCGCGTCGTCGCTCGGATCCAGATACACGGCGAGACGTTGCGCTACGCTGGAAGGCTCGTGGTTCGACACGTGCGACCTGGCTGGGGATACTCGAACGATACGTGCCGGTGCGCCGCAGAGCCAGGCGCGCCGACATCGTCCTCGTCTACGCAGGGCTGTTCGGCGGTGGCAGCGTCCGGGACCGCCGCTTGAACACGTAGTACACCCCGACCCCCACCAGCGTGAATATCAGCCCCACCCACGCGTGCAGCGGCCGCTCGATCAGCGTGTTGATCACGAACCAGATCGAGATGCCCACGAAGATGGCTGGTGTGACGGGGTATCCGAACGTGCGGTAGGGCCGCTCCGCATCCCTCCGCGTGCGGCGCAGAACGAACACGGCCGCACCCGCCAGCCCGAAGAACACCCAGTCCATGAACACCACGTAGGTGATCACGTCCTCGAACGTGCCCCAGAACATGAGCAGCACGATTGCCCACGCCGACTGGAGCAGGATGGCATTGGCCGGAGTGCGGAACCGTGGGTGCACATCCGCCAGCTTGCGGAAGAAGATCCCGTCTTCGGCCATCGCGTAATAGATGCGCGGCGTGGACAGCGCGAATATCCCGGCAGTGCCGAACACGCTGATGGCGATCACGAGGGCGATGAGCTTTCCCCCGAACGGGATCACGGTGCTGACGGCGTCGGCGGCCACGCTGCCGGAGGCTGCGATCTCGGAAACGGGCAGCAGGAACAGGTATGCCAGGTTCGTGAGCAGATAGACGAACGCGACTATCAACGCACCCAGGATCATGGCCCTTGGAACGGTCCGCTTTGCATCGATGGCCTCGCCGGCAACGTAGCTGGCGTGCTGAAAGCCGCCGTACGACCAGAGCACGCCGACCAGGGCCAGGCCGAAGGCTGAGACGAAGCCAGTCGACGCTGTCGCCGCGGCCGGCTCCACTCTCAGGGTCTCCGGGGAACCCCACACGAACCCGACGACTACCAATCCGCCGATTCCCAACAGCTTGAGCGCCGTGGAGATGTTGGCCAACATCCCCCCGGCTTTCACCCTCACGACGTTGACAGTGGTGACAACGACGATCACCAGGAGCGCGACCACGGTGATCGTGATCTGACTCATCGGGAAGATGAAACCGATGTAGTAGGCGAACGCGATCGCGAGAGCGGCCATCGCTCCCGACGTGATCACGAGCAGGTACGCCCAGCCGTACAGGAAGCCCAACAGGTCGCCATAAGCCTCCCGCAGATACACGTAGACACCGCCTGCCTGCGGGAACATCGAGCCGAGCTCGGCAAAGGTGAGCGCACCGGTCAGGGCGATGACCCCACCGGCGGCCCACACCAGCATGATCAAGGCCGGCGAGGGGAGGTGCCCGGCGATCTGCGATGGAGTGAGGAAGATCCCCGACCCGATCGAGGAGCCGACGGCCACCATGGTGAGGCCGTAGAGGGTGAGCTCGCGGCGTAGCTTGGTCATGCGCTGTACGGAGGGAAGATGCTCGGGGATACCGGTCGGCGCGAGTAGAAAGTCCCGCGGCCCTGTCGTGGACCGCGGGACTCCCCGGCTCTCAGCGCGACGCGCCTCGTATCAGCTGCCGCTCAGCAGTGTGACGTTGCCGTTCACCGTCGTCAGGGCAAGCGTGCGCCCACCGCTGCCCAGGGTGCCGCGCCAGTCCCCGGGCGCGAACTCGGTTAGCGGGAAGTCGGACGTGACGTCCCCGTTCACGGTCACGAGACGTGCCTCGGCGTTGGTGGCGGCAGGTACGGTCACCGTCACGTTGCCGTTCACCGCAGTGAACGGGAGATCCCGGTCCCCGTTCACCATGCCGATCGCGGCGGTGATCGAGCCGTTCACCGTCGTCGCATCCGCCATTAGCGTCGTGGACACGATCAGCGGGCCGTTCACGGTGCTCACGAACGCGTTACTCTCGAGGTCGTCTCCCGACACCCCACCATTCACGGTCTTTCCGACGAAGGTCACGCCGGCCGGGACGGTTACCGTGAACGTGACCTGGACGTCGTTGTCCTGCACGCTCATGCGGTACTCGCTGCCGGGTGCGCACACGTTGGTCGGCTGGCCCGGCACGTCGGGATAGACTGCGCAGATAGTCACGCCGCCAGCGTGCTCCACCACCTGGACGGTGACGGTCGCCGGATCGTCGTCCTGTCCCTGCAGGGTGAAGGACACCACGGCCTCTGATCCCGCCGCGGCCGACGCTGAGATGCCGCCGTTCACGCCCCGGATCTCGAGCACGTCGCCCGCGTCCATCTGGCCGCTCCAATCGTCCTCGATGATGGAGCCTCCGGGGCCGGTGGAGTCACCGCAGGCAAGCAACGCCACCCCGGTAACCAACAGCGAGAGAGTCCCCTTGGTCTTCACGGTCCACCTCCTCCCTGCCGTTCCTACCGCTGAACCGCCGTTACGGTTCCACGCAAACGCGCAGGGTATCCGTGGGCCGGACGGAGCTCCTAGTCCGCGAACGGCGACTTTCTCTTCCCGCGCCGCTCCTGCTCCCCGATCGCCCTCTCGAGCATGCGCTGCAGTTCCTCGGTGCTCAGCTCGAAGGCATCGCTCTCGTAGCCGGGCGCGGTCACCCTGACGGCCTTCCCCGCCCCAGATGCGGGCACGAACTCCCACTCAGAGCGAGAGACGTCCTTCACGTCCCACGCGCCTCCGCTACGGTCGTTGAACCGGCGGTATCCCATGGCTCGCCTCCCCTCCTGCACCCAAGCTTATCGCCTCTCCCGGCGGAGGGCCAGCCAAAAGTCAGCGCCGCGAAGCGCGAGGCGGCGGTTGCGCAGCATGCCCTCCTGCTTTCACTTAGCAGGCCTATGACCGACACATCGAACACCGCTTCGCCCGTCCGGCTCATCGGCCGCGCCTTCGGGACCGTGCGGCGCAGTCTCTCGGCTATGCTGTGGTACGAGGTGTTCTTCAAGCTCCTCGCTGCGGCCATCCTGACGCCGCTCGCCGCAGGTCTGATGACGGTGTTCATCCGCTCGACCGGCAGCGTAGCCGTGTCGAACGAGGCCATCGCGCGGTTCGTCACGTCCCCCCGCGGCCTCGCAGCCGTCGTCGTGGTCGGCGCCGTCTCGCTCGCGATCCTGTTCTTCGAGCTGGCGGGGCTGATCCTGATAGCCGGCGCCACAGGGCGCGGCGAGCGAGCGCACCCGGGGCGGACCCTGCGCGCCGTGGGACGGCGTTCTCCCCGACTGGTGCACCTGGGAGCGCTGCAACTAGTGGGGGTCATGCTGGCCCTGGCCCCGTTCGTGGCGGGAATCTGGCTCGTCCAGCGCTGGTTGCTCTCAACGAGCGACATCTACTTCTACGTGACGGTGCGGCCCCCGGAGTTCTGGGTGGCGGCGGGACTCGCCGGCGTCATCGCGCTCGCAGGATTCCTCGTGTTCGCCGTGCTCTACGTATGCTGGATCCTGGCGCTGCCCATCCTGCTGTTCGAGGGCTCACGTCCGTGGCCCGCGCTGTGGCGCAGCTGGCATGTGGTCCGGCCCGGCTGGAGGCCTGTCGCCGGAGCCACCATCGGCTGGCTCCTGATTGCCGTGGCGTTGGCCGCCCTGGCACAACTCCTGTTCGATGCAATCGCCGGGGGCGCGATCGGTCTCGCGGGCGACCGCACGGGTCTCGTGATCGCAGCGGTCGCGAGCCTCGTCGCGCTGCATGTCGTCGGTACAGCGCTGCTGGCGGCCCTAGCGCTCACGGTGGATGCTTCGCTCGTGTGGCACGTGTACTCCGCACTGGTGAGGCCGTCGGCGGAGTTCAAGCTGCCATATGACCTCGCCACGCGGGGCACAGCGCGCACATCATCGGGACGGCTAGCGTGGCTCGTGCTGCTGGCCTTCCTCGCCGTCGCGGCAATCACATCGGTAGCGGCCATCGGCCGGCTCGACCTCCAGAAGCAGGTGGCCGTAACGGCGCACCGCGGCAGCTCCGTCGCAGCCCCGGAGAACACGCTCTCAGCCGTCAGTCAGGCCATCGCGGACGGCGCGGACTATGCCGAGATCGATGTTCAGCTCACCGCCGACAGCGCGGTGATCCTGATACACGACGTGGACTTGCGGCGCGTCGCCGGCGTGAGCGGCTTGGTGAGTGAGATGACCCTCGACGAGCTGCGCGAACTGGACGTCGGCAGCTGGTTCGCTCCGGAGTTCTCCGGCGAGCGGCTACCAACGCTGCAGGAGGTCATCGACCTTGCCCGGGGGCGCATAAAGCTCAACATCGAAATCAAGGTGCAGGGCTCGCCGGAGGGGCTCGTGGAGCGCGTGGTGGACCTGGTCGAGCGCAACGGCTTCGCCGAGGAGTGCGTGATCACCTCACTCGACGAGGCCGCCACCCGCGCGGTCAAGCAGTTGGCTCCCGACCTTCGGGTAGGCTTCATCGTCGCGACGGCCATCGGCGACCCGACGCGGCTCCCGTTCGATCTTCTCGCCGTCAGCACCCAGTTCCTTTCCTCCGGCCTCATCCGGAACGCTCACCGCCGCGGCATGGAAGTTCATGTCTGGACAGTGAACACCCGCGAGCAGATGTGGGCCGTGATTGAGCGGGGCGCGGACAACATCATGACGGACTACCCCCCGCGCCTGCTCGAGGTGCTCGAGGAACGTGCGGATATGACCAACGCCGAGAAGGTGCTGCTGGCGTTCAGGAGCTGGCTCGCGGAGTAAAAGGAGACAGACCGTGGTGAGTCCTATGCGTCTTTCAATGGTCCTCGTAGCGCTCGTGGGCACTACGATCGCTCCACCCGCCGTCGCCCAGCAGGTCGAACTGCATGTCGGCCCGCCGATCGAGGTGGCGGCCGAGGACTTCGAGGTCACCGGAGAGCTGGGCCGGTTCGAGTCGCGGCTGCACGCGGAGCAGCTGGAGCCCGGGATCGTGGTAGTGAGGGTGCGGATCGAGTCGGCCACGGCGGAGGAGCCCCCGGAGTTCACAGTCAGGTGGAGCATCCCCTCCGTGGACATCGCCGCGTTCTGGAACACCAACCTCAACAACGACCGCATCAACTACTACCGCACCGGGGTGCAGTCGCGCGCGTCGAGCGGAGCACCCGTGATCGCTCTCTACAACAGCGCGGACGTGAACCGGATCACGGTCGCCGTCTCCGACGCGTTGAACAAGGTGAACATGCGGGCGTATCTGAGGGAGGAGGATGCGCGGTTCCACTACTCGATCACGTTCCTCAGCGAGCGCAGCCCGGCAACAAACGGGTATGAGGCCGAGATCCGCATCGATACGAGGAGTATTCCTTATTATGAGGCGCTGGCCGGCGTGGCCGACTGGTGGGCTGGGCGGCCCAACTATCCGCCCGCC
>Ga0255054_10002272_pt1 | contig 11062 bp, 9 predicted proteins | sample JV7_2_23_MG_FD_188634 | JGI IMG/M metagenome (GOLD analysis project Ga0255054, IMG submission 188634) | Seawater microbial communities from Jervis Inlet, British Columbia, Canada - JV7_2_23 | ecosystem: Environmental > Aquatic > Marine > Inlet | place: Canada: British Columbia | collected... | reverse complement strand
CAGCATGTCAAAACATAAATCCACTACCGTCGACCTGTTATTTGCCACCCATCCGATGAGTCAGGAACGATATGATACGGCAGTTCAGACCGCAAATACAAAATATCAGTCCGCTTTAAAAGGGCCGCTTTACCGGGAACGCTATATGGATCATACCGCCAGGTTACGGGCCCAAAAAGGAGCAATTCAAGAGATTCAAAACGGAGAGAAACAATTGGCGGCGCGCAAATACGATGCCGCCAGCAATCATTTTCGTAAGGCCTTGAAAAAAGCACCTGATGATTATGTCGCCCTGTGCATGACGTCGATCAGCAATTTGGCTCAGAAAAAATACGCGGTCGGCCGCCAGTATGCCGAGATGGCCCAGAAGGCCTACCCCAAAGAAGCCCAGGCCTATCACCTCAGCGGCTATTCTAAAATCCAGCTGAAGGATTTTGAGGGCGCCTATGAGGAATTTCACTCCTTTGAATTACTGTTGCCCGGAAATCCGAACACGATCTTCTTTAAAGGCTATTGCCAGGAAGGCATGAATCATGTCGAGCAGGCAGCCAAGGAATACAAACGCTATCTGCAGGTCGTGCAGCAGGGCAAATACGCCCAGCATGCCTATCGCCGCTTGGTGGATTGGGGGTATATAAAATAGCATAGGGCATGGGGCATAGCGCATGGTGTTGAAATGGAGGATGTTGACCAGCGCTCTGCCCCATGCCCCATGCCCCATGCGCTATGCCAAACAACATTTGATATGAAATCGATAACCGACCTCCCCGACATACTGGTTCAGGACCTGGAAAGAAAGTGGGAGGCGTTCGAGCAATCATCCGCAAAACATAAGATTGACCTTCCGCAAAACCCGCAAATTCTTCGCGTACTTCAGCGCGTGTTTACATTTAGCGACTTTGTGGCCCAAAACTGCATCCGCCACCCTTCTTTAATCTCCGATCTGATTGACAGTGGAGACCTGCAACGAAGTTATTCTCAGAATAATTTTTATGAAATGCTGAGGAGCGCTCTCATCGATGTGAAAGATGAGGCGGCTTTAATCCAGATCCTGCGAGCCTTTCGACGCCGGGAAATGACGCGCATCGCGTTTCGTGACCTTGCCGGCTGGAGCAATTTAGCGGAAACCGTCAGCGACCTCTCCGGTCTGGCAGATACCTGCCTCGAGCATACCGCCTTAACTCTTTACAAGCGGTTATCTGAAAAATTTGGAGCACCCACCGCCGAAGATGGCTCACTTCAACACCTGGTCATTCTGGGCCTGGGCAAACTGGGAGCACGGGAGCTAAACTTTTCGTCCGATGTCGATCTTATTTTCACTTACCCGCAAGCCGGCCATACTCGCGGAACCCCTCAATCGATCAGCAATGATGATTTTTTCACCCGCCTTGGCCGCCAGCTCATTAAGGCCATCGGCCAACCGACCCCTGAAGGGTTCGTGTTCCGTGCGGACATGCGCTTGCGACCCTACGGGGAAAACGGACCGCTGGTTATGCATTTTGATGCCCTGGAAAACTATTACGAGCAGCAGGGTCGGGAGTGGGAGCGCTATGCATTGATCCGGGCCAGGGTCGTGGCCGGAGATAAAAAAGCCGGCCATCATTTGCTTAAACGATTAAACCCTTTCATTTACCGTCGGTATCTGGATTACGGCGCGTATGATTCTTTGAGGGAAATGAAGCGCATGATTGCTCTTGAAGTTAAGCGCAAAGGAATGAAACACAATATTAAACTGGGAAAGGGGGGTATTCGGGAAATTGAGTTCTTCGGACACATGTTTCAGCTGATTCGCGGCGGTGTGACACCGGATCTTCAACAGCGCAGCATCCAGAAGGCATTAAAGATACTGGCCCGTGACGATCACATTCCCATCGAGGTTAGTGACGAACTGACGGCAGCTTACATATTTCTCAGAAATACCGAACACCGGCTGCAGGAATTCGCCGATCAGCAAACCCATGATTTGCCTTTGAATGAACCGGATCAGGTACGCCTGGCGGCATCCATGGGGTTCGCGGATGCAGCCGAATTCACCTCGCAACTTGATCAGCACCGCAACAATGTGCACCGCCATTTTCAGATCCTGCTGGAGGGCAAAGATTCTGAATCAAAACAGCCGAACTTAGAAGAACAGCTGCAGGGTATCTGGCAAGGTTTGATCGGCGACAGCCCGGCTGCAGAAATACTTGTGGGCGTCGGTTTTGACCAGCCCCGGGAGGTATTGCGATTGTTGGATTATTTGCGCAATACGCTTGGATCAAACCGGTTAGGTGATAAAGGCCGCCGGCGCCTTGAAAAACTAATCCCCCAGGTTCTCAAAGAAGTTGGTGGAGGCAAGAAATCCGAAATTGTTCTTGGCCGGATTATCGATCTGATAAAATCCATCGGCGGGCGAATCAGCTATCTTGCGCTTTTACTCGAAAATCCGATGGTATTAACCCACCTGATTCAACTGGCAGGGGCCAGCCCCTGGATCGCTTCTTTCCTGGCCCAGCATCCGGTTCTTTTGGATGAACTTTTGGATCCCCGCACCCTTTACATTCCGCCTGAGGCCGGGCAGATAAAGGATGATTTAAACCGGCGCATGCGCCAGGCCCCTTCAGATGATTTAGAATACCAGATAGAGCAGCTGTGCGTTTTCAAAGAAATCAACGTGCTGCGCGTTGCCGCAGCCGATGTTAGCGGTGCGCTGCCCCTGATGCGGGTTAGCGATCACCTGTCCGATATTGCCGAGACGGTGCTGGCTGAAGTCGTCAATAGAACCTATGATCATCTGCTCGAAAAGCACGGTGCACCGGCCTGTGAGCTCAACGGCAAGACCTGTGATAAAGGCTTTGCGGTCATCGCTTACGGCAAGCTCGGCGGACTGGAGCTTGGCTACGGCTCGGATCTGGATCTGGTATTTCTGCATTCCGGAACGGGAGAAAAAACTCAAGCACACCGGCAGGCAATCGACAGCGCCCAATTCTTTAACCGATTGGGGCAGCGCGTCATCCATATCCTGACCGCCCACACACGGGCGGGCAGATTGTATGAAATTGACATGCGGCTGCGGCCCAGCGGGGAGTCCGGGGTGCTGGTCAGCCATGTAGAAGCATTTCGCGACTACCAGCAGAACTCGGCCTGGACCTGGGAACATCAGGCCCTGATAAAGGCAAGGCCTATCCTCGGCGATTCTCTGCTAACCGACCACTTTGAAAGCACCCGCCATGAAGTTCTGGCCCGTCAGCGAAGAGAGCTCAAACTGCGGGAAGAAGTGGTCGACATGCGAAACCGCATGCGTAAAGAACTGTTAAAACCCGAGGCAGGGATGTTTGATCTCAAGCAGGATACGGGCGCAATGGTGGACATCGAATTTTTGGTGCAGTATCTGGTTCTGTTAAAATCTTATGAATATCCCGGATTACTGCATTGGACCGATAATGTGCGTCTGATCCAGACGTTAATCACCACGGGTGCTATCGACGAATATACGGCTCACATTTTAAAACATGCTTACCTGATTTATCGTGCAGTGGCCCATCAGGCCAGTCTTCAGGAAAAACCGGCCAAAGTTCCCCAGGAAAAATTCAGCCACCTGCGAAACCGGATTGAAAAAATTTGGAATACTTTTTTAGGTTAGCCGGTTAGCCCGTTGAACCGGTTAAAAACTGAAAAAACCGTAGGGTTTTTTTTACAAAAGCTAGGCCGAATTTTTAGACAGCACTCTGACAGGGGGCCTTTCAGGGGTGCACCCATGGGCGAAACAATTGACAGATATTCATGGTCAAGTTATATTTAAGTGTTATCTTTTAAAACCAACCGTCAATCTCATCGGCAAGGATTTCAATATGAAAACCTTTTTAGCGGGGTTAAGCCTGCTGTTATTATTTTTTGCAAACTCTGATGTTTTCGCAGATCAGGTCTATACCTGGACCGATAAAGACGGCAATATGCATATCACCGCAGAGCCTCCGCCCCAAAATGCCCGGGTCAAAGATGTATTGAAGTATGAGCCCCAACCTGAAAAGACCGTCCCGGGAAAAGAACAGCGCCAGGATTCAGAAGACGCGGCTGCAACCGCTAAACCGGAATCAGATGAAGTTCGGCAAGCCCGGGAGAAAGCACAAAAGGCCAGAGAGGAAGCTGAAATCGCCAGGGGCAAGGCCGAAGAAGCAATGAAAACGGCTAAAAAATATATCGAAACCCACAATCGAAACGAATATATGCGGCGTGCCTATAAGTACCAGATGAGAAAGGCGGCCGATGATGCCAAGGCCGCCCAGGAACAGGCCAAAATCGCCGAAGAAAAAGCAATCGAAGCCGAAAAAAAGGCGAAACTGACCCAAGAACGCGCCCGGAATTTAGATGATTGAACCGCAGCATGACGGGCAAATGGTGCCGGCCGTAGGTTTTCTGAAGAAAAAAGGTTCATCTTAAGAAAGGAAAAAAGATGAGAAAAATATCTCGAATCCTGCCAATTGCTTTTTTTACAGTGATTTTAGCGGGTTTTTTAGCCGTACAAAATGCAGAAGCCGAGGAAGGCTCCTGTTATCTTAAAGCAACGAATACAGACGTTTTTGTGATTGTCTTTGATATGGACGGTGACGGAAATCAAGGCAGGCAGATCTGGCAGGGAAGAATTAATCAGGGAAAATCCGTAAAGATCACAGCGCCCCATGGCCGCTTGCGCTATGATTACAATTCCGAACCTGACAAGGACCAGCCCCTGAGCGGCGGAATTGATCACGGGTGCAACAATCTTGAAACCATACTGGTGCCTTAATTATAAAGGAAAAGATATGAAGAGAACACGTCGATTCGTATCAATCATCTTTTTTGCCGCGCTTATCGCCGGCTGTTCGGCCACGCCCGATGTTGATTCTGAGAAAGGCGCCTGCTACCTTAAGGCAGTCCATAGCGATGTCTATGTTAAAGTCTTTGATCTGGACCGCGACGGAAACATGGGCGCGCTCATCTGGCAGGGAAGAATAAATCAAAATGAAACCGCACGGATCAAAACGCCGCATGCGTATTTTCGTTATTATTATAATTCCGAACCCGATGTTGACCAGCCTCTTAGCGGCGGTTTTGACAAAGGCTGCGATGATCTTGACGTCGTAGTCGTTCCCTGATTAGAACCTATCTCAAAAATGCATCTAATACCCAATGGCGGCGTTGCAAACCTCCTTAAAATGCTCACATACGCCCATGTATGCTGCGCTTTTGCGTCGGCTTGCGCCTTACCCTTGGGCATGATCTGCTATTTTTAAGATAGGTTCTAGAAGCGGTCTTAATTGCCGGCGTTTGATTCACCAATTTTAAAAAGTTGATATTACATTTTTGTAATATATTTCCGATATTTCTGCCAAATTTGTAACAACCCTAAAACGCCTCACCCAGCCAGTCAACGTCTTATCTTGCTGTAATTATTTACTTTTATGAAAAGGGGGCTTCATGGCATGCATGTTGCTCAACTAGTGTTGCGTTTCACAAGTAATTTACAAAACACGGATTGAGTTTATTAATGTTAATTCGTTTTATTTTAGGTGTCAGTTCCCGGGTTCTGGGTTCAGAAGTTTCAGGATTTAAGTGTCCGATTTCTGGCTGTGTCCTATTTCCTCTAACATCTGATGACTTATTTCTGCAGTTATCTAACCTCTGAACCTTTGAACGTTGAACCCACCGGAGGTGGGCAAGCCTTTGAACCAGGCGTTGTTTAAAGAACTCAACTGGACTTAAATATACTGCATGACTTTTGTAACATTTTTGTGGGATACAACACTAGGAATGATTCACTTAATTTAAATGAAACATACCGCAAAATGAATAATGTCCACCGACAAACAGCCACTCAGTTGCGGCAAAAAACCGAAGGGTTAATTGCGCGCTTTTTAAAAGGAAAAGAACCCGACTTTTTAATGCAGCATGCCCGGCTCCTGGACGATTATTTCCGCCAGGCATTTGAAACCAGCATAGTGGGTCCCCGTATGGATATCCGTAAAAACCCGTATGCTATTATTGCCCTGGGCGGCTACGGCAGAGAGGAACAATGCATTCATTCCGATGTCGACCTGTTGTTTCTCTTTAAAAAGAAGGTTCCCAGGAAGGCAGAAAACTTGATCCAGGAAATCATTTATCCGCTGTGGGACATTGGTTTGGATGTCGGCTATGCCACCCGTTCGCTGAATGAGTGTTTGGCGCTGGCCGGCAAAGATTATGAAGTGCTGACCCCGATGCTGGATGCCAGATTTGTCTGCGGGTGGTCCCTGATTTACGCTAATCTTCTGGATGAATTGCGGGAAAAAATCATTGTTAAAAAATCCCCGAATATTATCAACTGGCTGGTTGAACATAATGAATTGCGACACGCCCATTTCGGAGATTCGGCCTATTTACTTGAGCCCAATCTTAAAGAGGGCCAGGGCGGTTTGAGAGATTATCACACCATGCTGTGGATTGCGCGCATCGCGTTTAATGCAAAACAATTTAGAGATCTTGAATATCTGGGATTGCTTTCCCATGAAGAGTTCCAAACCTTAATCCGATCCATCGCTTTTATCTGGAAAGTGCGCAACCGGATCCATCACATCTGCGGTCGCAAATGTGATCAGCTGCACTTTGAAAACCAGGTTAAACTGGCTCGGTCACTGAACTACAAGAAAAATAACGGACAGGAACCGGTCGAAAGATTTATGGGAGAGCTACACGGACGAATGGAGGCGCTAAAGCAGCAGCACCTGGTGTTTCTGCATGAGCTGGGCTACGAGAAAAGGAGAAAACGCAAAAGAAAATCACAGAAAAAGAGTGCCGTCGATGGCCTGGAAGTGATCAAATGGGGAATGCTTAATTTTGTCGGACCGGAGGCCATTATAAAAAACCCGCAACTTTTAATGAAGATATTTGAGGAAAGTGCGCGACTAAAAATTCCCCTGAGCGCAGAAGCCAAAAGACTGGTAAAAGAATTTTCCCATCTTGTAAATAAAATCTATCGAACTTCCGAGGTTGTCGTTAAATCATTCGAACGGATTTTAGTCGCCCCGGTTCCGAAATTTAATGTTCTCAATGAGATGTTAAATACGGGTTTTCTGGAAAAATTTATCCCTGAATTCCGCGGCGTCCGCAACCGCATCCAGTATGATGAATACCATCTTTATCCGGTCGATAAACATCTGTTGCGCAGCGTGCAAACCGTCAAAAAGTTCGGCACTGCCAGAGACAGCAGCCTGGAGCCGTTATGCGAAAAGATTTACCGCAATCTGAAAAGAAAGAAGCTTTTGCTCTGGGCGGCTTTACTGCACGATATCGGCAAGGGTGAATCTGTAGAAGATCATTCAGCAAAAGGCGCTGAGATCGTTAAAAACATCCTTACCCGGAAAGGGCTGAAACCCGCAGATATCGAAACAGTCATTTTTCTGGTTCAGGAACATCTTTTGTTGATTAAAACCGCCACCCGAAGGGATATCCACGACGAGGAAACAGCCATTTCCTGTGCCCGCAGAATAAAGGAGATCGAACGCCTAAAAATGCTTTATTTGCTGACCATCGCCGATTCGATCGCAACGGGACCGATGGCCTGGAACGACTGGACGGCAACGCTTTTGAGAAATTTTTTCCTCAAGACCTTAAATGTACTGGAAAAAGGGGAACTGGCCACCACCGGGGCCGTTGAAGTTGCGGAGCAGAAGAAAAAGGAGGCCATCCGTTCGGCCCGCAACCCCAGGGAAAAAAAGAAAATCGAAGCCCTGCTGGGTGTGATGTCGCCGCGATATCTTTTATATATGCCGGCCCCTGAAATTAGAAAACATATCAAGCTTTACAATGATCTATCCTCGAGCAATTCCGATTTTATATGGCAAATCAAGCACACATCCGATGCCAACACCCGCTCTGTGACCGTCTGTGCCCAGGATCGTCCCGGTCTGATTTCAAAAATTGCCGGTGTATTTACCTTAAACAACATCGATATTCTGGACGTTCAGGTGTTTACCTGGCGCAATAATATTGCTCTGGATATTTTCAAGGTCAAGCCCCCACCGGATCCGATACTGGAAGACGAAAAATGGAACCGCACCGCCAGGAACCTTGGGGCCGCATTGTCCAACGAACTGGACCTGACCGCAGCCCTTAAAAAAAAGGTGCGCGTTTACCGCAACGCTAAAGCCGGGCTTGACAAAAAACCCCATCAGGTCACGGTGGACAATACCAGTTCCAGTTTTTTTACCATCATCGAAGTGTTCACCTATGATTTTCCCGGTTTGCTCTTCAGTGTTGCCGATGCGCTTTATCGTTTCGATCTGAACATCTGGGTTGCTAAGATCGCAACCAAGGCGGATCAGGTCGTCGATGTTTTTTATGTTAGGGATGTCAACGAACAAAAAGTGGATTTGCCGGATCAGGTGGCAAATATTAAAGCCGCGATAATGGAAAGGCTTCCGACCAGCCGAATGAACCGGGTGACTGAAGAAATTTGAAGCTTTGAAACATTCAAACGCAAATAGGAGGTTTTAGCATGAAAAAAATCGAGGCGATCATCAAGCCCTTCAAACTAGATGACGTCAAAGAAGCCTTAAACAAAATCGGCATCCAAGGAATGACCGTTTCCGAGGTCAAAGGATACGGGCGCCAGAAAGGTCATAAAGAAATCTACCGCGGAGCCGAATATGCAGTAGATTTTATTCCTAAAATTAAAATTGAAATCGTAATCGAGGCAGACCGCGCCGATCAGGTCGTCGAAAGTATCCGGGAAGCAGCCAATACGGGTAAAATCGGAGATGGCAAGATTTTTGTGATACCGGTAGAGCAAGCTTTGCGGGTGAGGACGGGGGAGACGGGCGCGGACGCAATATGAATTCAGGAATTGCGGGATTGAGGTATTGAGGAATTAATTCCTGAATTCCTTAATTCCTAAATCCTTAAATTTTTAGTATAAAAGGAGGAACAATCTTATGACAGCCAAAGAAGTATTGGACATGGCAAAGGAAAACGGCGCAAAAGTCGTCGATCTGAGATTTATGGATTTTCCGGGATTATGGCAGCATTTTACGGTTCCGATCCGTGAACTGGAAGAGTCCAGTTTTGAAGATGGATTCGGCTTCGATGGCTCCAGCATTCGCGGCTGGCAGCCCATTCATGCCAGCGACATGCTGGTGGTTCCCGACGCGACGACCGCAAAAATGGATCCATTTTATGAAGCCCCGACCCTGGTGTTGATCTGCAACATCGTTGATCCGGTTACCCGGGAGGCCTATACCCGCGACCCGCGAAATATTACTCAAAAAGCAGACGCTTATTTAAAAAGCAGCGGAATCGGTGACGTGGCCTACTTTGGCCCGGAAGCCGAATTTTTTATCTTTGATGATATCCGTTTTGAATCCACCCGCTTCTCTGCCTTTTATGAGATCGATTCGGTCGAGGGCAACTGGAACACCGGCCGGGACGAAGGTCCCAACCTGGGCTACAAGCCGCGCCACAAAGAAGGCTATTTTCCGGTTCCGCCCATGGATAAATTTCAGGACCTGCGCACCGAGATGGTCCTGACCCTGGAAGATCTGGGGATCGAAACCGAGGCCCAGCATCATGAGGTGGCCACTGCCGGCCAGGCCGAAATCGACATGCGCTTCAAGCCCCTGCTGCAGATGTCAGATCAGCTCATGTGGTTTAAATATGTGCTTAAAAATGTGGCCTATCGCAACAATCATACCGTCACTTTCATGCCCAAACCGCTTTTTGAGGATAACGGCACCGGTATGCATACGCATATCAGCATCTGGAAAGAAAACCAGCCGCTGTTTGCCGGTAACAAATATGCCGGAATATCCCAGGAGGCGCTTTACGGCATCGGCGGTATTCTAAAACACTGCCGTGCATTGACCGCCTTTACCAACCCGACCACCAACTCATACAAGCGCCTGGTGCCGGGTTTTGAAGCCCCGGTCAATCTGGCGTACTCCAGCCGTAACCGCAGCGCCGCGGTACGCCTCCCGATGTATTCGCCATCACCGAAAGCCAAACGCATCGAGTTCAGAACCCCGGATCCGTCCTGCAACGGGTACCTGGCCTTTTCGGCCATGCTGATGGCCGTCATTGACGGCATCCAGAATAAAATCGACCCGGGCGATCCGCTGGATAAAGACATCTACAATCTTCCTCCGGAAGAATTGGCTGAAATCCCGTCGGCTCCCGGATCTTTAGATGAGGCCCTCGAGGCCTTAAAAGCCGATCAGGAATTCCTGTTAAAGGGCGATGTGTTCACCCAGGATGCCATCGACATGTGGATTGAGTACAAAACCGAAAATGAAATCAACGACGTCAAACTGCGTCCGCATCCTCATGAATTTTACCTGTATTACGATATATAAACAATGGTTCACCGGTTGGCCCGTTACCGGTTGAGCCCGTTAATAAAACAGCCCCGCTTTAACCAGCGGGGCTGTTTTATTTCTGTTAAGACATAGACAATTTCAATAGCGTGCGAATGATTATCCCGTTTAGCGGGATCCCACGATTTTTTAACTTTCACTATACCCACATTTGTTTCCATTAAAAATTTGTGGGAGCGGCATTTTGCCGGGATAAAAAAGTAATGTTGGCCGGGGACTGTTGAACACCTTGATTTACATTTAATTGAGGGGTCGAGCAAGAGATGATGGCAAGGCAGGCGATTCTATCTGTACGATTTGTACTCGACACCATACTTCTGCGCCTTATAGGCAAATTTCCTTACGGTGGTCTTCAAGATTTCGGCTGCTATGGTGATGTTGCCCCGGGTATTTTTCAGGGCGTCGATGATCATCTCTTTCTCAACGCTGGCGACGGCATTCTCCAGTGAGAGCACGGGCACGGTACCCGATTCCCTGCCGGTTTGAAGGGTTGGCGGCAGGTGGTAGCTGTGAATCACGCCCTCCTCGCAAAGCAGCACCGCACGCTCAATGCAGTTTTCAAGCTCTCTCACATTTCCCGGCCAGTGGTATTCCATGAGCATGTCAATGGCCGGTGTCGACAGCCTTTTTATATTTTTGTGATTTTCCCTGGCATATTTTTCGAGAAAATAGTCTGCCAGCAATAATATATCGGTCTTTCG
>Ga0255054_10002269_pt1 | contig 11070 bp, 10 predicted proteins | sample JV7_2_23_MG_FD_188634 | JGI IMG/M metagenome (GOLD analysis project Ga0255054, IMG submission 188634) | Seawater microbial communities from Jervis Inlet, British Columbia, Canada - JV7_2_23 | ecosystem: Environmental > Aquatic > Marine > Inlet | place: Canada: British Columbia | collected... | reverse complement strand
GCCCCTAAGGGCGTGCCGATCATCCAGTGGGAGAAGGATGCCGCCGAAGATGCCGGGCTGGTCAAAATCGATTTACTGGGCAACCGCAGCCTCGGGGTGATCCGCGATGCCCTGGCCAACCTGCACGACAACGGCATCACCTTTGACGAGCTGCGCTGGGAGCCCGAAGACGATTTTGCCACCCAGGAGGCCCTGGCCCAGGGCCGCACCATGGGCTGCTTCTACATCGAAAGCCCGGCCATGCGGCTGCTGCAGCAAAAGGCCAAGGTGGGCGATTTCGAGCATCTGGTCATCCACAGCAGCATCATCCGGCCGGCCGCCAACGAATTTATCCAGGAATACATCCGCCGCCTGCACGGCGGCCCCTGGGATCCGATTCATCCCTTTTTAGCCGAAGTCCTGGATGAAACCTTCGGCATCATGGTCTATCAGGAAGACGTCTCCCGCGCTGCCGTGGTCATCGCCGGTTTTTCCCATGCTGAAGCCGATACCCTGCGTAAAGTTCTGACCAAAAAAGACCGCGAATTCCAACTGCGGGACTTTCAGCAGCGGTTTTGCACCGGCGCCCGAAAGCGCGGCGTGCCCGACGGTAAGGTTGCCGAAATCTGGGACATGATGATGAGTTTTAACGGCTATTCCTTCTGCAAACCCCACAGCGCGTCTTATGCCCGGGTATCCTTTCAGGCGGCTTATCTCAAGGTCCATTACCCGGCCGAATTTATCGCCGCGGTCATCAGCAACCAGGGTGGTTTTTACGGCACCTTTGCCTATGTCTCCGAAGCCCGCCGCCTGGGCCTGACGTTGCTGCCGCCCGACGTCAATTTAAGTGCCGTTCGCTGGACCGGTCAGGATGAAACCGTCCGCGTCGGGCTGCTGTCCGTCAAAGGGCTGGGCGCCAACACCCGGGAGCGCATTGTCTCCGAGCGTCGACGGCAACCCTACAGCAGTTTGCGAGATTTTCTGGAACGTGTGCGTCCTGACGAAGACGAGGCCCGCTCCTTGATCAACTGCGGCGCCCTGGACGCCCTCAACCCCGACGACAACCGCGCATCTCTGCTGTGGGAGCTGGCCTGCTGGTTGAAATCAAAGCGGCCCAAGGCAGCCACGCCATCCCTCTTTAAGCGTGCCGACACGACCGGCAATTGCCGGCCACCGCCGCTACCTGCCGAAGATGCGCACGAGCGCCTGCGGCGCGAATTTTCCGTGCTGGGTTTTCTGTGTGACCGCCACCCCATGGAGCTGTTTGCCGATAAGCTGCAAAAACGCCGCACCGTCAAAGCCGTCGACCTACCGCGCTTTATCGGCCGGAAAGTGTGCCTGGCCGGCTGGCTGATCACCGGTAAAGTGGTTTCCACCAAAACAGGCGATCCCATGGAATTTTTAACTTTCGAAGATGAAACCGCCATTGTGGAAACCACCTTTTTCCCGCAAGCCTACCGCCGATTTTGCCACATCATCGACCGCCAGCGGCCCTATCTTCTGACCGGTAAGGTGGAAGAAGACTGGGGGGCCATTACCCTGACGGTGGATCGGGTGGAGCGGATTATGAGATAGGGGTGACGAACAAAGGTGGGGCCACATCCTGATTAGTGATTATTTAACAAACAGCTAGTGTTGTGTCCCGCAAGTAATTTACAAAACACGGCTTTATTTTAGGTTTCTTGCTACTGGCTGCTGGCTTCTTGCTACTGGCCGACCCAGAGACAAGCAGCCTGTGACCAATGGCAAGAGACCAGCTGCCAGTAGCCAGCAGCCAGTGACCAGAAACTTCTAAAGAACTCAACTGGACTAAAATATACCAAAAGACTTTTGTAATATATTTGTGGGACATGGCACTAAAGCTTGGCTTCGTCCTTGGGTGCGGTTGTCTCAAGGGATTCCCCTTCAGGGCTGCCGGAGGTGTCAGCGGCTTGCGTTTGTTCCTGTGCCGATGATCCCGTCCCCGGATGGTCGCTTTCGCTACCGGAAGGGTTGGTGTACATATCATTGAGTTTCTGAATGTAGGTGTTGGTGTCTTCCAAAACCTTCGCCAGGCGACGCTGGGTTCGCCGACCCCAACCCGCTGGGCTACGCTTCAATAAGCTACGATACCAGCGGCTATTCTTTTTAAAGGTGCGGGTATAGTTCGCCCGCAAATCAGGGTCCTTAACTTCCGTTAAGAACTTGCGCGATACATAATTTGCAGTTGCCCTGCGAATCCATAGATGAACATAGCCGCAGAGCAGCACCAGCAAGGCTAACAGGCCAAGCTTGCTGTAATTTCCGCCCGGCAAATTGTCCAGAAAGGGTAGCTGGAGCTTTATCCCCTGCCAGTATCCACCCCAGATGGTGGCAATCAAAAAAGCGGCCAACACGGCCCCCAAGATGATTCCGTCCAGCCAGATGATTTTGTGCCGCCAGCTGGAAATAAACTGCCGGATTCGCGGTATTATAGCGTTCTCAAGCATATGGGCCGTTTCTTCCAGCATGCCCACAATGCGATAGGCCCGTTCCTCCCCTACGCGTTCGATGCGATTGACAATCTGTTCGATATTTGAATCACGCTTATTCTCGAAACGAACCCGAGTGCTTTCATCTTGAATGGGTACCGCGACTTCCGGAACATAGATGGCGTAGCAACACCCGGCCGTCAGGCCATATTGGGAGAGTGCCCGCTGCCAGGATGCAAAAACTTCCTCGGTATTATCCTCAAACGCCGTGCTGTCGATCTGGTTGAGAATAAATAAAAATTTGTTTGAGTCTCGCCGGTCTTTGGTCCGCTTGACCAGATGCTCAAGCGTGTCATGCATGGAGCCTGATTCAGGGTGACGGGCATCGAAAAACACCAGGACCAAATCGGATAAGTCGATAATGTGATCGGTAATTCGCAGGGTAGAGGTCCGTTGGGCGTCAGCATCAAAGCCGGGAGAATCGATAAGGATCTTACCGCGTAAGCGCTCGTTGGGGCAGGTTTTAAGTTGCAGGTAGGAATCGATTCGCTGCCCTTCTCCTTCGGCCACCTCTTCGATGGCTTGACTTATCTTGTAAAAAGGAAAACGAGGATCCGCATCCAATGCAAGGCCGGGCAGCACCCTTACTTCATCATCACTTGTATAAGAAATAACCGTAAACTTGTCATCAACCGCCTGGTTGCCGGTGGCCTGCAAACGGTATTGAAGATAATGGTTGATAAAAGTGGATTTGCCGGCCGAATAAATTCCCAATATGGATATCAGCGGCCACCAGGACGTGCGCGTCGCGTGGGACTCCTCGCTATGAAAAAATCCAAGCCGTCGACTGATATAATCAAGTTCTTGAAAACTATCCACCACTTGAGAGAGGACCGGATTTTCCTGTTTTAGGCGCTCTTTGAGATTTATTAAACGTTGGTTCATCTGGCTATCCTTGGGCATGTCTTATACTCCTATCGTTGTCCGATCCAGCGGTTACAGTAAGAACCATCCTTTGCTCCGATTCGCTTTTAAATCTGCACTTTGGAAATTAGCCCCCCTACTTCTATTAATATCAGAGTTTAAGGTTTAATTCAATTTTCGCAACCATAGATTATCGGAATTACATCTTGATGCGTGTTTATAAATTGACAAAACTTACCCCTACCTGAAGTTCTTCAAAACATTCCACCCTCCAATGTCGGCAAAAAACCGCGTTTTTATGATCAGATCGCGTTGAAGGTGCGCAAAAACAACTTCGTCCCCACCGGTCGCGGCGGTGTTTTTGACTACTTTAACCTGATCTACAGGAATGCAGACCATCAAGCCTATATCCCGGCCATGATGGGAGGCAAGGCCGAAGATGATCCCAACAACCCCTATGTGTATGATTCCAAAGGCAACGTTCGCACTGAAAAGCAGCGCCGCGCTTATTACCTCTATCATTGGCGGCGGCAGATGTCGGACCACCTGACGATGTGGCTGGAATTAAAAATTGACTACGGCGAGAAATATCTTAAGAAGAGAACGATTGAATCCTGAAGGTCGTAAGCCTATAGTGTTATGTCCCGCAAGTAATTTAAAAAACACGGACTGAGATTATTTATGCTAAGCGGAACACCTGAAACCAAAGACATTATGCCTGTGAGACCATGCCGGCAAATCCATTACTCAACGTTTCCCCGGCTGGCACTTATTTTTTGAGATACCTCCGAGGCTTCTGCGCCCGGTGTTCTGTTCCCTGCGAATCCAACAGTCCAGACTTTGACTTTTCCGGTGGTAGTTGAATAGGTTTGAAATCGTAAATTTCCGGTTTCCAGAAGGTAGGTATAATCAAAGTTGGTGGAATGAATACCGAGGGTCTCAACATGATAGGGCAACCAGCTGATGCCGTTGTCAAAGCTGCGGTGCAGTTTATTGTGGCCGTCAACGGCTGTAACAATGCCATTTGCATCGGTTAAGATCCTGGCCGGAATGTATTCATAGGGCAGCTTTGCAGGAGCAGACCAACCGGTCTCGGGACCCCACAGGGACCACCAGGCTGTATCGTTACTGTTATCCGCAAAGGATACTGCCGGATACCCGTCTGCGGTAACACCCACATAGCTTGTGTACCATAGGCTGCCGTCGTTGCCGCACCAGTCAGGCCCCACAACAACATCGCCATTTTCGAGAGTAATCGGCAAGGTTTCGTAAAGAGAACCGTCGGCGCGCTTAAAGGTGTCACCGCTGTCATCCGAATACGCATAAAGCACATGGGTGTGGTATCCCGAGGAGCCATTTCCGTCATCCACCACCCAGGTAAGGTTCATCCGGTTTTTGCGGTCAAAGAAGATGCGCGGTCGATAAGGTTGATAGGCCGTGCCTTCGGCTCCGGAATCATTCCAAAAGAAGGTTTTAACGGCATGGGGGTATTGGGTGCCTCCCAGCATAATCCAAATTTTGGCGTCGGCATCATATCTGGCAATAGCTGCGGCCATGATTCCAGGAGACCACCCGGTGCCGAATTTAATCCGGTGACGAAATGTAATGTAAAGCACTCCGTTTGGATCCCGGGCAAAAGACGGATAAGTGATCCAGGTCCCCGGGATCGTCCGGGATTCATCATCGCCGATAAACGTAAAGGAAGAGATATCTTCCGGTTTATCGGAGACAACGTATTGCCAGGCATATTCATAATATGGGTTGCCGGTTTTGGGATGATTATACGGGGAGTGATGCATGTTGCCGGCCACATGGATATAGCCGTTGCGATCAATACCGACCGAAGCACCGTTATGCCAGGGGTCGCTGTCGGTTTCTTCAAATATCACGTTTTTGGATACAGTCCCGTCTGATGATTTCTTGATAATCAGTGTTTTTAATTGCCGGGTCACATATACATAGTAAATTGCATCGTTGTAAGTGGCCACCGGCGTTTGCCAGTCGCTGCCGGTTACTTTGGAGGCATCACTGAATTCAAGTTCTTTTGTAATGGTGACGGTTTCCGGCAGCGGTTGCCCCCATGCCGTGTTTGCATAAATAATTAAAGCCACCGGAACCGTCACCAAAGCGTAACGCGAAAACTTCATGGATCGTCTCCTTTTGTGAAGCTGTCTTAAAAATCGTAGATCACATCCAAGGGTCCGCCTCCCGCGGATTAGATGTATTTTTAAGATAGCTTCTAATTCCCCGACATTGATTATTTCAGCTTCATGGATGCAAGGACCGTAAAAAGCCCCCCGGGTTGTTTGCCGGCCCCAATCATCCAGAAAGAAAAACGTCGCTTTGTCGGCTCTAGAATCAAGTGCAAAATGAGTACCAAATGACAAAGCGAATACAATGCATAAGCGCTGAGACGCACCGATGAAGACTGGAGTTTCCCCCAAACCCCCAAAACTTCCACATAATCAAAACTTTAGGTCCTTTAAATAATCTCGGTTACAGCCTAATTTCCCATAACTTTATATACACACCTTTTGCTCAATCAATATCCGGACACGCGTATGTGCGAAAAATTATACCCGGGCGTATACAGAATCATAACCATTGAAGATTACAATCAGATTCCAATTATTACGCTCATCTTGTTATTGATTTTTCCAAAAGCTGCCGTACCTTTGTTTTTCCCAGCCTGTGGCGGGAAAATCCGGGCCACCTACTCTGCGGGTGGTCACTGACTCACATTTAAGTTGTTGCGCAATACACTGTTTTCGGATAAACTTCACTGATTACGAATCAATAATCAATCTTCACATTTTTAGCATTTATCTATGATAGTAAAATAGCGGCTTTCACGCACCCGATCACAGAGACTGTGGTGCAAATGGATTAACAAAACAAAAAAATTAAAGGAGAGAATTAAATGGAAGCTTATTGTGTTAAATGCAAAGCCAAGAGAGAAATGAAAGACCCCAAGGAAATAACCATGAAAAATGGCCGGCCGGCCACTCAAGGTATCTGCCCAACCTGCGGCACCAAGATGTTCAGGATAGGCAAGAGCAAATAGGCCTATCGATCTCGATTTTTTCCACCGTCCGGGGTGGCGCGAATGCTGGAATCGCCCACGCCAGGTTTGACGTCGTATAATCCTTTGTATTTTACCACCAAAGGTTGAGTTGCGTGCAAACCGGGATCTGATGAAATACGAGTGTGGATATGGATTTTTCTGGTATCCGTGCCGCATCCGGACACAATTTTAACCACAGTAATTATTGAGTGTTTTCAAACCACTTCTAATCATCGGTAGGAAATCGATCCATCTAAAGGAGGAATTAGTAGATGGCTGCATATATGATTGCCAGAATCAATGTGACCGATATGGACAGATACAACGAATACATCAAAGTCACACCGGGGATCATCGCAAAATATGGGGGCAGATTTATCGTCCGCGGGGGAAAAATGGTCACACTGGAGGGGCCGGAAGAAAAATGGCGCATCGTTGTTATTGAATTTCCCGATCTTCAAAAAGCCCAAGATTTTTACAACTCAGCCGATTACGCCGACGCCAAAAAAATTCGCGAAGGTGCTGCCCTGGCGCAATTTGTCGCCATTGAAGGTGTTGAGTGATCAAACTCAAAACATGCTTGGATCGTTCAAAATACGAGATGTCCGTAAAGATGGTTTAAATGACCTGCTTGAGTTAAACCAGTCAAATTTGCCGCATGTAGGCTCTATATCAATGTCTGATATGGAGCATCTTCACCGTCAGGCTGTCTATTTCCGTGTCGCTGAATCCGAGGGTCAAACAGCGGGATTTTTAATCGCCTTTGATCCGCAGGCCGATTACAACAGTCTTAATTTCCAATGGTTTAGAAAGCGCTATAAAAACTTTGTTTATATCGACCGAATCGTCGTTGCACCCGATTCACGTCGAAAAGGTATTGCCTTCTCACTGTACCAGGATCTTGAACATTTTGCCGCACAACGTAACATTCCCATCATGACCTGCGAATACAACCTGCAGCCGAAAAATGAAATCTCCCGGCAGTTTCATCAAAAATATGGGTTTAAAGAAGTTGGGACTCAGAAAACCGAAAACGGCAAAAAAACCGTCTCGCTTCAAATCAAGCAAGTGGTCCCGTTGTCGTCTACTAAATAACCGAGTATAGCATAACGTAATGACTCAAATCCAAATCAATCGTGAAAGCCTGCTAACACTTTTACAGAAACTGATTCAAATTGACTCGGTGAATCCATCGCTTTCAAGCAGGGGCAGCGGAGAGGCCATCATTGCTCGATATATTGGAGCGTATCTGAATAAATTGGGATTGGAGGTTCGCTTTCAGGAGATTGGAAAAAACAGAATCAATGTTATCGGGGTTTTGAAGGGAACCGGCGGGGGGCCGGCGCTTATGTTAAATGGTCATACAGATACCGTCAGTGCTGATAATATGGAAACGGATCCATTCGCTGCCGAGAAAAAAGGGGGCAGAATCTATGGCAGAGGCGCCCTGGACATGAAGGCCGGCGTCGCCGCTCTGATGATGGCTGCGCAAACAATCCTAGAGGCGGGAATCAAGTTGAAAGGCGATCTGATCCTGACCCTGGTTGCAGATGAGGAATATGCCAGCATTGGAACTGAAGCTGTAGTAGATGAATATACCGCAGATGCGGCTATCATCTGTGAGCCGACGGATCTGGATATCGTTATTGCCCATAAGGGGTTTGCCTGGATAAAAATTGAGATTTTCGGGCTGGCCGCCCACGGCAGCTTGCCGCACAGGGGAATCGATGCCATTGTCAAGGCCGGCAAAGTCCTGAAGGCAATTGAACATCTTGGAAGAACGGATCTGACCCGCAAGAACCACCCTTTGCTGGGTTCTGCGTCCATACATGCTTCTCTGATCAGCGGCGGAACCGAGCTGAGCACCTACCCGGATTATTGCAAAATCGAGCTGGAAAGAAGAAATCTACCCGGCGAAGATCGCCAAGCAGTATCGGCCGAAATACAGGACTTACTGCAGAATATCCAGCGGCAAGATGATCAATTCAAGGCCGACTTTGATGTTTTTTTCTTTCGGCCGGCATTTGAGATTTCTGCAGATCAACCCATCGTGCAGACCGTCAGCCGTGCCTGTCAATCGATACGCCATCAGGCCCCTAAATATGAAGGCATGTGGGCCTGGCTGGATTCTGCTATTTTAGCGCAAGCCGGCATTCCAACCGTTATTTTTGGACCGTCCGGTGATGGTGCGCATGCAGCCGTTGAATATGTGGATGTGGATTCGGTCATCACCACAGCAGAAGTGTTGGTTCGATCCATAATGAATTTCTGCAGATTACACAGATATACATAAGAATTCATACTCAGCTGTGATGCAAACATGGAAATAGTCTGCGTTAATCTGCGGATCCTTTTTAGGATGTTTAGGAGATTTTGCAATGGGCGAATTTGGAGAGAAATTAGTCAAGTTAAGATCTGAGAGCAAGCTGACCTTAAAAGAAATATGCCAACAGGCGGGCATTCCGCCATCAAGATTGGTCGAATTGGAACGCAGTGTACGAATACCGACATCCGGCCAAATCGAGCGTCTCGAAAAATTTTATAAGGTCAATTCGGGAGAACTCGCCGATCTGGCCGCATCATTATAGATTTTAGTAGGAATTTCCGTGATTTGTGCTATAATTAATAAATAATTTCGTGTATCCCGGATTTTGGAGCAGATTTTATGGAGTATGATTGGGAATTTGGTGAGCGCATAAGGTGCAGTGAGGATCAAAAAAGTCAGTGCATCGCTCTGGTCTCGCAGATCGTTGCCATGGCCAAAAAGGCCAAGCGCAATGGGCTGCTTGCCCTTGTTCAGGAAGCCGAAGAAACCAACTCTTTCCTTTTGCGCAAAGGTCTCCAGCTCGTTCTTGAAGGTGTACAGCCTGCGCTGGTGAAAACCACTCTGGAATATTATATCCTTTCCGGCAGCTACACCGGCAAGGATCTATTGGAACGCTGTATCATTATGGAAGGTGTTCTGGCGATTCAAAACGGTATCAACCCCCAAATCATCCAAGAACTGCTGCTATCCCTGTTTGGTGAAAACGGCCATGCAGCCTACGAAGCGGAATATGGCGACAAGAAAACAGACAAACTAGACGCTTTTTTTGAGAAAATAAAAAAGGATCAAGCCGTAACTCCTTTGAGCTCCAAGCTAGGCCATACGATTATGCAGCTCGATGATCAATCCATTCAACAATGCCTCAAAGAAATCAGCACCGTGGACCTGGCCCGGGCTCTCAAAGGCATCGAGGGTAAAGCCCAGATAAAAGTATTTAAAAATCTTCCGAAAAGACCCGCCGCCATCTTACAGGAAACGGTTGAACATTTGGATTTGATGAGAGATTCCGAAATGAACGAGGCTCAGGAAAAGATCCTTTTGATAATTTCCGGCCTGGAAGATCAGGGCGATCTCCTGGTAGCCAACTAGTGTCATGTCCCACCAAAATATTACAAAAGTCATGTGGTATATCTAAGTCCAGTTGAGTTCTTGAACTGAAAAAATCAAATCTTTTCCAGCACATAGTCGCGGGAGCCCAGTTTGATTTTTTCGGCATAGTCGAGTTGTATTTCCCAATCGACTTTGGGGTAGACGCCTTTGAATTTGTCTTCACCGCAACCCGTGTTTTTCTTTAAGCAGCTTCCCGGCAGCGCTTTTTCCTGATTGACCAGATCGACTGCAGCCTGATCAATGGCCACCGGATCGGTTGAAGCGACCACACCGATATCCCTGACAATGGGTGCATCGTTAAACGGCGCACAATCGCAGGCCGGAGACACATCAATAATAAAGTTAACAAACAACGAGCGGCCTTTTTTGCTTTTTAACACCCCCAGGGTGTATTCGACCATTTTTTCCATAAATAAAGGCACGGATTCATTCCATCGAATTTTAACAGCCTCATTCGGGCAAACGATGATACATTCTCCACAACCGATACACTTATCGTCGTTGATGTGGGCCTTGCCTTTAACCAGCGCAATAGCTTTGGCAGGACAATGCTCAACACACTCACCGCAGCCGACGCAATCTTTTACTTTGACTTTGGGCGCTACATCTGCATGCTGGGCCATCTTGCCTTTGCGGGATGCGCAGCCCATACCCACGTTTTTTAGGGTACCGGCAAAGCCCGAAAATTCATGACCTTTAAAATGTGCCACCGATATCAGGGAATCCGCCTGCACGATTTCCGTTCCGATATATACCCTTTTAAAGTGCTTTTTATTGATGATCACCGCCGTCTCGCTTTTGCCGCGCAGTCCATCGGCAATAACAACCGGTGCATCCACAACCGAATAAGCAAACCCGTTTTGAATGGCAGTGACCAGATGGTGGGGCGCATCGCTGCGGTTTCCGGCGTAAAGCGTGTTGGCATCCGTCAAAAACGGGACCCCGCCGATCTCCTTGATGCACTGGATAACCTTACGGATAAAGACAGGGCGGATGTAGGCCGTATTTCCGATCTCTCCAAAATGGAGTTTAACCGCCGTCAGACCCCTCTTTTTGACAGTTTGGTCAAGTCCGGCAATGTCCAGCAATTTTCCCAGTTTATCGACAAAGTTCTCCTTGTATTTTGCCCTCATATCAATAAAATAGACGGTGCTTGGCATTACGCTTCTCCTGGTTTGCATTCATTAACTCTTAGAGTTTTGGGTAACAGAATCTGT
>Ga0255054_10002266_pt1 | contig 11074 bp, 9 predicted proteins | sample JV7_2_23_MG_FD_188634 | JGI IMG/M metagenome (GOLD analysis project Ga0255054, IMG submission 188634) | Seawater microbial communities from Jervis Inlet, British Columbia, Canada - JV7_2_23 | ecosystem: Environmental > Aquatic > Marine > Inlet | place: Canada: British Columbia | collected... | reverse complement strand
GGGGCCTGCTCCTGGAAGGCCCTCATATTGCTGAAGAACAGGGGATCCGCTTCGTCTATGAAACGGTCCCCATCAAGGGCATCTACCATGACCTCTCCTGTCTAAGGCATTGTGAAGTTGGGCCCACCTGTTTCATCCGGAGTCCCAAGACCTTCGAAGAGCCGGGCCTTGTCAACCTGCCAGACTCGAGCGCGCGTGCAGTCTACGGATGAGGCGGGACGGGTGGTGCCATTCGGCGCACCACCTGTGACGTACCCAGCTTCTTTCAGCCGGGAGCCAAGGGAAACGACGTTGAATGAACGACCGTCCAAGAGCAGCCCTACCTGGCGGATTGCCAGAGAGGGATAGAGACACACGATCTCATCGTTCATGTGGTAGCCGATTCGCTTGACCGAGATACCCGGCTGACTCAACAGAATAGCAGGGTCGGCATGGATCAGCTGAGCCAGGGTGTCGATGAACAGTGTTGCATCGTCGAACGATCCCTGGATCTGCTGGTTGCGTTCCGTGAGGCGGGGGATGCTGTCAGTGAAGAGCTGCATCACCTCCTGGGCCCGGTGTGGGTCCAGTGCACAGTCTGCAACCAGAAAGTCTAAGTACAGCTTCAGGCTCGTAGCTTGGTAATCCACGAACGCACCCAGGCGGCCGAGCGACCGGGGGGCAAACCGTTGGATCCTGAGCTCAGGAAGACGCTGAAGGTAAGCGATGTAATGGGGCCAGGGGTACGACAGCAGCTTCCGCTTTGGGGAGATGGCCAACGCCTTGTCCAGGTCGAGGCCTCCACGCTGCAAGGTCATCACGATCATCCGGCTGAACGCACTACCGGCTGTGATGGGGAGGCTTTCCCCTGTAATGACCAGGTGTCCCTGGATGCAGGCCGGCGTCTTAGACTCGGCCCGGCTGTTCAATCGACCACGACCCTGCCTGTCGTAGTACGCCTGGATCATCCGGAGGACCTGAGCCCGGACAGAGTGGGAGGAGAGGACGTCGTCCTTCGCGTCGTCCACCAGAAGAGGAAGGCCCTTGAAGTACGACAGCTCCTTCTCGACGAAGTTGACCGTCGAGGCGAAGCTGATGTTTCCCTCACTCCCGCTCAGGGGATAGTCCCAAGCGAGGTTCATGAATATCTGTGAGGCTACGGTCTTGCCTGCTTGTTGGGCTCCCTCAAGAAAGAGGAGGCCGCGAGGAAGTCGGAGTAGCTCGACAACCGGGGACGCGACGATGTGCGCCATCAGGGTGACCAGAGCTGCCTGGTCTGTGTGGATGTCAAGCATCTCGTTGCAGATCAGGTTTGCTGATTCCTTCAGGAGTTCCGGGTCAGAGACCAGAGCTGTCTTGGCACGAGGAGCCAGGAAGTTCTGGGTGTACGTGTTGAGCAGGATTGGGATGTCCTTGTTCGGCAGCGCCCGACCATCCTCCACGCAGTAATTGGGCATGATGTATCGGTCGTTGTTCTCGACCAAGCCCAGGTTCAACGTGCCTCGTACTGACTCCGCGCCACGGTTCAGAGACCGGATGATCTCGTCATAGTGATCGCGGAACATCCGAGAGTCCATCAAGGCTTCAGTGTCGACCCCGTGGACCCGCTTCTTGAAGGAGCCGAAGGACTGCATGTCCTCGTCGGTCAGGATGAAGTTGGTCATCATCCCCGCGCGCAGGAGCTGGCACTCGGCGAACGTCCGCATAGTGCCCATCCCTGGATCAAGAGCGGACACCCACTTCTTGATCTTGACGCGGAAGTCGGTGACCGGGACCCGCTGGACTCCGTTCTTGATCGGCTTCTCCACCACGTACCCTCCGCTCGTGGAGACGTAGGTGAGGCCGCCCAAGGAATGCCGGGTCGGGGGCTCGAGTGAGTACCCCGCCACAGCACAACGCCACAGGACCTCGTAGTTCAGCTTCTTGACGAGCTTGCATGCGCTCTCCAGGAAGTTAGCGAGGGTGAGGTCCAGTAGATTGTTGGAACTGGCGATGTCGAGGAGCTCCTCCTGAAGCCGTACGAAGTCCTCGTCACTCTTCTTGGGCTTGGCCACGTAGGTCTTGCAGGCATTAGTAGCCAGCCAGCCAGCTACGTAGACCTCGCTGTCCCGCAGCTTCTTGCAGACGTCGCGGATGTCCCTGTTGACCAAGGTGACGTAATCAGCTGGGTCGACGTTGTCCTTACCCTTCGGTGGACGGTAGTCCTTGGGCCACACGACCGAGATGAACAGGCCAGGCATCTGGAGGAACTTGACCCCCTGACCTACCCACCCGACGCCAGCCTTATCGTTGTCCGGCCAGAGCCGTACCCGCTTGAGCCGGAGGTCACTGAGCATCGTGAACCCCTGCTCACTGGCAAGTGTGCTGCCAGACATGCACGTCAGGTCTAAGACCGCGTTCGTCTCGAGCATGAACTTAGACTGCATCGTGAGCACATCGAACTCGCCCTCGACACAGGTCAGGGACTCCAGCTTGGACTCACCCAGGAGGCTCAGACCGAACATCCCGAAGGTGGGCCCGATCTCGTTTCCGAGAACCAGGTGCCGGTCGTTCTGGTTCTCCATGTTCATGCGGAGCTTGATCCGCGAGAGGCTGGCGGGAGTGCTGTAGTAGAAGAACGCCAGCGCCGGAACCGGATAGGCTCCAGCACCTTCAGGCATCCCATGGCGCTTGAACTCCTTCTCGGTGTAGCCCAGGTTGGTCACGAAGTGGTTGTGGTCGAAGCACCCGATGGGCAGATCCCGGAGGACCTTCCCATCGATCCCTCTCTTCTCGAGCCACTCGCGGACAGGCTTGGCTACCTCCTCGAAGAGCACCTTCTGCATGTCCCCCTCGAGCTTCTCCCAGAACGCACGCTTGGCGTAGCTCGCATCCAGCTCGGAGGCGAGGTCTACGTAGTTGAACGCCCCAATGGACAGCTCGGTCTTGTGCTGCTGGATCCAGTCAAGAACTTCACGGTGATTGCCGAAGCCCTCGTAGAACTTGATGAAGTCAAAGACGTCGCCCTTCTTCCCACATGCCGAGGACCGACACTGAAACCGATCGTGCCCACTCTTTACCCGGTAAACGGAGAGGGACGGATCAGTGTCATCGTGGAAGGGGCAGAGAATATTCCGTGAATGGGAAAAGGACCCTGTGAGGAGTCCGATCACGTCACGGAGGCGTAGCTCCTTGCGGAGCTCCTCCAGGTTCTTGGCCATAACTACCCCTCGGGAAAGAGCGGACACTGATTCCTGTAGGAGCAGTAGATGCACAAGGAGTTCTCCTTGGGCTTGATCTCCTTCAGGTTTTCAAGAGCCTCATTCACGAGGCTGACGAGATCCTGGACCGACGCATCAGGATCAAACTTTGTCCACCCTTCTGTGAGCCATTTGAGTTTGCCGGGGAATACGGCATGGACCACTAGTTGGAATCGTTTCACGGGAGCATGCGCATGGTGGACAAGGAGCACATACAGTGCAAGCTGCGCACGGTAGTAGTCCGTGAGGTCAAGCCTGGCGTTCCGCTCTGTCTTGTAGTCCAGGACGATCAGGTCCTGGGTGTCAGGATTGTAGAGCGCAAGGTCCAGTGACCCAACGAAGTACCCATTGGGGTAGCCGTACGCGGGGCGAAGATGTTCGTCCAAGCTCAACCGGAGCTCGGGGAACACCTGGCAGGGAGTTCCCATCTCCGCCTTCAGCACGGGGAGGTGCGTACGGAAGAAATCGTTGAGGTTCGTAAAGAACTCAACTGGTGGCGTATAGCCGTCCGGGAAGAAGGTGAAGTGTTCACTCTTCCCCTCGGTGAGGATGTGTTTGGCTAGCCGGTGAAGCACCAGCCCATCCTCAGTCTCCTGTCGCTGCTCAGCCTGTAGAGGCTTACTGATCAGCTGATGATGACCCAGCCATGCAGCGTGGCTGCACCGCCGGGCCATATTCAACTTAGACCAGCTCCAGGGCAGAAGATTCAGGTTTGGAGCGGCCTCCGACACCGCTAGTCCAGACCCTCGGCGCCGCCGCCCTCGACCTCAGTTTCCTCGTCGTCGCCCTCTCCTCCTTGGGCGCTGATCTGGGACTGTGACGCCAGGGCCTTCTCGTAGCTAGCCCGTGCCGCCTGCTGACGCTCCTTGATGTACATCTGCGCCATCGTCTGGAGCTCCTCGAGCACCGCGAACGTAGCGATGGCCGAGTTCTGCGGATCGTCGGGGTGCAGCTTCCAGTTGGCGAAGTCCGGGTCCGGGTTCATCGGGACCGGAATCGTGTTCAGCATGTTGGCGATCTGGAGTCCCCAGAAGTTGCCATCCTGAACCGCGTTGAGGAAGAAGGTCAGCCCGTACCAAGGCATGCCCCGGGAAGCGACCTCCTGGAGCTGCTTCTTGAACCCCTTGCTGAAGACGTCGATGATCGCTCCACCCTTGATCTGAAGGATGTAGAAATCCATGAAGTCGCCGCCGATCCCGATCAGGTTGATCGACATCTTGCAGCGCTCGGTCTTCGACTCCGTGTCGTCGTTGTACTTCGGGCGGTTGTTCTTGTGCTTCGGGCACTCCTCGCACACCGTCGCACCCCAGGCGTTGATCTGGCACGGCGTGATGCCGTCCCGGCTCTGGCAGCGAGTGTTCATCGAGCCCTTCTGGGAATCCCAGGAGCCGAGCATCCGCTCTTCCCAGGCACCCATGACGATGAACGGGAACGGCTCCGAGTTGGGACCCGGCTTGAACAGGACCGTCTTGCCGAGGATGGTGCCGTCGAGCAGCTGCTGTCCCATGAACGTCTTGTTCTGAGTCAGGGGATTGATGGTCTTGACCCACGACGTCGACAGAGCTTTCTGGTCACCCTGCATAGGCATCTGCGGGGTGTTGCTCTTGACCGGGAAGAACCGCGACCGCATCAGGCCCACCAGATCCTCGGGGAGGAGGTGGAGGTGATCCTTGATTGCCGGGACCAGAGCCTTGGACTTTTCCTTGGCGGTGTCACCGATGATAGCGGGGAGCTTCAGCTCTTCGGGTTGTGCAGGTTTCTTTGCCACTTGTTCAGTCTCCTTCGTGTTGTTTTGCAGGTTTTCTTGGGTTGGTTGGGTCGAGCAGGGAAAAGCCCTATATGTTAGCAAACGGGCCTTAGGAGGTCAATCCACTGCATCTAGTGGTCTCTGAGCTGGGTGTACTCCCTCTTGTGGTCGGGTCGTCACTTCGGACCGATGCAAGATACTCATGTGGCAGAGCGACACCTCGTGGCCGGTAGTCCCAACCAAGTCACAGGTCCCTGCGATGTGGTCGAAATACCGGGAACAGGCGAAGCACGGAGAGTCATAGAGCTCCCCTCCTACCTTCAGCTTCGCACTCTTGATCACCTCCATCAGCAGAGAGGCGGGGTGATGAGGCAGAAGGAACTGTGGCTCCTCAGGGGCGCCGAAGAGCTTGTTGTACACCTGCTTCACACGCGGAAGCCGGCCCAGGTCGTTGACCTGAATCTTGTTCCCGTTGGGTGTGGGAACCGTTGTGAATGGGATCAAGGTATACGGGTAGATCTCCTGGAAGAAGGTGGACCAGGTCACAGGTGAAGTCTGGACCTCGGTGTTGAGTTGGGGGAACCGCTCCACGTCATGGAGCTGCTTCAGCATGTCCCACCGGACGCCCTTCAGGATGAAGGCGTTTTCGAGAAAGCGCTCTACCGTGGCCAAGTCCTGGGCCAAGTAAACTGACCGAGGAAACTCAGGGTGAGCGAGTTGGATAGCGATGATGCGTGCCATCAGGTGCGTATAACCTCCCCGCTCGAGATGCGGATGACAGTGCCGTAGGAGATTGGGGTGTTGTAATCCCCCTCCGAATAGGGAATCCGACCACGAGCGGTCAGGAACCAGGTGATGGGTACTGAGGGTGCTTCTTTCGGGGCGGGGCCGTACCCGTCTGTGGCGTACTTGATGATGTCGGGGCGGAGGTTCTCGATCACCCACTCGAGCGGGGGCCGGAAGTCCGTGCCCCCTCGCCCGGCGAAGTGACGAGGGATGTCAGAGGCACGCTTGATCTCGAAGACCGCGCGCTTTCCTCCATCAAGAGCCAAGTCGGTGTCTGCGTGAATGATCCAAAACTTGCCTCCCTCAGCTTGCCTGATGTAGGACAGGATAAGCTGGAAGGCTTCCTGAAGCTCCTTGTCAATCAGCATCGAAGCACTGGTGTCGATGATGAAAGCAACCCGCGCGCCCAGCTGTTGCTCGTACCGCGGGTAGGGGAAGATCCCCTCTGGCTCAAGAAGCGCCAGTCGCCTGTTGGGGCGGCTGAACACTTCCACCTCGTGTGACTTGGTTACCCCCCGGAGGGAGTGCTTTTCAAGAGCCTGCCAGGGGATTTTAGGCTCCTCCGCCACCAGTGGTGTGAAGAGTTCCCTGACCCCACCAGGGACAGTCCCCCGCCCATGGATCCGCTCAAACTTTTCGACGGCCTCCCGGACGACTCTTTCGGTCCTCTTGGTCAGTGAGTCGAGGAACGTCTCAGAGAGCTCTTCACCCTCACCCTCTTCCATCCAGGTGTGGGAGGGCTGGTCGATCTTGTCCTCTGCTGGCTCGCCCGCCTCGCCCGCCTGTTGCTGCTGCTGCTGCTGCTGCTGCTGCTGTTGCTTGTGCTCGAGGAGAAGATCGAAGTACTGTTCCATCGACAGCCCCCATTCGAAGCCCCAGTGGTGAGGCCAGCAGGCCTTGGGGAGAAGCTCGAACATGATCTTCTTCCGCAGCCTCTCAGTCTCGGGGCACCAGGTCGAGAACCGCGCCTTGGGGGAGACAATGGCCTGGTTGAGGCACGCGCAGTTGGTTGCGAGGTCAGCAGCCTGGTTGGCGAGGGCGAGGACCTCAGCGGGGATGTCCTTGTATTCCCGCTTCAGGCGCTTTACAAGGTAAAGAATCCAGCGAGGGATGTGCCTCTGGACGATGTGGACCCCCTCATGGGCCAGGAAGAAGTCCATCAGCGAGATCTCGTGGTCCTCATGGTAGCTGCTGACCAAGAAGTCAGGGTTCAGGGCCAGACACATCCCGGTCATGGATTCTGGATCCAGCCGAATTTCGAGGGTGGGGATCGTATAATCGATCACCTTGTCAAATCCGCTCAGCAGCTGAGCCCAGAATCTTTTCTTTCGAATGCGCCGAATGAACACAAGAGCGAGCTCATCGGTGCTTGGAGGGGTTTTTGCCATGCGGTATACTCCAGGGAACTGAAGGAGAAGCTATGGATCAACATCACGACTCGATGCTCGTTCTGGCCCACAGCCTTCTCGCGCAGGGTGTCCTGCCTGAGATGGTCAAGTCGGCTCAGATTCTCGACAGGGAAACAGAACTTCCGCAGCTGCCGGCGACTTGCTTCGCCGACCCATCGCAGCGGCTGTTTCCGATCTACAACCCGGAACAGACGCTTCTGTCCGCAGGGTACTTCTTCAAGCAGGGGTGTCACGAGACGGCTCCCCCGCAGGTGATGGAGAATCTGACCAAGGCTGCCTTCGCTCACGGTGTCCAGGACGAGTTCAAGGACATCGTCCAAGCGATCATCGCACCAATGCAGAAGGCCGCTGCGGAACAGGACCCCACGAACTACGCACTGTTGGTACAGAACCCCAACGGTGAAGTCCGTGGTCGGTACTTCATCCCGTCGCCCCCCATGGTCAAGCAGGCCGACGAGCACTTCGTCGCCAACCATGAGAAATACCCCATGGGCTGGCGTGTCACGATCGGCCAGGCCCTCGTCAAGAAGGCACAGCAGTTTGGGATTCCGGTGCAGAACCTTCACCCGGTCACCCGAGCGTATGGCGGAGACAACGCCTGTCACTCGACCCGGGCAGCAACCGAGATCGCCAAGCGGGCCTACGCCTGTACCGACTACGAGAGCCGGAAGGCTTACACCCTCCTGGCCCAGATCGTCCCCGGACAGATGAGCGACGTGGACTCGCTCGAGAAGGTGGCCTACACCCTCGACCTGCTGGACCGCCACACTGGTCTGGATCGTCACTATGGGCAGATGTTCCTCGACCCGTACAAGACGGTCTTCAACATGACCAAGGAGGCTGCTGAGGAGGTGATCTCGATCATCGACCTGCTGGGCAACCAGTTCACGCGAGACGACCTGATGAGCGTTGGACCGGGCGCCTACGAAAAGGTCCTCGGCCCGGAGTTCGTGAAGGCCGCGTCGGACGACGATGGGAACCTGTCGTTCGAGAAGCTGTCGACCATCCTCACCACTCTGCCGCGCGATGAGAAGGCGTTGCTTGGCCAATACCTCCAGTCGGTACTTGATACCCGTGAGCACGACAGCGAACTTCTCCAGGCTGTTCCAGCAGCCTGATCCGTTCGCGCTGACTCTGCTCAGCGCGTTCCTCGAGGTGAATGGTCTTGAGGCTCTTGAATGGGAGCCCGAGACCATTCGTCTTGAGATCAGCGAGGACTTTGACGTGGTCGCGTCACAGCTCGTCATGGACAAGCTCCAGGCTGGGATGGCGCTGCTGACCACCGACCAGTTCTACTCCTACTTCGAGGCGTTCGAGGAGACGGTCCACGCCCTCAACGACACGACCTCGGACTTCACCATCCTCCGCCCACCGACCCCCGAAGAGATCGCCTGGGCGGTGGTGGAAGCCCATCTGATGGATGAACCTGACCAACCCCTCTCGGTCGAGTTCAGCAATGAGATCAAGCAGTACGTTGGACAGGTTCTCCACGACGCTGGCTTCTATCGGCCGGGAGAGTACCTGCCCTTCGTGAGCAGCTTGTGTCTGCACGACCCTGAGTCGGAGCACAAGCGCCTCCGGTCCGAGATCAAGACCCTGCATGAGGTCAAGCACCAGCGGGTGCGGATCTATGTCACCCAACGCTTCGAGCAGCTGCGCAACCAGGTCAAGAAGTACTTCCCTGGTCGGCCGCTCCCGGACCTCGAGCAGCTCATCCGCTCTGATACGTTCCGGTAGTAGCGTGGAAGCGTGCCAGTCGATCGGTACACTCCTTGTCCCGCATCAGGTGGCTGATAATCCGGAGACGCGTCTTAGCGTTGATCTCCGTCTTTCTATCCCCTGGGACCTTCTCGGACGCAAACTCCATCGCCACGTTCTGGGCGGTGTCGAGAGGCAGATCCTTGAAGAAGGAGATGAAGCACTCAACCATCCCATCCAGCTCCGACAGGTTGGGGTCCTGACGTAGCAGGAAGCGGACACAAGAGAGTGCAGCAGCCGAGACACGATCAGCTCCACGACCCCGGTGAATGAGCTCCAGGATCCTCTCACGAACCGTGGGGTAGTCCGTCAGGATCTTGGTGGGGCTGAGCTCCACCCCCTTCTGGACGTAAGCCACGAAGTCGTCAGACTTGCCCTTGCCGATCCGCCCAGCGATAAGCGGAGCAATATCCATGACGGTGAGCCCAGCCTTGAGCCAGACGTCCAGGTTCTGCTGGATCTTCGTCCAGACAGCGGGGCAAGCGTAGGGCTTGCAGGACTGACGCCGCTGGTCATCGTCGAAGGAGTCAGGGTTCTCGAGGACGTAGCAGCGTACCAGGTCGGAGGCGTAGTTCTCCTCCATCCAGGCCAGCCACTCTTCGAGCGAGTTGTTCACCCAGACCCAGGACACTCTACGGATGAAGAAGGGGTCCTTGATGTCCTCGACGTCGTAGATCTCACCTTCGTTCACGTCAGCGACGATGGAGATCCCTGGGGGTAGCACGTGCTGACCCACCACCCTGCGCTGGAACGCATTGAGCAGGGGCTTCAGGGTACGGCGTCCAGCAGGTCGGTTCATCTCGGTGATCTGCCAGATCCCCAGAGCGTGGTTGTTGTGGGGGAGTAGCTCTGGGCGGTAGTAAAACTGACGCTTGGTTTCCTTGTCCACGCCCGGAACGCCGGCCAGGTCGAAGGCGTCTATGGCTGAGGGCTCGATGACCGTGTGCTCGAACGAGGTGTTGCTCGAGACCATACCCTTGTCCAGCCACTCCTTGTGGATCTCTCGGTATAGCTGCTCGACCGCAGGGTCGTCAGTCGCCTTAGCGGCATCCCAGGCCTCCTCAGTCTGGGGTACGATGTGAAGTAGATCGTTGGCACAATCCACGGCCAGCTCTCTGGCCGCTTGCCGAATGATCGCGGTCTTTCCTGCTCCGGTGGGGCCCATAAAAACGACGGGCTCCCTAGCCAGGAAACCCGCCTTGACGAGACCCTTCGCCACCCGGGGGGACACCTCCTCGATGTCCCACTTCTCGGCGAAGGATAGCTGAGATTTGTCTGTCACTCAGAAGGTCTCCATACACGTGTGCCAGAACGGGCACTGGGATTCGCTGCATCGCCAGTGGCCGTAGTTCGGGAAGAACGCCTTGTTCATGATTCCCTCGTAGACGATACGAGCCGTGCGGACTCGATTCTCCATCTCCTTGGGAGTGATGATTGTGGTGGACTTGACCATCTTGGCGTACTTGGTCTTGACGATGGTCCGGATCTCGACCGGGACCTCGTGCTCTCCGCCTGACATGATCCAGGCGTAGTAGGTCAGCTGAAGGCGGTGGATGTTGGTGATCTTGAATTCGCCTGTGACCTTGTCCTTCGAGGGGGAGCGAGCTGCGGTTTTGAAGTCACAGATCGTCCCGTCCACGTGGGTCAGGTCAATGTAGCCGTGGATGTCGAGGAGCTCCCCTGGGACCTCGCGGGTCACGTGAGACTCGACTGCCGCAGGCTCAATGCCTATGAGGCTCTCGTAGGCCACTGGGACCAACTGGTTCTGGAGGTGGAGCCAGTGCTGCTCGTGCGGCTTCCCTGGGTCTGGGGGGATGCCGACGACCTTCTCCTGCCAGATACCCCGCGCATAGTCGAGGCACTCGGTGATTGGGGGAAGGACGCCTTCCTTCATCACCGTCTTCAAGGCGTACTCGAGAGCAGCGTGGACAGCAGAGCCAATCGACATGTTCAGGTTCGCGGGCTGCGGCATACGCATTACGCGTGAGAAGTAATACATCGCCGGGTCCTGAAGGTAGGCGGCGATAGAGGTGGGGGAAAGGCGGAAGCGGTCCCCGTCGGGGTCCACGTCGCCGGTGATGTCGGGCAGGGTGGGGGTCAAGCCTTGGGTCATCAGAGGGTCTCCACAAGTTGGGCGTGCTTTTCGAGGTACTCCT
>Ga0255054_10002265_pt1 | contig 11075 bp, 8 predicted proteins | sample JV7_2_23_MG_FD_188634 | JGI IMG/M metagenome (GOLD analysis project Ga0255054, IMG submission 188634) | Seawater microbial communities from Jervis Inlet, British Columbia, Canada - JV7_2_23 | ecosystem: Environmental > Aquatic > Marine > Inlet | place: Canada: British Columbia | collected... | reverse complement strand
AAGTCTGCCCTGTTCGACGGCGATAACCGCTTTCGCGAGCAACGTAAAAATAAGGATGCCGAGCGCCCAGATCGCGGCCGCTACACTGAACTCGACACTTGTCGGCAGGTACTCGAATATTTCCCCGAGCGGCGTCGGTACGAATCCCGGAATGACCAGACCCATACCTTTCTCGATCCAAATGCCGATAAACGTCAACACACAGGCAATATTCAGCATCAGTGTTTTTCGCCGCAAGGGATGAATCATCAGGATCACCACAGCGATTAAATTGAGTACCAGAGCAAACCAGATCCAGGATTTCAGAGAATCGAATCCGCCGAGTCCGAAGAATAGATAGTGAATCGACGCCGCGTGCGCTCCTTCATTGTAGAAATCCGTGAATAACTCTGCCCCCACGAAAAACAGGCTGATTTGCAGTGCGAATGTCATGATGAGGGCGAGTAAGTCGATTACGCTTTGACTCACATGGTAGGAAGTCACCTTGCGCACGATCTGCAACGTGATGATGATTAGCGCAGGGCCGGAAGCAAATGCTGACGCTATAAATCGTGGGCCAAGCAAAGACGTGTGCCAAAACGGCCGCGCGGGGTTCGCGGAAAACAAAAACGCAGTGACAGTGTGGATCGAGATCGCCCAGAACATGGCGATTACCACGAATGGAAAATAGAGTCGGAAATTCGGTTCTTTGCCCCGGTAATGACTGTAGAGCACATAGAATGGAATCGCCAGATTCAACAAAAAGTAGACGCTGAGCACGAGAACATCCCAGGCGAGCAGCGAGACGGGCCAATGGAAGCGACCGATGCCCGGAATCATATGCCACAGCCGATCGGGCCGGCCGAGGTCGGCGATAACAAACAGGATTGCCATCGTCACTGCCGCCACCGCCATGCCCTCACCGACCAGCACGACGTCCTTTATGTCCTTTCGATCGAAGATATAGGCAGGGATCACCAGCAGCACGGCCGCCGCCGCGATGCCCACCAGAAATGCGAAATTGGAAATATAAAAACCCCAGGATACCTGGTCGCTCATGCCCGTAACGACGAGGCCGCTTGTGATCTGTTCCGAGTAGCGCCAGGCACCGAAGAGAATGACGAGGCTCAACGCAATCAGCCACAGCCAATACTCGCGCGGTCCACGAAACATTTCGCGGATACCATCAAATAAGAAGCGAATCACAGCCATCGTCGAAGATTAATCACTGAAGTACCAGAATTTGGGTTCGGTGCCGAGCTCTTCTTTCAAACGAAACACCTGCTTGTTTGCCAACACATAACGAATCTCACTATCCGGATCCAGCAGGTTGCCGAATATGCGGGAGCCTGTCGGGCAGGCTTCCATGCAGGCAGGCTGCTGTCCTTTTCTTGTGCGATGAATACAGAAATGGCATTTCTCGACAACACCTCGGGGTCGGGGCCGATTACCGAGATAATGTGTATTCGTATTCATTTCTTCTGCCGGAATTTCCGGGTCGGTCCAGTTAAAATGTCGCGCCCAGTAGGGACAGGCCGCCATGCAGTATCGGCAGCCGATACACCAGTCGTAGTCGACCACAACAATACCGTCGGGCTCCATCCAGGTTGCCTCAACCGGGCAGGCTTTCACGCAGGGCGGGTCGTCACACTGCATGCACTGAACCGGCAGATAGTGCTTGCCTTCCACCGGCACTGTCTCCGGATCATAGTAGTGATCCGAGTGCTCGAGGTTAAAATCACCCTGGTCCAGCTGAAGTACACGGATGTACTGAACCTGAGAGTCGCGACCGAGATTGTTCTCCTTGACGCAGGCGTGCACACAATCACGGTAGCCCTTGCAACGCGAAATGTTGATGGCGTAACCGTAAACAACGCCCGGCTGCGGCGGCGTGTTTTGACAGTCGATCTCTACACCGTACCTTTGCAGTGCCTTGCTCTCGATTCTCTCGAGCGCCGCCTCTATTTCCTCGGCCGACATTCTCCGATAATCTTTCTGGAAGAAATCGGCGAAAGCGTCCTGGAATGTCTGGCCGCCCCAGGCGGGCTGTGCAACGGTAGCAGCGACACCGATGCCAAGGCCGCGCAGAAAATTTCTGCGGGCTTTGTCGAAGTTGCCGCCATCATTTCCCGAGCCGGAGTCATTACTCATTGTTTTCCGTGCTCCTCACCAGACTCCCAAACGGGGTTCTTCTCGTGTTTGATGCCACGCTCGAGTTTCAGTCCGGCACGAACAGGAGGGGCTGCCTTTGGTGCCCGTGGCTGGATCGCCGGGTTATGGGGGTTGTGACAGTGCGTACAATTATATTGTGCTCGATCGCCCTGCCAGTTGCTTACACGCTTGCCATGAACTCCGAAATGCCAATCCTTGTGGCGGTTTGCGTGACACCCACCGCATACCAGATGTGCCTCATCGAAATCTACCAGCTCATCAAGCAGCGTTCTCAGGTAATCGCGGTTTCTGAAATCATGACAGGACAGACACCAGATTCGCCCACGCCCATGTTCCAACTCCGAGTCATGCATCGTATTGAGACTGCGTATCTCAGCGTTCGGCTCCATAGCCGCATGACATTGGGTACAGGGATAAAAAAACAGGTCGTCTTTGCGCGGCACGACCTGTACCTCCGGGGCACCGGGATAGCCCTCGAATCGCAGCGAATTCGCCCCGGCTGGTGATTCCTCGGCGGTTACGGACCCACAACAAAGACAGATCAAAAAACAGAGCCAGTGCGCGCCTGACTCGCCGAACGTCCGCGGTGTTTTATGTTCCCGTGCAGACAAACCTTCGCCCCCGATCTATGTGCCGGTCATCAAGACGGCCGCTCTGAAGAGATCAGTCTCGGTAGCTCGCGTAGTAATTCACGAGCGCTTCAATATCATCGCTGGAAAGCACGCTCGTCTTCTTCTCCATGGCGGGCAGTTGTACGCGCTCCCCTGCAGCATACTGTTGCAGAACAATACGAAGATAGCCTACGCGCTGACCATGAAGGATGCTGGCTTCCGCGCTTTCCGGATCATCAGCGCCGTGACAGATAGCGCAATTCTCTTGGTGTATCGACTCGCCTGTTTTCGCAAGGTCTGCATCAAATTCTTCGCCGGCCGGAACGTAAGGCATCGCCGAATAGTGCGCCGCGACACCAACAATCTGCTCGTCATTCAGCTTCGACACCATTTTACACATCATAGGCATGGCACTGCAGTTGCGGTCACCATCTGCAAACGCATAAAGTGCATCTTCCTGGACGACTGCTGGTATACCCGCGATAATCGGCGTATCCGCGTCCGTGCCGCGACCATCCTCGCCGTGGCAGTTCGCACAGATCTTGAGCATGCCGCCAATATCAGCAAGTCCGGGACCGCTTAACGCCAACAAGGCAGCGATCGCTATCATTCCCACAAATTTCTTCAGCGTAAGCACGTTGTAGCCCTCCACTCGTCCGACCACGATTTATTAATACCGACTCGATTAAATGCTAGATTCTGGCCCCGCCGCATACGATACGTAGTTGGCGCAGCATCCGAGCGTTCGTGCCGGATCCGCCCACCACAATGCTCAGACGGCTAGCCGCCGTTATCCCGCGTATAACGGCCCGATATCGATGTATATCCGGTACAGCGAGATCAGGCCGCCATCGACTTCGAATACGTTGGCAAACGGCAGCGTGATGGTACTGCCATCGTGGCGCGTGTACGTTACCTCGCCCTCGCAGACTACGGCATCATCGTCCGCAACCATTCTCTGCAGTTCGTGCTTCAGGGCGGCGAACGACGAGAAAAAAACCTCAACTGCCGCACGTATTGCAGCGTGGCCGTGAACAGGAGGCGAGGAACCAAAGCGAAATGTCGCGTCCTGGTGGATAAAACTCAAAAAGCTCTCCGTATCCATCGCATCGATGGACGCGAAGAGCTTCTTGAGATTTACGCCGTCGAGATTATCGCCGGTCATTGCTGACTGGCGTAGTAATGCACCAGCGCTTTCACGTCATCAGCGCTGAGCGCGGCGAGCTTCTCTTCCATTTTCTTGGGTTGCTCGCGATCACCGGACGCATATTCGGCGAACGTGGCTTCCAGGTAGCCGATCCACATACCAGCGAGAATACCCGCCTCGTCTTCTGGGTTGGATCCGCCTTCAGAGTGGCATCGGTCGCACGCCTCATCATGCACAGCCTTGCCGGCTGCGGCCAGGTCAGCATCGAAGTCCTGCTTCGCGGCAACGAACGGCAGGCCCGCGTACAGAGCGGCGACTTCGTCGATCGTGTCGTCATCGAAGTCGGCGACAACATCACACATTGTGGTAGCAGCACGGCTGGTGTCACCTTGCTTGTAGTCGCTTTCGCTGCATGGCCGGTCACCATCGCGGAACAGGTACAGGGCATCGGAATGCACGAACTCGGGAACGCCGGCGATCGTCGGCACGTCGGTCCACTGGCTAACGCCGTCGTTGCCGTGGCAACCGTTACAGTTCTCGACGATGGCATCCATATCGGCAACCGCGGCGGTCGAGGCAAATAAACCGAGTGTCAGTGTAATTGCTAAGGAGGTTAGGCTCTTCATGAGTTTCCCTTTTTTCGTTTGGAGTTCCGGGCAGTTTCGATCATGCAACACGCTCTGTTAACCAAAGCTGAACGGGACTCAATATAAATAGACCAGTATTCGATATGCAAGCCACGCCACCATCCGACGGCTGCCGGCCCGGTATTATGTGCCATAGCGTGCCCGCAACTCCAATAAGTAAACGCCGTAATTATGCGCCGCGGGCTCTGTGGCCGCCGTGGTTGCGGACCTCGGGGCCCTTGGTCAGGCTACGAACTGCTGTTTGACGTTGCCGTCCGCGATAGCGTGCAGCCGGTCCCAGTCGCGGATCTCAACCTTGCCGCGGGGCGCATAGATCGCGCCCTGCCGCTTCATATCGGCCATCAGCCGGCACACGGTCTCCTCACTCAAACCAAGCAGGCTGGCCATCTCCATGCGCGAGAACGGCAGCGAGAAGCGGCAGTTCCCTTGCTCCGACTTCGGCGTCATGAGCAGGATAAACGATGCGATCTTGGAGGCGGCGCACTTCTGACCCAGTACCTCCATCAATGACCGGCTCTGTGCGAGCTGGGCATTTACGGCATGAATCAGCCGCATCGCGAGATCTCCCTTGTCGCGAACAAGGGCGAGTAGGGTCCTGTGGTTAACCTTACAGGCCTTCACCGTCGTGGCCGCTATGGCCGAATAGGCATAGCGGTCGTCCTTCATCGATTGCAGGCCCACCAGCAGGCAGTCGGCGCTGCTGAGTCCGACGATCTGCTCACGACCATCCGCACTGTGCGTACAGATCTTGACGATGCCTGCCGTCACCGTGTACAGGCAGGTGCTGGGCTGACCCTGCATGAAGAGCACTTCCCCGTGGTCGAAGGAGACGTGCTGAACCGCATCCTCCAGCAGGCAATTTATCTCGGCCGCGGACATCGATCCGTCCTCGGCCCGAATCACCTGGAATGGGCATTTACAGTCGTTGCATGGCATCGATGTGTCGCTCGCAGAATTCTTCTTTTTCCCTAGCCCATCTTGTAGTCGAAATTTCCGGTCCGGTCGATAGCAACTTGCCGGGAATCATTTCGGTATTTACGTAGTTCAAACTGCGCTTTGTCAGTGCCTGGCGTAGGCTCAGAAAGTACAATAGTTAAATGTAAATGCTTCTTTCCCAACGCCTTGGTCTCAGGTCCAGAGTTGCAGCCGCCAAGCCGCGCCGCGTAAGGGCCAAACCCGCTACAAATCCCTACGTAAAAGCCGCCAAAAGCACTCTCCTAAATACGCAGAATCCACGGCCTTTTTCGACCCCGAAACTGACAAAAGTCAGTGTTGCACGGTTTTTCGATCCCTACGCTATGCAAAGCGCTGGAAAGCCGTCCGCGATATTTCTGCAAGCGGCTTCCGGACTTCGGATTAATCGAACTATAGGAGTGGGAAAATGAACCGGTTCGACGTATTGAAACGATGGGCCTGGTCGGTTCTCGTCATGTCTGCACTCGCTTTTGCGATGGCTGGATGCGAGGGCGACACGGGGCCACAAGGCGCGACTGGCGCAGCTGGCGCTGACGGCGCTGATGGCGCTGACGGCGCTGATGGACAGGATGGGGTTGCCAACATCACGCCCCTCGAAAGCTGTGGGGTATGCCATGATGACGGCTCATTTGCCTCAGCGCCGGACGCCCATGCAGTGCCGCCGATCGAGATGGTCAGCAATGTCGCCTTCGCGGTGAACGGAGCCGACCTCGACGTCACGTTCAGTCTCGCAGTCGACGGAGCGCCGGGCTTAGGCTACGACACGATAGAGCGCGGCTATCAAGCCGACGCATTGGCGAACGCCAATATTTGCAACGCCACGGACGGGGTTTGCGATACCGGCAGCCTGACCCTCACCGAAAATGGTGGCGGCGACTATACGCTTAAGGTGATTGGCGGCGCGGCCGCGGCGGCGACCGACTATCGCTACCTGTTCCGGGTTGCGGATGGCGGCGAGGGAGAGACGCGTGTCTATTTCTACGGTGACACACCAGCCTCTCCGTTCCTGCCGACGATCGTGAGTTCCCCGTCGTGCGCCGCTTGCCACGGTCCGGAAGGCATCGGCATCCACGGCGGCTACTATCAGGAGCAAGACGCCAGCGAGCCATGCCTGGTATGTCATGGCGTCTCGCCGTACTGGGCGCCAACCACGGTTGTGCCCGAGCTCATGGAAGTGGCTCACGAGTACCACAACGGTCTCCGCGACGAGATCACGTACCCGACCTACATAGAAAACTGCAGCGTCTGCCATAGCCAAGGTGCCAACCTGACCGCGGCAAACGCGATGCCAGTTTCGGGTCCGGACTGCTTCAGCTGCCACGGCGGGATGGACAGCGACAGTTGGGACTTCACCGGCCTGGAGTTCCACCTGAATTATGACGAAACGACCAACTGCCAGGCGTGCCATACAGATCCCGCTAATGGCGGCATCGCGCGGGAGTTCGTGGTTGAGTTCCACGACGGTTTGGAAACTCCGCGCCACGGCTTCATCTATGGCGGCCTTGACACCTCCATCGTTGAGGGTGACAAGTTTGACTGGGCTATCACCAGCATGGTCGATGACGACGTGAACCTGACGTTGACCTGGGAAGCTTCTTACGAAGGCGTTCCTGTTGATCCGTGTAAAGACAAGGTCGGGGTAGGCGCCCCGACGTTCCACCTCGGCAATGGTAGCCTGCGTACATACCGCAGCTACGCCCAGGGTGATGATTTCATCATCGGCGGGTCGACCAGCGCGCCAGGCCAGCCCGACCCCCGGGTCAACCCGGACGATACCAACACGACCTGCGCGGGCCTGATCGCGACGACAGTTATCCCTGTGGAAATTGTCGCTGCCGAGAAGGGCAGGATAGCCTTGGGCGGCAAGCCACACGTTATCAGCCCCGATGTTGCCGGTCTGGAAGTGGAGGCTCGTGTTCCGTCGCCGACCTTCGATTGGCTCTTGGGTGATGGCACTGCAGTAGCGCGCCGCGCTATCGTCGATACCGAACTGTGCCTGGATTGCCACGTAGGTTCGCTGTACCAGCATGGCGGCGATCGCGTCGACAACGTCGATTACTGCCTCGTCTGCCATAACGCTGCCTCGAACGAGCAAAACGTTCGCACAGGCACGATGGGTGTTGATCCCGCCGATGCCTATGATGGCCGGGCCGGTGAGACCTTCGAGATGAAGACGATGGTGCATCGTATTCACTCTGCCGGCGAAAGTGCAAATCCCTACGTGATCTATCGAGGCCGAGGCGTCTACGGCTTTGCGGAAGATGAATCACTTCTGCCGAACTGGCCGGGCACGGGCTCGCAGGTCGTCTACGGCTCGACGATCGCCAATGACGGGACCCCGGGATCGTACGTGGTGAACCACAACTTCCACGCTCCGACCTATCCGCGTGGACTGTACGACTGTGCGGCCTGCCACGTAGACGGCAGCGTGGACTTCCAGCCTGACCAGAGGTTGGCGATGGCGAATACGCGCGAAGCCGGTAGCGGCGTGTGGGAAGACCAGCTTGACGATACGCTCCAGGGCGCAGCGACGACGGCTTGCGTCACTTGCCACGCTGATGGCGCGGCCAAGGGTCATGCATACCAGAACAGCTGGGATCCGCAGGAATTCCCCGAGGGTCGCCAGACGATCATCGACGCTGCGAATTAATAATCGGGTCGAGGGGCGGGCCTCCGGGCCCACCCCGCACAACCGAAAAGAGGAAAAGACTGAGGCCGGGAGAAAAATCTCCCGGCCTTTTTAGTGGGATTCGATCGGGCTAGGCGCTCTATGTACCAAATGTAAAATAATCAGCCACTTACAGGGCATTTACACGACATCCTGCTTCGTGTCATTCTGTACCTGCAGCCGAGTGCCTGCCTCGCAGGGCAGCGAATCTGAATACGTACAATTACAGAGAGATTCACGGCGCGTTCCTATATTAGGGCACCGGTCAATATCGGTAGTATTCATGCATGAAAGAAGAATTGCGGTGGACCCTTCTGCCGCACAACAAGCAGGGTGACGAAAAATGGCAAGTTTTATAAACCGCTCCGGCCGCATTGCATCTTTGATACTCATCGGCCTGCTATTCGCCGGCTGTGAAGGTAACGATGGCGCCCCTGGTGCTGATGGTGCACCAGGCCCAGCCGGACCAGCAGGCCCGGCGGGACCATCCTCCGGCAACGGAATTCCCGTTGATTCGGTCGAAAAGATCAATATTGCCGTGTCCAGCGTCGCTGTACCTTCAGGTGGCGGCGCGCCGACAGTCTCATTGATGTTGACCAATGACCTGAACCAGGGTCTCACAGGACTGCCTGCCAGCGACATCCGTTTCACATTGTCGCAGCTCACACCCGGATCTGCGGGTGGATCGAGCGAGTGGCAGTCCTACGTTACGCGGGACGATGGCGGTATTCCGGACGTGCAGGCGACGACCGAGACCGCTACGGCCGGTACCTATGCCGACAACGGTGACGGTACGTATACCTATACGTTTGCTAATGCATTGACTGCCTATCCGGCTGGTCCGGTTTATGACGAGACTAAGTCGCACCGACTCGGCGTCGAGATTCGCGGCCAGGCACCGATTTCCTCGAACGGCATTATTGACTTTGTACCAGTAGGTGGCGTGCCGACATTCGAGCGCAGGATCGTCGACACCAGTACCTGCAACGCTTGCCATGATCGCCTGGAATTCCACGGCGGACCGCGCACCGATCTCGAGTATTGTGTGATCTGTCACAATCCCTATTCGACCGATGGCGATACCGGCAATACCGTGGACATGAAAGCCCTGGTCCACAATATTCACTCGGCGCGGTCGGATTACCAGATACTCGGTTTCCGTCCGCCAATCCACGACTGGTCTGATCTCGTCTGGCCGCAGGACATCAGAAACTGCGCTACCTGTCATGACGAGACCAATACCAATACGCCGCAGGCAGGCAACTGGCTAACCGTGCAGAATCGCGCGAGTTGCGGTACCTGCCACTATGACGATGGCATCCCCGACAGCGGGCACGACTATGCCATCGAAGATGGCATTCATCCGCTGGGCCTGGTGCTAACGGATGACACGCAATGTGTCACTTGCCACGGACCGAATTCGACGGTCGCCAATGGCGATGTACGCGTTGAGAAAGCACATGAGCTTGCGACGCAGATCGCAGGTGAGAGCTTCCAGTACAATATCCTGAGTGTCACGAACACGGCGCCCACAGAGTTCCCCGTCGTGAACTTCTCCGTTACGGATCCGACCAACGGCGATGCGCCGTACGATATTCATACCGCTCCGGAATTCACGACCTGCGCGGCCGGCGCCAGCCGCCTGGCAATCGGCGTTGCCTGGAGTACAACGGACTACACGAATACGGGCAGTGGCGCGAGCCCGGCTCAGCCGATCAGCATGAACCCGCTGAACGCGTGTGGCGGTAACTCGACGACCGTTGACAATGCGGTCTTCACCGTAACGTCGACGGTAGCCATTCCGGCCAATGCGACCGGCACCGCGGCGGTTACGATCGACGGTCATCCGGCAGTCGATATCGATGGCACGATCGAGCGGATTGCGGTCACGAATGCCGTGGCTTACTCGATAATTGACGACACTGCGCCGGTACCACGCCGCAACGCCGTTGCGATCGAGAAATGCCAGGAATGCCACAACAGTCTTGCGATGCACGGCAATAATCGCACTGACAATGTTGAAGTTTGCGTGACCTGCCACAATCCGAACGCGACGGACGTCAACCGGCGCAATCCGCCTTGCAGCGACACGCTCGGTACGGATGACGTACCGATCGACATGAAGCGCATGATCCATCAGCTTCACGGCTTCACCAAGTCGGGGGTCGCTTACGATGTCTGCGGATTCGGCAACAGCCCGCATACCTTCGACTTCGTCTATTCGGGCCACCTGAACAACTGCGAGGGCTGTCACCAGCCGGGCGGTTATTACCCCGTTGATCCTGCGGCAGTCCTCGGCACGACGATCTCGGTCGGCGCCGACCCGGCTTCGCCGGTGGATGATGTAGTCATTTCGCCCAACGCTTCTGTCTGCTCGAGCTGCCACACCTCCAGCGTGGCCAGGTCGCACATGGAGCAGAACGGCGGTGATTTCGCGGCGACGAAGAGCGCGGACAGTGTGCTGATCTCATCCGGCGTCGAAACCTGCAGCATCTGCCACGACCCGGGCCGCTCTGCGGATGTGGGTGAGGTACATGGCGTAGCCGACTTCCAGTTCAATTGATCGCGGGAGAGGATGCTGCCATGAGGCTGCTCACAGTAGTAATCGCAGGAATCATGCTTGCTGGCCTGTCCGTCGGTACCGCTGACGGACAGGAACCCAGCTATAGCCGGGAGGGTGCTGACACTTGCCTGTCCTGCCACGAAGAAGACGCGATGCTCGCGATATTCGGCACCAAGCACGCCGTGCCGTCGGACCCCCGTAGTCCATTCGGGCATGGCCAGCTGCAATGCGAAGCGTGTCACGGGCCGGGCGATGATCATGCCGGCCGGGTTCGCCGGGGCCAGGAAAGGCCATCGATACCGTTCTTCAGTTC
>Ga0255054_10002263_pt1 | contig 11077 bp, 10 predicted proteins | sample JV7_2_23_MG_FD_188634 | JGI IMG/M metagenome (GOLD analysis project Ga0255054, IMG submission 188634) | Seawater microbial communities from Jervis Inlet, British Columbia, Canada - JV7_2_23 | ecosystem: Environmental > Aquatic > Marine > Inlet | place: Canada: British Columbia | collected... | reverse complement strand
GCGCAGAGCGTGGCGGAAGAACGCGGCCTTGGCCTCCCGATAGGCGTCCATGGATCCGTGGAAGTCCAGGTGGTCCTGGGTCAGGTTCGTGAATGCGGCCACGTCGAAGCGGCAGCCGTCGATGCGGCCCATGGCCACGCCGTGGGAGGAGACCTCCATCACCACGTCTTCCATGCCCTCGGTGCGCATGGCGCGCAGGGTGCGCTGCAGGTCCAGGCTCTCCGGCGTGGTATTGAGCGAGCGCTCGCGCATCTGGGCGTAGCGGATCTCGACGGTGCCGATGAGGCCGGGCCGGCGTCCCGCGGCGCGCAGCATCGACTCGATCAGGTAGGTGACGCTGGTCTTCCCGTTGGTTCCGGTCACGCCCACCAGACGCAGCTCCTGGGCCGGCTCGCCGTAGAAGCGGCAGGCCAGGGGGGCCAGGGCGCGGCGCGTGTCGGCGAGCTCGACCACTGCGGCCTCGCCGGGCTCCACGCCCTCGGGCAGCGTCTCCACGGCCAGCGCGGCGGCGCCGAGGCCCAGGGCCTGGTCCAGGAACGCGTGTCCGTCGTGGCTCTCGCCGCGCAGGGCGACGAACAGGTCGCCGGGCGTGACCCGCCGCGAGTCGTAGCCGATGCCCCGCACCACCGGATCCCCGCCGCGCACGCGTGCCGGCCCGAACTCGGGCGGCAGCTTGGCCAGCAGATCCGACAGTCGCATCAGCCTTCTTCTCCCTCGCGCACGAAGTGGACCCGAACGCGCTTGCGGCCCCCGGCGAGAATGGTTCCGGGGTCCGGCTCCTGGTCGACGGCGAGCCCGCTTCCCACCACTTCCAACTCGAGGGCGCTTCCCTCGGTGATGGCCCGCACCTCCGCGACCGTGAGGCCGCGCAGATCCGGCAGGAACAGGTTCTGACCGTCGCTGGTCAATGTTTCGATCGCGGGCTGCGCCCGAGGGGGAGCGGGAGCGGCCGCGACGACGGCGGATGCTCGGACAGGCCGCCGCGGTTCGGGGCCGGGCATGAGACCGAGCCCCGCCAGGTACGTCTCGGCGACCCGCGCAAACAGCGGTGCCGCCGACCTTCCACCGTGGTGGAAGCCGAGCCTGGCTTCGTGGAGGACGCACGCCAATACGATGCGGGGCCCGTCGGCCGGCGCCATCCCCACGAACCACGAATGGTAGCGGCTCGCGGAGTAGGTTCCCGTCTCCGAATCCAGGATCTGGGCCGTGCCGGTCTTGCCGGCGACGCGCACGTCGCGCAGCCGGGCGCGCCGAGCCGTGCCCTCGGTGCTGACCACGCCCTCGAGCATCTCGACCAGGCGGGTCGCCGTCTCGCTGGAGATCACCCGGCGCACGCGCTCGGGCCGGGTGGCGCTCCAGGCGCCGCCGGGCTGGCGCCGCGCCGCCACCAGCCGGGGCCGCACCAGGACCCCGCCGTTGGCCAGGGCGGATGTGGCCGCGGCCATCTGAATCGCCGTTACCGAGACTCCCTGGCCGAAGGCGACGGTGGCGTGGTCCACCGGCCGCCAGTCCCGCCAGGGGCGCAGCAGGCCGGCCGACTCGAAGGGGAAGCCGCTGCCGGTGGGGCGTCCGAAGCCGAAGGCGCGCAGGATTTCGAAGTGGCGCTCGGCACCCACGGCTTCGGCCACCATGACGGCGCCGACGTTGCTCGAGACCCGCAAGATGCCCTCGGGCTGGAGCGGCCCGTGGGGATGCACGTCGGTGATGGTCTTGCCGGGAACCCGGTAGGTGCCGGACTGGGTCTGGAACCATTCGTCGAGCTGTACGGCGCTCGCCTCGAGCGCGCCGGCCATCAGGAAGGCCTTGAAGGTGCTGCCCGGCTCCATGGCGTCCTGGAACGCGCGCGAGCGGGTATCGGGGAAGTGGAGCTCGCGGAACCGGTTGGGGTCGAAGCTGGGCCGCTCGGCCAGGGCCAGGATCTCGCCCGTGTGCGGATCCATCGCCACCACGATTCCGCCGTGGGCCCCGCTCTCGGCGATCGCCTCCTCGAGAGCCGTCTCGGTGGCGGCCTGGAAGCCCGCGTCCAGGGTGAGCTGCACGTCGCCGCCGGCGGCGGCCGTACGCTCGACGCCGGCGATGCCCAGCAGCTCGCCCCGGGCATCTCGCTCGACCCGGTAGATCTGGGGTGTGCCGTGCAGCCAGCTGTCTTCCTGCTCCTCGATGCCGCGCACGCCCAGCGCGTCGATGTTGGCGAAGCCCAGCACCGAGGCGGCCAGCTCGCCGTGGGGATAACGCCGCCTGGGCTCCATGGCGATCTCGATCCCCGCCAGCTTCAGCTTGCGCACGCGCTCCGCCTTCTTGGGGTCGACCCAGCGGGCGAGGAACACGAAGCGCGAGTCCCGCCGCAGGCGTGTCGCCAGGCCCCGGCGATCCATGCCCAGGGCGCGCGCCAGGGCGCGGGCCGTGGCGTCGGGGTCGCCTACCTGGCGGGGACGCGCGTAGATCGAAGGCGCGTCCACCGAGACCGCCAGCTCGGCGCCGTCGCGGTCGACGATCAGGCCCCGTTCCGCGGCAACCCGCAGCCACGCGCCCGACTGGGCGGTGGCGCGCTCCAGGCTGCGCGGATCCAGGGCGAGCTGGAAGGCCCGGAAGCCGAGCGCGGCGAACGCGATCACCAGCACCGCCCTTGCGATCCCGATGCGACGTCTCGAGATGCGCAGGGCAGGGCTCCTCATCGCGCGCTCGGCCCCCGCTCCAGATCGACCACGCGCTCGGGCCGCGCGAAGCCCTGCACGGCGGCCAGCTCGGCCAGGCGCCGCGGGTCGCGCAGCTCACGCACGCGCACGGCGGCGGCGCGGCGCTGCTCCTCCAGGTCGCGCTCCTCGCGCACGACGTCGGCGGCGCGATAGCGGAGCTCGATGATGCGGCCGCGCAGGGCCGAGAAGCCCAGAGCCAGCAAGACGATCGTGACGAACAGGGCGCCGAGCAGTCGCCGCGGCACCGCGCTGGGGCCCGCCGAGAGCGAGCGGCGTACCCCCATCCCCATGCTGCGTTCCGGCGCGGTCACGCCACCTCCGCCAGGCGCTCGGCGGCGCGAATGCGCGCCGACCGGGCGCGCGGGTTGTCGCGCTGCTCGTCCTCGGACGGACGCAGCGGACGCCGCGTCAGCAGGCGCAAGCGCGCGTCGCGGCCGAACAAGGCCTCGGGGGCGCCGACCGGGCCGGTGCGTCCGCGAGCGGCGTCGCGCAGCGCGTTCTTGACGATGCGGTCTTCGGCGGAGTGGTAGGCGATCACCACCAGTCGGCCGCCGGGTGCGAGCACGCGGATCGCCGCCTCGATGCCCTCGGCCAGGGCCTCCAGCTCGTCGTTGACGGCGATGCGCAGGGCCTGGAAGACCAGCGTGGCGGGATTGTGGCGCCGGCCGCCGCCGATCCGGCTCTCGCGGATCAACGTCAGCAGATCGGCGCTGGTGCGAAGCGGTGCGCGGCGCCGCGCCTCGACGACGCTGCGCGCGAAGCGCCGAGCGCCGGGCAGGTCGGCGTACTCGCGGAACCAGCGCTCGAGGTCGGGCGCCGAGGCCTGGGCCAGCAGATCGGCGGCGCTGCGGGGCAGGCGGTCGTCCATGCGCATGTCGAGCGGAGTCAATTCCGCCGTCTCCGCGCCGAAGCGGAAGCCCCGCTCCGGCGAGTTCAACTGGTGCGAGGAGACGCCCAGGTCCAGCAGGGCGCCATCCACGGCATCGATTCCGAGCTCTTGGAGCGCGGTTTCCATTTCGCGAAACGAAGCCCGGTACAGCCGCACCCGGTCTCCGTAGTGTCCCAGACGGTTCTTCGCGGCTTCCAGGGCCTCGGCGTCCACGTCGAGGCCAACCAACCGCCCGTCTGGTCCGTTTCGTTCGAGGATGGCTTGCGCGTGGCCGCCGCCGCCGACGGTTCCGTCGATGATCGTCGAGCCGGGCTGGGGATCGAGGAGCGACAGCGTCTCCTCGAGCATTACCGGTCGGTGTTGAAAGTCCCCTGCCACCTTTGGGGGCGTGATCCTCGCGCCCCATCCTCGTCACGACATTCGGGGGATTGGGGTGCCCCGGAGCGGCGCTCCGCCTCAGCTCGTCCCCCCCTGAACTCCCTGAGTCGGGCGACGACCCCGGGGACACCCCAATCTCTCGGAGGAGTTGCCTCCTCCTTCCCCCCAATAACCCCCTACGACGGGCGGCCCTTCGCCACCGTCGCTGAAATCTCGTTGAACCTGGCTTGCGTGCGCGTCAGCGACTGCTCGAAGCGCGCGCGGTCCCAGACCTCGATCCGCGGACCGACGCCCGCGATGGTTACGTCCTTGTCCAGCCCCGCGTGCTCGCGCAGGTAGGGCGGGATGGAGATGCGGCCCTGCTTGTCGACCGGGCTCTCCACGGCGCCCGAGATGAGGAAGCGCTGCAGGTCCTGCACCTCGGGCTGGAGCGGGGAGGCCTCCTCGAGCTCGCGCTCGATCTTCCGCCAGGCCTCGTACGGGTACAGCGCCAAGCAGTCCAGCTGGTTGGTCAGGATCGGCGCCCGCTCGCTGTGTCGTTCCAATTCCACCCGAAACCCCGCCGGGATGCTGAGGCGGCCCTTGGTATCGATCGTATGAACCGCCCGGCCCCGAAACATTGCTTGTGGGATCCTGCCCCCTGGTTGGCGCCTTTTGTGGGATTCTGATGCCCCTCAATCCCACTTCATCCCACTCCGTACCCCCTTGTACCTCAGGCGATCGGAAGAAATCAACGAAAGTTCTTGTCCTGGAACGATTTTTTTTGACCGCTCCGAGATCACACAATATCTGGTAGGGAAGTGAGGGCCGTGGCCCAAGATGTGGGGGATTCGAGGCGGCGGGAGATGGACTCAGGGAGCGCCGATGTCGGGGATTCGCGCGCCGTGCACCGCGGCGACCCGCTGGACGAGCCCTCGAAGGGTGCTTCCCGGCGGCGCATCGGGCACCGGGACCGGTGCAGGCGCCTCTTCGAGCAGCGCATCGACCACGGCGGCGGTTCCATCCTCCAGGCCCGACTCGGCGTAGCCGCCCTCCAGGAGCAGGACCAGCCGCCCGCCGCACAGGTCGTCGGCCAAGGCGCGCACGATGTGGGCGGCATCGGCGAAGCCGGAGCCGCTCACGTCCAGCGAGGCCAACGGGTCGTCCCGGTGGGCGTCGAAGCCACACGAAACCAGGATCAGCTCGGGCTGGAAGGCCCGCGCTGCCGGTACCAGTACCCGCTGCAGCACTCCGACCAGCTCGGTGTCGCCGCAGCCGGGCGGCATGGGCACGTTGAGCGTCGCACCCTCGCCGTCGCCCCGGCCCGCCTCGCCGAAGTCGCCGGTTCCCGGGTAGTAGGGGAACTGGTGGGTCGAGACGTACAGGATCGAGGCGTCCTCCTCGAAGCTGTGCTGGGTGCCGTTGCCGTGGTGCACGTCCCAGTCCAGGATCAGGATGCGCTCGAGGCCCTCCTCCGCCTGGAGCGCCCGGGCCGCGATGGCCACGTTGTTGAACAGGCAGAAGCCCATGGCGCGGCTCGCCTCGGCGTGATGGCCCGGCGGGCGCACGGCGGCGAAGCCGGCGGGGGACTCGCCCCGGGCGACGCGGCGGGCCAGGTCCACCGACGCGCCCGCGGCCAGGCGCGCCACCGCGTGGCTCTCGGCGCAGGCGTAGGTGTCCGGGTCCAGGCGGCAGGGGGCGCGGCGCGCGCTCTCCGCCACCAGCGCCAGGTGGTCCCGGGTGTGGACGCGCAGCAACTCCTCGTCGCCGGCCGGGCGCGGGGGCACGCTTTCCAGGCGGTCCCGGCGCGGGGCCAGGGCCCGGGAGACCGCCGCCAGTCGGGCGGGCCGCTCGGGATGATCCGAGGGCCCCGCGTGATCGCGGAAACGGGGGTCTTCGACGACGGAGAGCGAGCGCTGCATTGCCGGATCGGGTGTGATGGTACACCGTGGACGCATGCGCGGCGCGATCGCCATCACCGGGCTCCGCACCTTCCTGGGCCGAGGCCTGGCCGAGCGCCTGGCGGCGCGACGTCCCGCGCCGAATATCGTGGGCGTGGACCTGCACCGGCCCCAGGGCTTCGCCACGGCATCGCGTTTCCATCGGGCCGACCTCACGGATCCCACCGCGGATGCCCGCCTCGCCGAGGTCTTCGAGCGCGAGCGGGTCGAGGTCGTGGTTCACGCCGCCTTCCGCGAGGACCCGGACCCGAACGTCGAGAACGATCACGAGCTCGAGACCATCGGCACCTTGCACGTGATGCACGCCTGTGCGGCCGCGAAGGTGCGCCGCCTGGTGGTGGTGTCGAGCACCATGCTCTACGGCCCTTGGCCCGACAACCCGAACTTCCTCACCGAAGCGCATCCCCTGCGCGGGCATCCGGCCGCCCACAACGTGGAAAACCGGCGCGAGGCGGAGACGCTGCTGGCGTCGTGGGCGCGCGGCCATCCGGACACCGAGGTCACGGTGCTGCGCAACTGCTGGATCCTGGGCCCGAGCTACGAGGATCACGTGGTGCGCTACCTGGCGCGGCCGGTGGTGCCCACGCTCATGGGCTACGACCCGCTGCTGCAGTTCGTGCACGAGGACGATGCGCTGCGGGCGCTGGAGACCGCGGCACGCGAGCCGCACCCCGGTATCTACAACGTGGTGGGGAAGGGCGTCGTGCCGCTCTCGACGCTGCTGCGCCTGGCCGGCAAGACCCGCCTGTCGCTTCCCGCGCAGCTCCTCTACCGGCTGCGGGACGTTCCTTCCCAGGGCCAGACCGGCGATCGCCCGGACGGCTTCTACGACTACTTCCGCTACCTCTGGACCGCCGATGGCCAGCGCGGCTGGACGGCTTTCGGCGAGCCCCACTACACGACCCGCGAAGCGTGGATTGCCTTCGTGGCGTCGCGACGCATGCGTCGCTACCGCTGAGGAGACCGTGAGCGAGCCCCCGGAGAGCCACGACCGCGACCAGGCCCTGCACGAGGTGCGCGCCGCCCTGTCGGACCTGCGCCGCGAGATCGATACGCGCTTCCGCGCGGCGCCGGATCGCGTGGCGCTGACCCGCGACTGGATGGGCCTCTTCGACGACCTGCGCCGCCGGGCACAGACCATCGGCATGATCGAGCGCTCCGGCGAGGTGGACGAGTTCGGCATGGACGACGTGGTGCTGCAGCGCGCCGAGCCGCTGCTCGACTTCCTGCTGGACCGCTACTGGCGCGCCGACGTGGGAGGGCTGGGCAACCTGCCGGCCTCGGGGCCGTGCCTGCTGGTGGGGAACCGTTCCGGCCTGCTGCCCTACGACGGATTGATGATCTCCCAGGCCGTGGCCCGCTGGCATCCCGCCGGCGAGCGCCCGCGCTTTCTGGTGGCCGACTGGTTGATTACGCTGCCCTTCGTCCAGCCGACCCTGGCCCGGGTCGGGGGCGTGCGCGCCTGCCGCGAGAACGCCGAGCGACTGCTGCGGAGCGGCCGCTCGGTGGTGGCGTTCCCGGAAGGCCAGAAGGGCGCCGCCAAGGTCTTTCGGGATCGCTATCGCCTGCAGCGCTTCGGACGCGGCGGTGCCGTCCGCGTGGCGCTGGAGACCGGTGTGCCCGTGGTGCCGGTGGGCGTGGTGGGCGCGGAAGAAGCGCACCCGGTGCTCTTCAAGCTGGGCGCGCCGGCGCGCAGCCTGGGGCTTCCCTTCTTGCCCGTCACCCCGACGTTCCCCTGGTTCGGGCCCCTGGGGCTGTTGCCGCTGCCCAGCAAGTGGGTGATCCGTTTCGGAGAGCCGCTTCACTACGACCGGCTCACGCCCGACGACGCCCGCGACGAGCTGCTGGTCTCGCGGCTCACCGAGGAGCTGCGCGCCGACATCCACGCGCTCGTCGAAGACGGCCTCCGCGCCCGCCCCTCCGTCTGGGGCTAACGGAGGAGACCGGAACTGAGGGGACTGTCCCGCTGGTTCCGGTTAGTCGGAGGAGGAGCCCTCGAGGTTCTCGAGGGCCTTGGCGACGCGCTCGAGGTTGGCGTTGAGCGCATCGATGTCCGCACGCCTCGGCAGATCCAGGGCGCCCAGCACGCGCTCGACCAGATGCTGGACGTTGGACTCCACGTCGTCGCGCGACTCGTTCAGCCACTCCGAGACATCGTGCTCGCGCTGGCCGATGGCGCGGCGCATGCTGCGCCGCAGCTCATCCATGCCCTCCTGGGCATCGTCTACCCGCTTGCGCAGGGCGGTGTAGAGGGCGTCGCCGCCCTTCGAGATGAGCTCCGAAAGCACCGAGCCGGGCACGTGGCGGGCGGATCGTTCGCTGTCGACGAGGATCTGGGAGAGAGCCACCGAGGTGATGTCCTCGCCGGTCTCGTTGTCGATCACGCGGACCTCGCGGCCCTCTTCGATCAACTCCTGGATGCCGCGAAGCGTGATGTAGCGGCTGGTCTCGGTGTTGTAGAGCTTGCGGTTGGCATACCGCTTGACGAGGACCGACTCAGCCATCTGGGGCAATCTAACACACGCCCCGAGACCCGCCCCGAAAGCGCTCAGGGAGCGTCGTCGACGGGCACGCGCTGCACGCGGGCCGTTCGCCGCGGCTGGCGGGCGCGCGTCTGGCCCTTGCGGCGCGGAGGTCGGACCCCGAGCTCCCAGAGGATCTCCCGGACGCCCAGGTAGGCGCGCAGGACGGAGCGGGCGTCGGCGTCCTCCTCGGCGCGCTCCTCCCAGCGGGCGATCTCCGCGTCGAGGGCCTCGGAGACCGCTCGCAGCAGATCCCCGGCCGGCCCGTCGAGGCCGGCCGAGAGAGAGTCTCCCAGCTCGTCCAGGGTGCGCAGGGCCAGCCCCAGCGGTCCGGACTCATCGACGGCGCGGCCGCCGGCCGCCAGCGAGGCGGCTTCGATCAGGGCCCGAGCGGCGGCGATGGCCTCGGCCGCGGCCGCGCGTCCGTGACTGGCGGCGCGGCTCAGCGCTTCGTTCAGATCGCGGGCCGGCGCCGGGCGGCGCCGAGCTCGCCCGCTCCCGTTGGCGCCTTCAGGCACGCTCGTCCTCCGGGAAGAGCGCGGCTGCAACGAGGGACAGACCTTCCAGGTCGTGCACGTCGCCGGGAAGCTCGGGCACCCGTTGCGCGATGATATCGGCCGCCAGCGCTTGTTCCACGAGTCGCTTCGTGACCTCCAGATCGCGACGCACGCTCGAAGCGTACCGGTCGACGGCGTCCAACGCCGCCCGTGCGGCGTGCTCCGCGGGGAAGCCCTCGCCGTCGGCGGCCGCCAGGGCGTCAGCCATGATTCGCACGGCGGCGTCGCGGTCCCCGTCGGCGGGAATCCGCTCCGGAGGCTCACCGCCGCCGGGCCACGCGCGCATGCGGTTCATCACTACTCCCGCCACCGGTACGCCGCCCTCCTGCAGCCGTTCCAGGAAGCGGACCGCGTCGTCGACCGAGCGGTGTCCCGGGCCCGAGACCAGCAGGAAGGCGCAGTCGGTGCCCAGCAGCAGTGCGCGCACGCGCCGCGCCCGATCGCGGAAGCCCTCGCTCATGCCCTCGAAGGCGAGCAGGAAGTCCGAAAGGTCTTCCAGGAACCCGACGCCGGAGACGCGTTCGATGAGCTGGAGCATCCTGTGTGCGCCGCGCTGGAAGACGCGGAAGCCGAAGCGTCCGGCGGCGAAGGCCGGGTGCACCAGGAGCTGGACGATCCGGCTGTCCAGGAACTCGATCAGCCGCTGCGGTGCATCCAGGAAATCGATGGCGTGCTGGCTGGGAGGCGTGTCGACGACGATCAGGTCGAAGTCAGCGCGTTCGGCCAGGTCGTAGACCTTCTCCATGGCCGAGTACTCGGCGGTGCCTGCCAGGGTGTCGGACACGTGCTGGTAGATGGAGTTGGCCAGGATCCGCTCGCGGCTCTCGGCGTCGGGGGCGAAGCGGTGGACCAGGTCGTCCAAGGTCCGCTTCATGTCGAGCATCATCGCCGAGAGGCTGCCGCCGCCGTCCACGCCCAGGGCCGCCAGGCGCTCGGCCGGCAGCGCGCGCGGCTCGTTGTCCAGCTCTGCCACGCCCAGGGCGTCGGCCAGGCGGCGGGCCGGGTCGATGGTGATCACCACGGCGCGGCGCCCGCGCCGCGCCGCTTCCAGGGCCACCGCCGCGGCGACCGTGGTCTTGCCTACGCCGCCGGCGCCCACGCAGGTCACCACCCGGCGTGTCCGGGCCAGCTCGGCGAGGGTCTCGCTCACGGGGCGTCGTCCACCAGGGCATCGGCCAGCCGCTCGAGCCCGGCCAGGTCGCGCACGCCGTCGGGGACCAGCGGCAGCGCGACCGTCGGCAGCCCGGTCTCGGCGGCGATGGCTTCCAGGTGCTGCAGGTTCAACGCCCGCCGCTGTCGCAAGTGGCCGGCGCACGCGGCCATCACCGCCGGCGACGGCAGTTCCGGGCCCAGCGCGTCCGGGGCCAGCCGGCCCAGGCGGGTGTCCAGGTCGGGCAGGTCCGCGGGGAAGGGCTCGGGTGCCACCGCGTTGACCACGACCCGATCCACCGCCACGCCCACCTCGTTGCGCACGCGTTCCACGAGCTCGGCCGTCTCTCGCGCCGGCAGCTCCTCGGCCAGCGCCACCGGCAACAGCAGCGTGCCTCGGGTGTCCTGGATCATCTCCTCGACCCAGCCCGAGTGGCGGCGTAGCGGACCCACGCGCACGGCCGCCACGGCGACCCGTGGTACGTCCAGGAAGGTGAGGCCGTGGCCCGTGGCCGGCGCATCCACCAGCAGCAGATCCCAGCGCGGTTTGCCGGCTTCGTCGCGCATCTGCTCCAGATGCCAGACCTTGCCCAGGGTGATCAGCTCGCGCCAGCCGGGCGCGGCGTCCATGAGCTGATGGAACGCCTTGTTGCGCAGGGCCATGTCCACCAGGCGCCGGCCCCCCAGCTGCAAGCCCAGGTACTCCCCCAGGGCCGCGTAGGGCTCGATGCGCAGCGCCGTCACGCCGGGGTGAATCTCCCGGCCCGCGTAGCCGGCCGGCGGCCCGCTGGCGTCGAACAGCGCCGGAACCTGCTCGTCCAGGCCCATCTCGATCACGCAGACCCGGCGGCCGCGCCGGGCGGCGGCCAGGGCCAGGGCAGCCACGACACTGGTCTTTCCGGTGCCGCCTTTGCCCGTGACGATCACCAAGCGTCGCTCGAGCAGG
>Ga0255054_10002262_pt1 | contig 11077 bp, 10 predicted proteins | sample JV7_2_23_MG_FD_188634 | JGI IMG/M metagenome (GOLD analysis project Ga0255054, IMG submission 188634) | Seawater microbial communities from Jervis Inlet, British Columbia, Canada - JV7_2_23 | ecosystem: Environmental > Aquatic > Marine > Inlet | place: Canada: British Columbia | collected... | reverse complement strand
GACTGCTGGCCAACATGAACGCCGACCACCTGGTGGTGGCGGTCTTCCTGGGGATGGTGCCCATCGGCGTCCCCGCGATCTTCATGGGCCTGGGACTGCTGATCGCATTCCTCCAGGCCTTCGTGTTCTCGTTGCTGACGATGATCTACATCGGAATGGCTCTAGAAGAGGCGCACTAGACTGCGCCTCCGCGTCTTGTCATGAAGGAGAGAAAAGTGCGGAAACTCGGAACGTTCCTCTTCTGGGCCCTGGCCCTGTGCCTGTTGCCGGACGTGGCGCTCGCCGCGGACGCGGCGGCCGACGTCGGCTCGTCGCTGTGGGGCTTCGGCCTCGGCGCCGGCCTCGCAGTGGGTCTGGCGGGCCTGGGCTGCGGAATCGGCCAGGGGCTGACGGCCGGAAACACCACCGCGGGCATCGCTCGCAACCCCGGTGCGGCCGGCTCGATGTTCGTGAACTACATCCTCGGGATGGTGCTCATCGAGTCCATCGCGATCTACGGTCTGGTGATCGCGTTCCAGCTCGTGGGCAAGATCCCCGGCTGAGCGACGCCTGCTCTCCGCCGCCGGTGATCCACCGGCGGCGGAGAGAAGACGCCGGGCGGCAGCTCGACGCGGGCCTCACCCCGTTGTTTAAACCCACGCCGAAACCCCCTGCTTCCACCCGGCGCCTCCTTGCCCGAATGTCCCCCGGTCCCGTTGAGGGGAATCTCCAGGCAGCGCCTTGCGGCGCCACTCCTTTCCAGGAGCAAGCGGCGTGCCGTCTTCTCCGGCGCCGTGCACGGCGTGTGGAATCGGGCACTTGCGCCCGAGCGCCGCGCCAACTTGCGCGCCGACGTGAAGTGTCGGCGCCGGTGCGGCCGTGAAGCGCGGTTCCTTCCTGGTCCTCGAGGGCATCGACGGCTCGGGGAAGAGCACCCAGCTCCAGCACCTGGCTGCGGCGCTCGAGGCTGCGGGCCACGCGGTGCTGGTCACCCGCGAGCCCAGCGACGGCGCCATCGGGAGGCGCATCCGCGAGATGGCGCGCAGCGGCGAGACCCTCCCTCCGGAGCGGGAGCTGGAGTGGTTCATGGAGGATCGCGCCGAGCACGTGCGCGAGGTCATCCAGCCGGCGCTGGCCGCCGGGCGCACGGTGCTCTGCGACCGTTACTACCTCTCCACGGTGGCGTACCAAGGCGCACGCGGGCTGGACTGGGAGGCGATCCTGGCCGAGAGCGAGGCTCGCTTTCCCCGACCCGACCTGGCCGTGATCCTGGAGATCGATGCGGCATCGGGCCTGGCGCGCACGCGCCTGCGCGGCGGCGCCGCGGACCCGGCCTTCGAGAACCTGGAGTTCCTCGAGCGCGTGGCGGCCATCTTCGCCGCCATCGATCGCCCCTGGATCGTGCGCATCGACGCAGCCGCCACCCCCGACGCCGTAACGACCGCCATCGCCGCCGCAATGACCGACAACTAAAGGGACAGTCCCGTAGGTTGACGGGCTTGCCCGTCAACCTACGGGACTGTCCCTTTAGTTGTCGTCGGGTGTCTTGCGGGGGTTCCAGAGCAGGCCGCTGATGGCGTCGAGGTCGACGAGCTCGAACAGGTTGTCGTCGCGGCGCAGCCAGCCCTGGCGCTCCCAACGCCGCAGCTCGCGGTTGACCTCCTCGCGGGTCGCGTAGACCAGTCGGGCCAGCAGAGATTGGGAGACCGGCTCGGTGATGAGCAGGCCGGTCTCGGTCTTCTCGCCGATCTCCTCCGCCAGGGAGAGCAGCATCTTGGCCAGCCGGGCGCGCATGGTCAGGAAGTAGCTGTCCTCCAGGGCGTCGGTGGTGAGCCGCAGTCGGTCGGCAAACACCTCGAGAAGCTTCAGCGCCATGCGCGGGCGCTCCTCCAGCAGGCTGCGCAGGTCGCGGGCGTCCACCGAAGCGATCGTGGTGTCGGTGGTGGCCACGATGGTGGCGGTACGGGGCGTTCCGGCGAACAGCGCGATCTCCCCGAAGACCTCGCCGGAGCCGAACTGGCGGATCACCAGGTCGCGCCCGGCCGGCGAGGTCACCACCACGCGGACCTGCCCTTGCTCGACCCAGTAGAGCCGGGCGGCCTCGTCTCCCCGGTGAAAGACTTCCTGGCCCCGAGGCACCCGGTCCGTGATGGCCAGGGCGCGCAGCGCCGCCACGTCCTCCTGGGAGAAGTGGCCGAAGAACCCGGTGCCCTGATCCATGCGAGGCTCCGTATGCGAATGCTATCGCTCCCCCCGGGGAAAGCCAGGAAATCCGTTGCCGCTGTGCGAGTTCGCACAGGGCCGGGGGCTCCGGAAGGTCGATCTTTCACCCTGTTGGCGGCGCCCGCCGGTGCGGGTTCCGCTGCAAGGCGCGGGTGGCATTTGGAACAAAGAGCACGAGTCATGGGGAGGGGCCACTACCCCGGCAAGCGCGGCGGCCAGGCGCGGACGGTCCTGTTGTCACTTCTGGCAGGGCTGGTTCCGCACGTCGCGATCACACTCGACGCTCGTTCTGAGGAGCCTCCCGCGCCCCCTAATCTCCGGACCGAGCAGGTGGCGGCATTGCCGAGGGCTGCTCGCGGTCCGGCTCCGGAAGCCGCGGGACGCGAGGCCTCCGGCTACTTCTCGCTGCCCGACTCCAAAGTGAACGGCACCTTCCAATGGTTCCAGGTTCCCCCGGGCTTCAACGGGATCCAGACTGCCGAGCCGCCCAGTCGCATTGCTCGCGTCGAAGCCCGCGGCCTGCGCACGTCCATTGCCGCCTGGTGGCTTTCCGGCGAGCTGCGCATCTTCGAGAGCGAGACGGCGCGCGGCGGCGCGTTCCGCTGCGGCTGTCAGACCCAGATCGCCGGTGCACCCGGTGCCGCCCGCGTGGTGGCCGAGGCGCTGGCCTGCATGAATCAGCCCGTGGGTCCGTCGGGGATCGAGGTGCGGGTCACCCGCGAGCGTTCCCTGAGCGCGACCGGCCCCATCTCCCGCGCCATCCGCGGCCTGCCCGCGCCTGACGGGAGCGCGGCCTGGGCCTGCCGGCCCTGAGCCCCGGCCTCCGCTGCTAGAACAGCAGCGGCGCCAGCGCGCGGCCCGTGTGGGAGAGAGGATTCTGCGCCACCTCTTCGGGTGAGCCCTGGGCGACGATCTCGCCCCCCTTCTCGCCGCCTTCCGGCCCCAGGTCGATCACGTGGTCGGCCGTCTTCACCACGTCGAGCTGGTGCTCGATCACCACCACCGTGTTGCCCTTGTCCACCAGCCGGTTCAGCACGTCGAGGAGCCGCTCCACGTCGGCGAAGTGCAGGCCTGTGGTGGGCTCGTCCAGCAGGTAGAGCGTGCGCCCGGTCGAGGTTCGCGAGAGCTCCTTGGCCAGCTTGATGCGCTGGGCCTCGCCTCCCGAGAGAGTCGTCGCCGGCTGGCCCAGATGGATGTAGTCGAGCCCCACGTCGTGCAGGGCCTGCAGCGCGCGCCGCACCGGAGGCACGTTCTCCAGGAACTCCAGCGCCTCCTCCACCGTCATGTCCAGAACGTCGGCGATGCTCTTGCCCTTGTAGGTCACTTCGAGGGTTTCGCGGTTGTAGCGACGGCCGCGGCACACCTCGCACGGCACGAAGAGATCCGGGAGGAAGTGCATCTCGACGCGCAGGATTCCGTCACCCGTGCACGCCTCGCAGCGTCCGCCCTTCACGTTGAACGAGAAGCGCCCCGGCGCGTAGCCCCTTGCCCGCGCCTCGGGAACCTGGCTGAAGAGCCGCCGGATGCCGTCGAACACGCCCACGTAGGTGGCCGGGTTGCTGCGCGGCGTGCGACCGATAGGTGCTTGCGAGACGTCCACGACCTTGTCGATCTGCTCCAGACCGCGCAGACGATCGAAGGCGCCGGACGGCTCCTTGGCGCCGTGCAGCTTGCGGGCCAGCTCGCGGTGGAGTGTGTCATTGATCAGAGTGGACTTGCCCGAGCCGGAGACACCGGTCACCGAAACCAGCAGACCCAGCGGCAGCCGCAGGGTCACGTCGCGCAAGTTGTGCTGGCGACAGCCCGTCAGGACCAGGGCCTTGTCGCGCGGCGGGCGCCGGCGCTTCGGCACGGGAATGCCCCTGCGGCCGGAGAGGTAGGCGCCGGTCAGGGAGGCTCGGTCGGCCTCGATGGTGGCCGGCGGCCCTTCGGCCACGACGTGGCCGCCGTGGATGCCGGCCCCCGGTCCCATGTCCACGATCCAGTCCGCGGCGCGGATCGTCGCCTCGTCGTGCTCCACCACCACCACGCTGTTGCCCAGGTCGCGCAGTCGCTTCAGGGTCTCCAGCAGCCGCGCGTGGTCGCGGGCGTGCAGGCCGATGGAAGGCTCGTCCAGGATGTAGAGCACGCCCATCAGGCTGGAGCCCACCTGGGTGGCCAGCCGGATGCGCTGGGCCTCGCCGCCGGACAAGCTCGCAGCGGGGCGGTCCAGGGTCAGGTAGTCGAGCCCCACGTCCACCAGGAAGTGCAGGCGCTCGCGGATCTCGCGCAGCACCCGGTCGGCGATCTCGCGCTCGGTGCCGCTCACCTGCAGCGCATCCAGGAAGCGCGTCGCTTCGCCCACCGACAGGCGCGCCAGCGCATCGATGCCCAGTCCGCCCACGCGGATGCTGCGGGCCTCGACGCGCAGCCGTGAGCCCTCGCACACGTCGCAGGGTCGCGGCGCCAGGTAGCGGTCGAGACCCTCATCGCCCGTTTCCCGCCGGCGCCGCTCCAGCTCTCCCACCACGCCGTCCCAGCGCCGCTTCACGCGGCGGCCCTTGCCGCCGCGCGGAACGGGAAACATCACCTCGCCGGCGCCGGTGCCCAGCAAGATCCCGCGGCGCGCGCGCGCGGGCAGGTCGTCCCACGGCGTCTCGACGTCCACGTCGAAGTGCTCCGCCAGGGCCTTCACCAGCGAGCGGTAGTAGCGCGGCATCCTGCGGCCGCCCCACGGCTCGATCGCGCCGGTCATCAGGCTTCGCGAGCCGTCGGGAACCAGGCGCTCCGGATCGACCTCGGCGCGGGTTCCCAGCCCGCCGCAGGTGGCGCATGCGCCGGCGGGGCTGTTGAAGGAGAAGAGCCGCGGCGCCAGCTCGGGGAACGACAGCCCGCACGTCACGCAGGCGGCGCTCTCGGAGAGGGTCCACTCCTCGCGGCCGGGCCCCACGTCCACGGTCACCAGGCCTCCGCCCAGCCGCAGCGCCGTCTCGATGGATTCCGCAATGCGCCCGCTGGCCGTCGGCTTGACCGCCACGCGATCCACGACCAGGTCGATGTCGTGGGTGGCGTTGCGCACCAGGCGGATCTCGTCGGACAGGTCGTGGGTCTCGCCGTCGATGCGCACCCGCACGAAGCCCTGCCGCCGGAAGGCGTCCAGCTCCTTGCGGTACTCGCCCTTGCGCCCGCGCACCACCGGCGCCAGGACCTGCACGCGCGCGCCGTCGCCCAGCTCCAGCACGTGGTCGGTCATCTGCTGCACGGTCTGGGCCTGGATCGGACGGCCGCATGACCAGCAGTAAGGCCGCCCGATGCGCGCCCAGAGCAGCCGCAGGTAGTCGTAAACCTCGGTCACCGTGCCCACCGTCGAGCGCGGACTGCGAGCGGCGGTCTTCTGCTCGATGGCGATGGCCGGGGAGAGCCCGTCGATGGACTCCACGTCCGGCTTCTGCAGCTGATCCAGGAACTGGCGCGCGTAGGCGGACAGCGACTCCACGTAGCGCCGCTGGCCCTCGGCATACAAGGTGTCGAACGCCAGGGACGACTTGCCGGAGCCGGACAGGCCGGTGATCACCACCAGGCGGTCCCGGGGCAGATCCAGATCGAGGTCTTGCAGGTTGTGGACGCGGGCGCCGCGGATGCGGATGTGATCGAGGTCGATGTCCGACCCCACTATTGACCGGCGGCGGACGGGGGACTGGACGAGAAGGAGGGAGCGGCGTCCGCGTAGATGCCCTTGCGCTCGATGTAGGTCTGCTCGCGGAGCTGCTCCAGGAAGGCGGTGTACTCCTCCGCCATCCTCTCCTCGAAGATCTCCTCGCGGAGCTCGGGCTCGGCGTCCTCGAAGGTCTTGGGCTCGAACTGCCTGCGCTGCACCAGATAGAGCACGTTGCAGCCGAAGGGCGTGCGCAGGACCGGGCTCATCTGGCCCGCCTGGAGCTCGGAGACCGGCTCGGCCATCCACGCAGCCAGTGCGGCGCTGTGCACCCAGCCCACGTCGCCGCCGAACTGCGCGTTGACCGCGGATGTGTCTCGGGCCACCTCCGCGAAGTTTTCGCCGGCGTTCACCTGCGCCCGCGCGCCCTCGGCCACCGCGCACGCCTCGGTCTCCGTGGCGTCCGTGCCGTCACCGAAGGGAACCAGGATGTGGCGCAGTCGCACCTCCTGGCCGCCCTCGGGCTGGCCCGCGTAGCGCTTCTCGTACAGCGCGAGGACCTCCATCTCCTCCACGCGGACCCTGGAGCGGATCGCGCCGCTGATCAGCTTCTGGCGCTGGATCTCGCCCCGGATCTGGTCGCGGTAGGCCTCGTAGGTCATGCCCTTGGCTTCCACCGTCCGCTGAAGTTGGTCCATGGTGAGGCCGGTCTCGTTGGCGATCGCTGCAATGGCGGTGTCGATCTCCACCTCGGTGGCATCGATCTCGATGCGGCGGACGGCCTGCTCGATGAGGCGGCGCTCGATCATCCGCTCCAGGATCTCGGCGCGCATCTTGACGATCTCGGACCGGGGCGCGCCCGCGGCGTTCATCTTGGCCTGCACCGGCGCCGCGAAGCGCTCCACCTCGGAGGCCAGCACGATGTCCGCGCCCACCTGGGCGGCGATCCCGTCCACGAACTCCTCCCCGTGGATCGGGGCGGCGAGGGCGAGCAGGCCGAGGCTCGCGAGGGCGGCGTGGCGGATCGATCTCATGTTCGCTCGGAGGTCCCGCTGAAGAGGGCTCATGGTAGCGGCCGCTTCCGGGGGTGTCGCTGTAGGCCCCCACCCGGCGGGTGGAGCCGATCGTCGCCGCCGGCGGTCAGGGGACCGTCGCGCCGGCCGGCGAGTCGGCGTCCGGGTCCTCGCTGATGGCCTCGAGCTCGCGGCGGTGGGTGTCCGGAAGGAACAGCAGGAAGATGGCTCCCAGGAAGCAAGTTCCCGCGACGGCCGTGAGCGCCATGCCCGTGCCGCCGAGCGGCACCACCAGGCCCGCGAAGACGAACAGGCCCAGGCTCGCGCCGAGGGTCTCGACCAGCAGGATCCAGCCGCCCGCCGACGTGCGCATGGAGGTGGGAAAGAGCTCGGTGGAGAGCGTGCGCGTCACCACGCCCGACGCCGTGGAGCAGAACACCATGAACACCCAGGGCAGGGCGATGAGCGAGGCCGGGCCCAGGTAGAAGAGGCCCGCCAGGATCGGGAACGCGCCCAGCATGGCCGCGCCGATCAGGCGCCGGCCGTAGCGGTCGCCCAGGCGCCCGGCCAGGGGTCCACCGATGATTCCCAGCGCGCCGAAGCCCACCGTCAGCGCTGCATACTCGCCGGGCGACCAGCCGTGGGCGTTCTGGAGGAAGTCGGACACGAAGCGGAAGGCGGGCCGGTGACCCGCCGTGGCCAGGAAGGTCGCGGCTCCCAGCAGCAACGCCCGTCCCGGGTAGGTTCGCACCAGTGCAAGCACGGGCCGGATCGCGCCGGAGAGGCCACTCCCGTGGGCGCGCCCGGCGGCGCTGGCCGCGTAGCGGCGCGTCTCCGTCAGATTGCGGCGGAAGAAGGGCAGCAGCAGGATCGCCAGGCCACCCAGTGCGTAGATCGAACGCCATCCGTAGGGGATCACGTTCACCTGGGAGTACACGCCCGCTCCCAGACCGAAGCCCACCGAGCCGACGGCGGCGAGCACGCCGATGCCCCAGCCGCGGTGCCCGGCGGGAAACTCCTCGGCCACCATCACGAACGACACCACGCTGGCCGAGCTGGCGAAGCTGCGCGTCAGGATCTGACAGGCCGCCAGCGCCTGGGCGCTGGGCGCGAACGCGGTGAGGAACGAGCCGAGGCTCATGCCCACGACGCAAGCCAGCAAGAGCCGCCGCCGGCCGACGCGGTCCGCCAGGGGCACGATCAGGAAGGCCGCCAGCGAGCCGACCTCGATCGAGCCCATCAGGCTGCCCTTCTCCACATCGCTCAGGCCGAAGTCGGCGCCGATCTGCGGCAGCGCCGCGCCGATCAGGCCCAGGTCGTAGTTCTCGAAGAGCATGGCGAAGGCGATGAAGCCCAGCAGCCGGATGTGCTCCGGCCCGACGCCGGCGGGAATCGGGAAGGGCAGCCACCAGGGACGCCGGGTCGGAGGGGGGGCCTCGGCCATGGACGCGAGAGGTTACCGCCTTCGGCTCTCGTCGGGATGCAGGCGGGTCAAGGCACGTCGCTCGGTCGCAGTTCGCCGCGCGCAATGAGGTCGCGAAAGAACTGCGCCGATCGCTTGGGGGTGCGTTCCTTGGACTGCGGATCGAACTCCACCAGCCCGAAGCGGGCGTCCGAGTAGCCTTGCTCCCACTCGTAGTTGTCCACCGCGGTCCAGTGGAAGTAGCCGCGCACGTCCGCGCCGGCGCGGCGGGCTCGGTCCAGCGCCGCCAGGTGCGCCGCCACGTAGCGGATCCGGAAGGTCTCGTCCGTGGTGGGGCAGCCGTTCTCGGTCACCATGAGCGGAACACCGGGAAGCACCCGCGCCGCCCGCAGCAGGCCGCTCTCCATGCCGCCGGGGTACACGTGGCGGCCCATGGCATCGATGGGGGCGTCGGGCCGATCGCTCCAGGAGGTGACGCTCGACGGGCCGAGCGCCGTGGCGTTGTAGTAGTTGAAGCCGTACACGTCGAGCGCGCCCCGCAGGCCCGGAATCTCCACCGGGTCGCGCCCGGGCAGCGGAAGGACGCCCGTCGCCAGGCCTTCCAGCAGCGCGCCGTTGTACCAGGCGTCCACCGCCGCGACCATCGCCGAGTTGGCCGGGTCGTCGGGGTTCTCGGCGTGGTAATCCAGGTAGACCTCGATGGTCGCGACGGTGCTGCCCGGATCCCGCGCCTTCACGATCTCGTGGGTTGCGGCGTGGAGACGGGCCACGCGTTCGGTCATGGCGATGGCGATGTCCCCGTCGGCGATCTTGGGCGGAAGCTGCCCCACCAGGTAGGCGCCGAACACGTAGACCATGGACTCGTTCTGCGAGTGCCAGTGGCGGGTGTGCGGCGCCAGCGCGGCCACCGTGCGCTCGGCGTAGCGCAGGAAGGCGTCGGCACCGTCCGCTCCGTGCAGGCCGCCGCGCGCCACGAGCCAGCGGGGGTGGGTGAAGTGGAACAGGTTCACCCAGGGTGTGAGTCCCGCCTCGCTCGCCGCGTCGCACACGGCGCGATAGTGATCGAGCGCCGCTTCGTCGAAGCGCCCGCGCTCGGGCTCCACGCGGCTCCACTCGACCGACAGGCGGTAGTGCCGGAAGCCCAGTGCCGCCAGCAGTCGGAAGTCCTCGGCGTAGCGCTCCAGGAAGCCGTTGCCCGGGTTGGGCGGCACCTCGCCGCGCAGCGCCAGGTCGACCCAGTCGTTGGGCACCTCGCCGCCCTCGGCCTGGAACGCCGACGAGCCCACGCCCCACGCGAAGTCGGGATCGAAGCGGATCGGCTCCTGGGGGAGCAGCGCTGTCCAGGCGTCGCTCATGCGAAGAGGGTCTCGCAGCCGGTGCCCTGCAGGAGGGCGTCCACGCGGCCGCGCGCAGCGTCCGGCAGCCCCGCGTGGGCCTCGCGCAGCCAGGCCAGGCACTTGGCCTGGTAGCGGAACGGCGGCTGCACCCACGGGTGTTCGTCGATGCTGCACTCCATCTGCTCGGCGCCCCGGGCCACCGCATCGGCATTGGCCAGCAGGAAGGGCGCGTAGGTACGGCCGGCTTCGCAGAGCAGCCCGCGCAGCGTGGCGCGCGCGGCGTCCGGATCGAGCCAATCTTGTTTGCCGACCTCGATGCCGGAGAGATCCTCCACCACCTCGCACCACGCCACGACGCGAGGCGCCACCTCGACGGCGACCGCGCTGGAGGTGGGCTCGAAGAGCACGAGCTGCGAGAGCTGGCCGAAGAGCGCAAAGTCCGCCGTGCCCGGCCGCTCGCCGGTCACGAAGCTCGACTGCGCGAGATGTGAGTCCAGTGCGCACAGCAAGCGCCGGTAGCTGTCTTCGATCAACGGCGCCGTGGTCTCGTTGATGCCCACGACTCCGCGCCGACCCACCTGGCGCTCACGGAAGAGCTTGCTGAGCGGCGCGACCTTCTCGTCGGGCGCCGAGGTCTTCGACCAGCGTGGCAGCACCTTCGAAGCCTTGTCCACGTCGACCTCGAACGACCAGCGGTAGTGGAACATCGCCTTCGTCAGCCACTCGTCGGCGTAGTCTTCGAGCAGGAAGTCCAGGAAGGCCAGGGCCGGGTCGGGCGGAATGACGCTGCGCTCGCGCGACAGCTCCTCCAGCCGGCGGATCTGGAAGGTGGAGTCGATCATCGACTCGGGCTCAGCGGCGCCGTCGCCCGGCAGCAGCAGCACCGGGATCAGGGCCACCGGCACCAAGGGTGCGGGATCGTGTCGGGAGTTGCGGATCACCCAGCGGTGGGGGATGCGTCGGTAGCGCAACAGCGCCCGCATCTTGCGGCTGTAGGGCGATCCCGGGGCCCCGAGGAGGGTGAGCGGTGCGGCCATGGAACCTCCAAGTTGGATGGCAAGGCGGACGCCACCCTGCCACACTGCCCGGCTCGGGGGCAAGGAGGCGCGAGCGATGAAGCTGGGAATCATGGGCGTGGGCTTCGGCAAGGGCGTGCGCATCGACGAGGATCTGATCCGCCACGCCGAGAGCCCGGGCTTCGATTCGGCCCGGCGGGGAAGATCCGCGAGCGTCTGGAAGCCTGGAAGGACGCCGGCGCCAAGCGTCACGTGGACACCATGCTGATCGGTGCGGGACAGCGCGAAGCGCTGGAGCTGCTGGCCGAGACGCTGCTCTAGTGGGCGACCGACCCCTGCGCGAGCGGGTCTACCAGAACCACCACCTGGACAGCACGCGCTGGGACCAGGTGCGCTTCCGGCCCGGCGACGTGGTCGTCTCTACGTCGTACAAGGCCGGCACCACGTGGATG
>Ga0255054_10002258_pt1 | contig 11085 bp, 11 predicted proteins | sample JV7_2_23_MG_FD_188634 | JGI IMG/M metagenome (GOLD analysis project Ga0255054, IMG submission 188634) | Seawater microbial communities from Jervis Inlet, British Columbia, Canada - JV7_2_23 | ecosystem: Environmental > Aquatic > Marine > Inlet | place: Canada: British Columbia | collected... | reverse complement strand
CGCCCATGTCCTCGGTACCAAAGACATCCCCAACCGTGTCGATCTCTGGGGCCCCGAGTGGGACCACGACTGGCCCACCTGGCGCGAGATGCTGCCCAAATACCTCGCCGAGCTCGTCTGACTCCCGTTGAACCGGCCGCTTCAACGGGTCGGGTCGTAGCTGGAGAGTGCTTCTAGGATCTCGTGGAGGGCTTCCTCCAGCTCCAGGTGCTGCCGACGAGAAAGCTCGTGGCGATCGTGCATCTGCTCATGGAGGGCTTCCACCTCCTCGGCGGCCTGCGCCACCCCGGTACGTTCCCGGCGGATCCGCTGCTCGTGACGATCCACCAACTCTTCGTGGGCAAGGATCGCCGCCTCGTGACGGTCCATTCGATCCTCGAAATCCGCCAGGTCGATCTCCGGCAACAACTGACGGGCCAGGCGCCGGATGGCATCTCCATAGTCGGTCCGCCACCGCGCCAGATCTTTGAACCACCGATCGTGATCCTCGTGGGCTTCGAGATGATCGGTATGTGCCGTGGACCGCTCTGTCGAGAAGGGCTCTTGTTTCTTCGACTTCTTCATTCGCCTTCAGGTTGTAGGGAGAACGGTACCAAGGGTCTCCAGACTGATCCGTGCCCCGCTGAGTATCAGCACCACCCGACGCCCCTTGTAGCCTTGGGCGACACGCAGAAAGGAAGCGACTGCCAGCGCCGCTGCCCCTTCGATGAGTAGGTGGTGCTTTTCCAGGATCAACCTTATCGCCGCAGCGATCTCCTCTTCCTCTACGAGGCTGAATTCGTCGATGCGGTCTCGGCAGATGGGGAATGTGATGGCATCCGACTCGATGCCGCCGGCTGTTCCATCGGCCAGGGTGGGGTCTGAGGCCTGGTCGACGATCTCTCCTGCCTTTACCGATGCGTACATCACCGCCGAGTTTCGCGGCTGGCAGCCAACAAAGTGAACGCGGGCGTCGCTGGACTTCAGGTAGCCGACGATCCCTGCTGCCAGGCCACCTCCTCCAACCGGGCAGAAGACAGCATCGATTCCTTCCAGCTGGTGCTCGAGCTCGAGGCCGATGGTTCCCTGTCCGCCGATGATCTTGGGATCGTTGTAGGGAGACACATAGATTCGGCCCTCCTCCGCCGCCGCTTTTCGGGCAGCACGCTCCGCCTCGACTCCATCGGAGCCATGGACAACCAAGTCGGTGCCATACATGCGTAGCGTGTCGACTTTGGCCTTGGCGGCGTTCTGCGGGATATAGATCGTCCCCTTGAGTCCGAACTTGCGCAGCAGATGTGCCACTGCCGAGCCGTGATTCCCTGTCGATGCCGTAACGATCCCCCGCTTTCGCTCTTCGTTGGTGAGCGACAGGATCTTGTTGGCGGCACCGCGAAACTTGAAGGAGCTCGTGACCTGGAGATTCTCCAGCTTCAGATACACCTCACAGGCACCCTGTTGACTGAGCCAGAACGAGGGCTCCAAGGGGGTCTCACGGATATGGAGACGAATCCGGTCCTCGGCCTCCAGGACCTCACTGCGAACATCGATCTCCATGGGTATGCTCATGGGAACCTCAGCCTATACGATCGCCAATTCCTCGATGGCTCTTCCCTCCAAGATTCTCTCGGGGGCAAACACCGACAGATCGAGAATCGGTGGTTGATGAAGGATCAGCTCCGCCAGGTATCGTCCTACAGCCGGGGCCTGCTGCAGCCCATGGCCGGAGAATCCGCTGGCGAGATAGAGCCCGGCAAGCTCCGGCCACTCCCCGACAATAGCGTTGCCGTCCAGGGTATTGACAGCGTAGTACCCGGCCCAACCCCGTTCGAAGCGCAATCGATCGAACTCCGGTACCACCTGCACCAACTCGGGCCAGAGAAGATCTGTGAAGCGACTCTCCTCCCAGCGCAGACCGAAGCCTACACGGTCATCGGCGAAGGACCGGCCTACCAGAATCCGGTCTTCACCCTCACTGCGAAAGTAGAGACCGGAAGGCAGATTCGTGAGCGGCAGCGGGGACGACGGTTTGACCTCCGGCTCGGCCACGAAGACCTGCCGCTGCACCGGGATCACCGGCAGATCGAACCCTTGCCGCCCCATGAGCTCGGCGGCCCAGGCGCCGGCGCAGTTGACGACGACGGGACTGGCCAGGTGCTCGCCATCGGCCATGTCCACTCCAGTCACTCCGTTGGCGACTTGGGAGATTCCTCGAACCTCGCCCTTGGCCAGGACGGCCCCCAGGCTGGCTGCCTTGCGGCGATAACCCATCAAAAAGGCGTAACCATCCAGATGGCCGTCTTCGACACCGAAGGTGCCGCCGACCAGCCCTGCGGCTCTGTAGAGCGGATAGTGCTCCTCAATCTCGGCCGCCGGCCACCACTCCACCCTGCAGCCCATCTGACGTTGGAGATCCAACGCTGTATGAGCGGACGCTGCCGATTCCCCGTCGACGAGAAACAGGTTCCCCTCCTGTTTGAAGGAGACGTCGGGACGATCGCCGTTCACCTCCATCTCATTGGCAAAACGCCGCAAGACCTCGAACGTGTACTGGGAGACCTCGATGTTCTGGGCCAGGCTGAATTGGATGCGGGCATTGCCCACTGACAATGCCGACGATGCCTGGAGATAGCTGGTGTCCTTCTCGACGACCAAGACACGCAGAGCACTGTCTGCCTGCAGTAGGTGATAGGCCGCGGAGCATCCCATGACCCCGCCGCCCACAATAATGACGTCGTATCGTGCCGCTGCGTCTGTGGTGATTGCTGGCACCCGAATTCTCGATTTTCTCGAATTCTATCCCGCAGCCCGTGCTAGCCTCATATGACCAGGTCATGGACCGACGACAAGTCATCTCCTCGATCTTTGGAGTGCGGCGGGCTCTGATTGGAATGATCCATGTACAAGCCCTGCCAGGTACACCAGACAGCAAGCTCTCCGTCGACGAGATCTGTGAAGCGGCAGTGGCAGACGCGCATCAGCTCCGAGATGCCGGTTTCCACGGCTTGATGATCGAGAACATGCACGATCGGCCTTACCTGAAAAGAGAGGTCGGCCCGGAGATCGTGGCGGCCATGGCTGCTGTCGGTCGGGAGGTCCGCCGCGCGGCCAGCCTGCCCCTGGGCGTTCAGATTCTCGGCGGCGCCAACCGCGCCGCGCTTGCCGCGGCACTGGTCTGCGATGCCGATTTCGTTCGCGTCGAAGGCTTTGTCTTTTCCCATGTGGCCGACGAAGGCCTGATGGAGTCCGACGCCGGCGAGCTTCTCCGGTACCGCCGGGCCATCGGCGCAGACACCGTTCGGATCTTCGCCGACATCAAGAAGAAACACGCCTCCCACTCCATTACCGGCGACGTCGAGCTCGTGGAGACCGCCCACGCCGCCGAGTTCTTCCTCGCCGACGGAGTGATCATCACCGGCGCGGTTACCGGGCACGCGGCGGATCGCTCCCAGGTGAAGGCAGTCAGCAAGGCGGTGGGGATCCCCACCCTGGTGGGCTCAGGTGTCACTCCCGAGAATCTGGCCGATTTCAAATCGGCGGACGCCTTTGTCGTCGGTTCGGTCCTCAAGCATGGTGGCCTCTGGTCCAACCCCGTCGATCCGGGCCGTCTCGAAGCCATGATCCAGGCCTTCGACGCTCTGCCTTGATTCCCACCCTTCGGGGTGGTGCTTGGGAGCCCGGGAACTCAATACTCTTGTATCTCCATCAAGAGAACCCCTTTGGAGGACACCATGAGCGAGAAGAGCATCGAATTGCTGAACAGGGCCCTGGGCGAAGAGCTGTCGGCCGTGCACCAGTACATGTATTTCCATTTTCACCTCGACGACCTGGGCTACCGCCCCCTGGCAGGGCTCATGAAGAGGACCTCCATCGGCGAGATGATGCACGCCGAGGGGCTGGCGGAAAGAATCCTCTTTCTCGGTGGCGAGGTCGAGATGGTCGTCTCCGACCCGGTCCAGAAGGTTCACGATCCCAAGGCCATGCTCGAGCGGGCCAAAGCGATGGAGGATGCCAGCGTCAGGTTCTACAATCAGGCAGCTCAGGAATGCGCCAAGAATCTGGACGCGGCCTCGAAGAAGGTCTTCGAGGACCTGGTGGCCGACGAGGAGGGCCACTCGGACATGTTCGACCAACAGATCCAGTACATCGAGCGCTTTGGTGAGCGTTTTCTGGCCTTGCAGTCTTTGGAGGAAGACACCGAAGGCCGTTAGGAGGCATGCTTGCCTGTCCCACCCATGAGCGGTGGGCTTCAAGATAGCTGCGCTTGCCCTCGTTATCGCACTGGCAGGCAGAGATGAGTGATCAGCTCATCCTCCGGGGCGTTGCCCGCATCGGATACATACTCCACCCAGGGTAGGCCGGCCTCTTCATAGCCGTGGGCAGCTGCCCAGGCTCGAACCTTGTCCCAATTGGTTGAGATATTCGAGTAGGGCCCGACGTTGATCCCCCTGACCGTCATGCCCCCTGCGGTCTCCCGAATCTGCACGGGGTCGGTGGCGTCGATTTCAATCTCGGGGATGACCGCGATGGGAACGCCGGCATCGAACTGCCACTCCTCTTCGGTGGAAGCAGTAGTCATGACAACCTGCGGGCCCGACTGCTCGAGTCCCTCTTTCGCCATGAAGCGACCGATCTCACCGTAGGCCCCGCCTACGGCCTCGCCGATCGCCGCCACATCCCAAGTGGACTGTGCCGGCGTGTAGACAATGACTGCCGGATCGATGTCAACGACCTCGATCTCGAGATCGGTCCAATCGACCTCCGGCAACCCCTCCGCCAGCACCTTGAGGTTCGCCAGACCGGCCTCGTAGTCCGCGCCGATCCACCGGTCGAACATCAAACCCATGTAACGGCTCACCAGGTTCATGCCAAACTCGGTGTCGAAGCCCCAGGTGATCGAAGTTCCATCTGCCCCAGGCTCGAGGCGGAAGAAGGCCTCAGCGGTACCTTGAGATCCGAAATCCAGATGACTCTGGACTCGACTGTACGGATCACTGGCGACAACCTCTTGATATCCCGATCCAACTTGCGGATTCTGACTCGCCCAGGTCATCTTGGCGCCCACACCGTGATCTGGACCCTCGAAGCTGTATTCTGTTTCCGGATCCCGCTCCGCCCAAGGCGACCATCTCTTGAAGCTGCGATAACCATTGACCAGTGCAAACATGGTGGCCGGCGAAGCGTCGACCGTAATCGACCGTTCGACGTGGGCGCTGGAGGGCAAAAAGAGCCCCACGAGAACGAGGACGGCTACGGCAATCACCAGGCCCAACAAGATCTTTTTCAGTGCTGACATGACGCGATCCTCCAACCCGGAAGTTCATTCCGCATCGACTGAGACCAGGTCGCAACGGGGAGATTCTAGTTCAAATGGAGCAATGCACTGCACGGGATAGGCGCCAAATGCCATGATTATGGCGCCGTGAGCGCAGGCTGAAGGCTGCCTCTCGGTACAGTATGGCTGGGAGCTGGGGGTCCGTATCATGAAACTTCGCACACAAGGACTGTATCGAGGGGTCTCCTGGCTGCAAGCGGCATTGCTTCCCCTGGTCCTCGCAGTCGCGCCGGGGCCGGGAGCCGCCGCTGCCCAGGATCAGGACTCCACAGACTCCTCAGAGGGCCTGCAAACGCAGGGCGGCAAGAAGAAGTACCGCAAGCGACAGACGAGGCCGATCAAGCTCGCCACTTCCGGAGGCAACCTGGAAGACAAGACGTTTTTCAACTGTTGTGACGGCACTCTCGGAGCCCTGGTGGAGAAAGATGGCATCCAGTACATTCTCAGCAACAACCACGTCCTGGCCCGCAGCAACAAAGGGAGGAAAGGTGAAGCCATCATCCAGCCCGGCCTCAGCGATCAGGACTTGGCCTGTGTCGCCGCCGACCCCGGGGCCGACACCGTGGCCCACCTCAGCGGCCGGAAGAAGATCAGGTTCGCCGACGGCAAGAAAAACTGGGTGGATGCTGCCCTCGCCGAGGTGGTACCAGGAGCCGTAAGAACTGATGGAGAGCTCGTCAAGATCGGCGTGCCCGGTAACACACCCGCGGAGGCCTTCATCGGCATGTCCGTGAAGAAGGCAGGCCGCAAAACAGGACTGACTCGAGGCACTGTGATTGCCGTCAACACCACCATCCTGGAGGTTGAGTACCCAGATGAATGTGGCAGCATTTCAGCCAGGACTGCCAGATTTGTCGATCAGATCATCATTGCCGGCGGATCCAAGGCCTTCAGCGGACCTGGTGATTCGGGCGCCATGGTGTACGAGGACGTCAGCGAGTGCCCTTCCCCGGTTGGGCTGCTATTCGCAGGCAACGACGAGATCACCGCTGCCAATCCTGCGGCGCGGGTTCTGCGGCAAGCGGGCAAGATGAAGCCCCAGGGAACGGCCACCTTTGTCGGCTGCACCCCCAGCGCGCCGGCTCTGCAGACGCTGTCCAACGAGGTTCCGATTCTACGAGAGCGCCAGGTGCGCGACGCTACCGGCGTCATGCGGCGTTGGGAGGAGGAACTACTGTCGAGCCCCGGCATTCATGGCGTTGGCATCGGCATGACCCTCTCGGGGCCAGTGGAGCCTGCCATCTATGTACTCGCGAACGAGAGTCGTGAAGAAGTGATGAAACGGCTGCCCGAGACCCTGGACGGGTACCGCATCGAGGTCATCAGGACCGACAACCTGGTTGCCTACTAGAGGCGACGATCGTTCTTCCCTCCGCCGAGGCGCCCTGCCCGCAAAAGCGAATCCCGTAGCAGATACTCGATCTGGGCATTGACACTCCTGAGCTCGTCCGCCGCCCACTTCTCCAGGCGGCGGTAGAGCTCAGGGTCGAGTCGCAGAAGGAATCGCTTCTTCTCAACCAATCGTCTGCCTACGAATAGAGCGTGCCGGTGTTGAGCACCGGGGCACTGGATTGCTCGCTGGTCAGTACCACCATCAGGTTATTGACCATCGCTGCCTTGCGCTCCTCATCGAGTTGCACAATGCCCTGTTCCGACAGCTCGCGCAGAGCGTGATCCACCATGCCGACGGCCGCCTCGACGATGAGGCGGCGGGCTGCCACAACCGCCTGTGCCTGCTGACGGCGCAACATGGCCTGAGCGATCTCCGGCGCGTAGGCCAGATGAGTAAGCCGGGCTTCCGAAACCTCCACACCCGACACTCTCAGGCGGACCTGGAGCTCGCGTTTGAGCTCCTTGGCGATCTCCTCCTGGTCACCCCGCAGCGAGAGCTCGTTGCCTTCCACATCCCTTGGATCGTAGGGGTGTCCGGTGGCCAATGACCGGACTGCGGTTTCCACCTGGATACTGACGAACTGCTCGTAGATGTCGACGTCGAACATGGCCTTGGCACTGTCGATCACCCGCCATACGATCACCGCGGCAATCTCTATCGGGCTGCCGCTGGCGTCGTTGACCTTGATGGTCTCGCTGGTGAGATTTCGCACCCGTAGCGAGACCCGCGGCTTGATGGCGAACGGATTGCCCCACCGGAAGCCCTCGGTCCGACAGGTACCGATGTAGCGCCCGAAGAAGATCAGTATCCGAGCCTCATTGGGCTGGACTGCAAACAGGCCCACCAGCGTGAGAATCGCCAGGATGAACGAACCGATCGCGAGTATCAGAGTGCCTACCTGCTCGTAGGCGATGGCATGGACGAATCTCCAAATGGCAAAGGCGCCCAGACCCAGGCCCAGGAAGAGCATGGGAAAGCCGTTGACGGTCGTCGCCCGGTGCTCCTGGATGGTACGGAATGGCTGCTCGCTCATGATCTTGTCCTCCGTCGATGATGATATCATATTTATATCTTCTACATATCATACGTCGGAGGCCACGATTTATTCGTTGTAGGGAAGGACCACTGTGCCCTCCCGGGCTGTTTGTAGGGGAGGGCCTCTGTGCCCTCCCGGGCCGTTCGTAGGGGAGGGCCTCTGTGCCCTCCCGGGCCGTTCGTAGGGGAGGGCCTCTGTGCCCTCCCGGGCACCATAGAATCACCCGATGGACAAGCAACCCAACAGCCACAACTGCTTCATCTGCGGCCTTCGCAACGACGCCAGTGTCCGCGTCGCCTTCTACGACACCGCCTCCGACGAGGGCCAGCCGGAGGTCTTGGCCAAGTTTGTGGGACGCTCGATACACCAGGGCTATCCTGGCCGTATGCACGGCGGGGTGGCCACCGGTATCCTCGACGAGGTGATCGGCCGGGCCATCAATTGCGCTCAGCAGGAGGGTGACCCGACCCTCTGGGGAGTCGCGGTCGAGCTCTGCACCAAGTTTCACAAGCCGGTGCCCCTCGACGTCGAGCTCACCGCTAGAGGACGCATCACCGGTCTGCGGCGGCGGCTTTTCGAAGGGGCCGGCGAGATCTACCTGCCCGACGGCACGGTGGCGGTGAGCTCGGAAGCCAAATACATCAAGCTCGATCTCGAGGTGGACGCAACGCTCGGAAATTGACCCACCTAGCACTTAGAAACTGACCCACCCCCGGCCCCTGTTCCGGTAGCTTCGGGTTATCAACGACCTGTAGCTGCTGGAGGGAAGGATGCTGAGGATGGATCAAGTACATGTTATCCGACACAAGGTACTGATCGAGGGCCGATCGCGGCGCTCGGTTGCACGGGAGATGGGGGTGAGCCGCAATACGGTAAGGAAATACCTACGTCTCTCCGAGCCCCGTCGTGTGGAGACCCAGCCACGGGCACGGCCGGTGCTGGAGTCCGTGGCACCGCGGCTCGAGGCGTTGATGGAGGAGTGGTCGCAGCGGACGACCCGCAAGCAGCGGATCACGGGCACACGGCTCCACCGACAGCTGGTCGAAGAAGGCTTTCGGGTGGGGGCAAGCACGGTGCGGGCTTGGCTGCGGGAGTGGCGCCGGCAGCGCGCCGAGGTCTTCATCCCGTTGGTTCACCGGCCGGGCGAGGAGGCCCAGGTGGACTTCTTCGAGGTCACTGTTGACGAGGGAGGCTTCCGGCGCAAGGCCTGGAAGTTCCTGCTACGGCTTCCGTTCTCCGGCAAGGACTTCGTGTGGATCTATGACCGCTGCGATCAGTTGGCGTTTCTCGATGGCCACGTGCGAGCGTTCGTTCACGTCGACGGAGTGCCAGCGCGGATCGTCTACGACAATCTGTCGGCGGCGGTGAAACGCCGGGTGGGAGTCCACCGAGAGCTCACGGATCGCTTCCGGGCCCTGGCGAGTCACTATCTCTTCGAGCCCTGCTTCACCCGCCGGGGTGAGGGGCACGACAAGGGCTCGGTCGAGGCGCGGGGCAAGGGCGTGCGGCTCCAGCACCTGACCCCGGTGCCGCGGGGCGAGAGCCTCGGGGAGATCTCCCAGGCGGTGCTGGCGGAGGTCGAGCGGTTGTGGGCGGGGCGCAGACGGCCGGATGGCAAGAGCTCGGCCGAGCTCTGGGCCGAGGAGTCCCCTCGCCTCGGGCCGCTGCCGGAGGTCCCCTTCGAGGCCCGCCGGATGGTGCTGGTGCAGGTGTCGCGTCAGGCCATGATCCAGATCGAGGGCTCCCGCTACTCGGTGCCGTCACGCTGGAAGAGCCTGGAGGCGACGGCCTGGGTCGGTGTTGAGGACGTACGAGTGGTCTGTCGGGGCGAAGAGGTGGTCGTCGAGCGGATCCGCCGCGGCGGCCGCCACGTCCAGTACCGGCACTATCTCTCCGAGCTGGCCCGAAAACCCCAGGCGGTACGCCAGGTGGCCCCGGAGCTGGTCGCCGAGCTGGGGGAGCCTTACGGCCGGCTCTGGAAGCTCCTGGTTGAGCGCTACGGCGCCCGTGAAGGAGCCCGGGTGCTGGCTAGGATCATCGGCGCCGTGTCTGATCACGGCCCCGAGCCGGTGGCCAAGGCCCTCGAGACGGCGCTCGGAGCCGGACGTTGCGATCTGCTGGCCTTGCAGCGACCCACGGAGATTCCCCTTCGCACAGAGGTACCCGAGCCGCTCCAGAGCTACGAGATCGACACCGCCCGTGCGGCGGACTTCGATACCTTGCTGCCGGGAGGGATCTCATGAGCAACGCCGCACGCCAAGCCGTGATCGAAGAGCACTTGAAGACGCTCAAGCTCCCAGGGTTTGCCCGGGAGTACGCCGCCCGGGCCCGCCAGGCCCGAGACGGGAGCTGGGACTACGAGGACTTCCTGCGCGAGCTCTTGGAGGCCGAGGTCGTCTCGCGCCGCGAGCGCTGTGCCGCCCGGCGGCTCAAGGCCGCCCAGTTTCCCGATCACAAGACCCTGGAGCAGATCGACTGGCAAGTGCTCAAAGGAGTCTCCAAGCCCAAGCTCGCCGAACTCGCCAGCTGTGAGTATCTCGACCGCGCCGAGGACGTCGTCTTGGCCGGCCCGATCGGCACCGGCAAGACCCATCTGGCGATCGCTCTGGCCATCGAGGCCACCCGCCGGCGCTACCGGGTGCTGTTTCGCCGGGCTGCCGATCTGGTGCGCGAGCTCGTCGAGGCCCGTGACGAGCGCGAGCTGGGACGCTTCCAGCGCAAGCTCCAGCGCGTCGACCTGTTGCTCGTCGACGAGCTGGGGTTTGTCCCCTTCGACCGCACCGGGGGCGAGCTCCTCTTCCACATCCTGGCCGATCGCTACGAGCGCCGCTCGACGATGGTGACCACCAATCTGGCATTCAGCGAATGGGTGCAGGTCTTCGGCGACGAGAAGCTCACCACGGCGCTTCTCGATCGCCTCAGCCATCACGCCCACATCCTGACGCCCAAGGGCTCGTCCTACCGGCGGCGGGGTCGGCAGGGGAAAGCCGCGTGATGCGGGGAAGGGGACACGTCGGGTCGAGCCGAGACAGGGCTCCAGCGGCCTTCTACGATCTCGATTTCGGGCGCGGCGGCCTGTGGAAGCTGACGGGACCGTGGAAAACGCACCCCCGACCCCCAACCCCGTTTTCCACCGCCCCTTGGACGGAGCCTTCGGCTCCGCCCACAGCTACCACAGGCGCTACGACGACTTGAGAGATAGACCTTAGGAGGTGAAGAGAGAAGCAATCTCGACTACACTGAAACCCGGCCGGGGTGGGTCAGTTTCCAACTGCTGCCCTGGGTCACTTTCCAACCGTTGCCAGCATCGAGGCGATCTCCGAGGTCGACCCGCAGGAGCTG
>Ga0255054_10002257_pt1 | contig 11092 bp, 9 predicted proteins | sample JV7_2_23_MG_FD_188634 | JGI IMG/M metagenome (GOLD analysis project Ga0255054, IMG submission 188634) | Seawater microbial communities from Jervis Inlet, British Columbia, Canada - JV7_2_23 | ecosystem: Environmental > Aquatic > Marine > Inlet | place: Canada: British Columbia | collected... | reverse complement strand
CAGTTTTCGCTATCCGCGCGACGTCCCGCCAATTTGTGTGTTCACAAAGCTTAGCCAGATGTTTTGCCCCACCGAAAAACCAGGTAAGTTTTCGACTTTTTGTGAAAACAGAGACAATGCGTATTTCCTCTGAACACATTGTCGACCGCTTAGGTGTATCTGAGGTGCTCTGGTGAATCCACCCATCATAGAATTTAAAAATGTTACCAAGCGTTTTGGCAGGCGGACGATTCTGGATCGGGTCAATCTTCAAATCCATGAGGGCCATATTACCACCATCATCGGTAAAAGCGGCGAGGGAAAAAGTGTGCTTCTCAAGCACATTATCGGTCTGTTGAAACCGGAAGAAGGCAGCGTTCTTTACCGGGGCAAACCGATCGAAAAAATGAAAAGCAAAGAATGGAATGCCTATCTCGGGCAGGTCAGTTACATGTTTCAGAATAATGCACTTTTTGATTCAAAGACGGTCTATGAAAATGTGGCCATGCCCCTGAGGAAATACACCAAACTCAGTAAAACGCAAATTCGAGAAAAGGTGATGGCCCGCATTGAGCAAACCGAGCTGACTGATGTGGCTCACAAATACCCATCAGAGCTCTCGGGCGGGATGCAAAAGCGAACCGCGCTAGCCCGGGCACTCGTGACGGATCCGAAAATCGTTCTGTTTGACGAACTGACCACCGGCCAGGACCCTATTCGTAGAAATACGATCCTCGGGATGATCGCCGAATACAAAAAGAAATTCGACTTTACAGCTGTCTTGATCAGCCATGATATTCCCGATGTGTTCTTTATCTCCAATCATATTTTGGCCCTCTACGACAAAAAGATTGTTTTTCAGGGTACCCCGGAAGAGTTTGAGGACTTTGATCATCCGTTTTACGATGAAATCGTCGCCAGCATAGAAAGCCTGCAGGAAGAATTAACCGGCCTGTATTCCAGACGCCAGTTTAAAGTGCGCTATCAAACCGAACTGGCCCGTAGAAATGGGCATGAACACTTTGTGGCTGTCATCTTTACGCTTGAAGATCTGGACCGCATCATTGATAATCTGGGTCACAAGGCCGCTCAGCACGGCATCCGAACGATGGGGGATTACATCAATAAGCATTTCGGCGCGGTGGGGGGATTTTCTGCTCGACGCAGCATCAATCAATTCGGCACCGTGCTCCCGTTTTCGGATCTGGAAGAGACTGGGCGAATTTTAGAGGATTTTACCAGAGATTTTCGGAAAAACGGGCTGATCAAAATTGAGAATGCCGCCAGACAGGTCAATCCTTCGGTGAGTTGCTTTGAATTTTCAATCAGTGCCGGGCTGGCCAAGGGACATCCCAATGTTGAGTTGGATGCCATTATGGAAATTGCCGAATTAAAGCGGGAACCGATTGCTCAATTCCAGTGTAATATTGAAAACCTGACAAATAAAAATTAACTTATTTTACTAAATTCAGCGGCCTTTTTACAACCCGCCTCAATCGCTTCGTTTATGATTGCCTTAAAGGCTTTTTTTTCCAGTGTAAACATAATTTCAGTGGAAATGCCCCCCGGCGAACTGGCTTCGCCGATTAAATCGTAAGGGGACACTTGGCGGGTGTTCCACAGTTCCATTGAACCGGCAATCGTATGATATGCAATCTTTATTGATGTCTCCCGATCGATACCCAATCTCACTGCTGTATCAATGATCGCTTGAAAGAACAGGTGAGTTGTCACCGGGCTGCTGAGAGCTGTAACCGCATTGATGTTTTCTTCCCTCAAAATGACATACGTTCCCAGACAAGAAAAAAGCTCGGTAACATCATTCCTTTGTGTTTCGGTGACGTATGGGTTAAAGGCAAGCGCCGCAATGCCTTTGCCGATCTGACTGGGAGGATTGGGCAGGGCTCTTACCACCGGGATATTGTCTCCTAAAGCCGCGTAGGTTTTCATTGGAATGCCGGCAGCCAGGCTGATGATTGCTTTGTCTTTTGAAATTTTCTGTTTTCTTAATTCATTTAAAACCGGACCCACAACCTGGGGCAGAACATTGAAAAATATGAAATCGGCAGCGCCTACTGCCCGGTGATTGCTATCCGCTGTTTGAACTGCAAATTCTTTTTGAAGCGATTCCAGTTTTCGGGGATCGGGGTCACTGACAACCAGCTGGCTACCGACCGTTTTCTTGGATCGGGTCAGATTCTCAATAATGATGCTGGTGATGTGCCCTCCGCCGATAAAAGCAATGGTGCGCTGCTTTAATGCCATTTATCCTTCTCCTTTTGCCATTATGTTTGACTCCAGCAATTTTTTAAATCCCCCCTCCAGTCTGGCGCACGGATAAAAACCCAATTCCTTCAAATTGCCGGTAACATCAACCGGCAGCGATTGGCTTTCAACTTTTTGATTTAAGATACCGCCAATTAAAACCGGAAGCCTTATTTTTTGCCTGTCCAGTGCTGCTCTCAATTGTTTTGCATATTCATGTGCCATCCCATTATGGGTGCTGACCAATATCGCTTCCGCGTTTTGGGTATTTGCTTCTGAAACGATCTCATCCGGATTTACCTCAGCGCCCATATATATCATTTTAGCTCCGGCTTCAGAAAGAAGCCGGCTGATAACCGTTACGGCATGCTCATGCACATCGGTTGATGCGATTAGCAATCGGCGCCCTCCTAAAAGGGTTCTCATTTTTTGGGTGACAAACATCTGTCGATATTCATTGAAATATTTGTTTGACATTTCGAAAACATCCGTAGGTTCAATAGGTATTCGCCCTCTGATAAAATCTTCCTGGACCTTACCGGCCCCGAACATTTCTTCGAAAACGGCCGGTCCGAGGTTTTTGAGCACAAACAGGATTTGTACAGGGTCTGTAATATCGACGCCGGCCTCTTTTAGGCCGTCTAAGGCGTTATCAAATACAGATTTTCCTGCACTGAGTATGGTATCAGAGAAATGATAGGCTTCACGGAAGTCAAAATGGTAAAAGAGTTTTCGAGCCGCTTTTTCGATTTGGCGACCGAATTTTTGGGCTTCGGCGATTTCTTCAGCAGAAGGGATTCTTAACGCTTCCGTAACCGGCAGCGGCAGCACGGCATGGCCTGTGGGACATTCAAGCTGAGCCATAATATCCCAGAGTAAATATTCTGCTACAACACCTTGGTTCAGGGTGAAGTCCGGTGTAAAAGAAAGGGTATCACCGTAAAACATGGACCCCACACAATCGGGCGCATGAATTTTATGCAGCGCAAATACCCAGCCGGCTCTTTTGATGGGATCGGTTGTCAGTCCGCCAATACAATGAGCCAGTTTGGCGCCCAGAAGGTTTTCAACAATATAGTGTTCCAGATACGCCCATCCGGCGACGGTGGCACAATCGTAAAAAAGGGCGCCGAAGCCGTCTTCGAGGTAGGAGTGCACCATTGTGCCCTTATTTCTCAAGGTTCCCATAATCGCGATTGCCTTTATTGTTTCGGCAGCAGTTACGATTTTATCTTTCCACAACGGAACTTCATGGGCAAAAAATTGGGATAGATTTCCAATTGTGGTAACCCCGGCTTTCAGTGCGAGAATGGTGTTGTCCGTCGATGCGGGAAATCCTATCATAAAATCGCCCATATGCGGCTGGATCGGCGCCGTTTGCCCAACCTGTATCCAGTCTTTTATGGAATGCAGCATGGGACCGGTTTCAGCCGGTATGTTTTTTCGGTGTGCTTTCGGTAATCCCACGCGCCGATCCAGGCAAATTCCGGCGCGATCCACGACGAACCCATTCGCTTCAGCGGTGTTATCAAGCAGAACCAACGCCGCCGCCGTCGAATTCCATGAATTCATTCCAATATGAGCATGAAACATGATTGTATTTTCTTGCATACACCTTTTCTTATACTCCAATTCAGATTCCACGCCCATTTTATCCATGAAAGCGGTACGGCCGATTCGAATATCCTTGGCCATCACATGCCCTTCATTCATAATTGCCTGGCTAGAAGGTAAATCTGTCCTTAAAATCTCTTGAACGGTTTTATGGAATTTCGAAAATTTCATGGGTCTGTTTTTTTATCCTGAAGGAGGTTTTGATTTTAGATTTTTCTTTAGATGAGACTGCCGGGAACTGATGGTTTTGTAAAGAAAAATTTAGATGCATCTTTAATACCGTACGAATCGCAACCGAATTCCAGAAGTTTTATGATTAATGTTTATAAAGGATTATTATCTGATTATATTTTATAAGGGCTGGAAGGTTGCCGTGAAATGCCTCAGTACCGGTTGTTCGTAGACAATGCGCATGCCTTTAATTTGTTCCCGTTTGCCGTACACGGATTCGACGCATTCGACCACATAATCCATGTGGCTCTGGGTATAGACTCTCCTGGGAATGGCCAGCCGTACCATTTCCAGCCGAGCCGGTTCAAATTCACCGCTGGTTGGATTGGTCTTTCCGAACATCACGCTGCCGACTTCACAGGCGCGGATACCGCCACAAAGATAGAGCTCGCAGGCCAGGGCCTGACCCGGGTATTCATGCGGAGGGATATGCGGCAGAAAAGCCTTTGCATCCAGGTATATGGCATGACCGCCGGGCGGCTGAAAAATAGGCGCACCCAGTTTGTCAATTTGTTTGCCCACATACGAAACCGATCGGATGCGATACTTTAAGTAGTCTTCTTCTAAAACTTCGTCCAACCCCCTTGCAAAGGCTTCCAGGTCGTGACCGGCCAGTCCGCCATAGGTCGGAAATCCCTCGGTGACGATCAGGATATTGCGTGCCCGGCGGGCAAGCTCGTCATCATTGACCGCCAGAAAACCACCCATATTAACCAGACCGTCTTTCTTGCCGCTCATGGTGCCGCCATCGGCATACGAAAACATCTCCCGGGCAATTTCTCTGATGGTTTTGTTCTCGTAACCGGGCTCTCTGATTTTGATAAAGTAGGCATTTTCGGCAAAGCGGCAGGCGTCTAAAAAAAAGGAAATGCCGTGTGCACGGCATATTTCTGAGGATTTGCGGATATTTTCCATAGAAACCGGCTGGCCGGCATTGGAGTTATTGGTGACGGTCAGCATCACCAGCGGAATCCGCTCCGGGCCTTCTTTTCGCAGCATTGATTCCAATGCATCGAGGTCCATGTTGCCTTTAAAGTCGGCCTTCAGGGCCGGGTCGAGCCCATCCGGGGTGGGGAGGTCGACGGCTTCAGCCCCGCTGATTTCTACGTTGGCGCGGGTGGTGTCAAAATGGGTGTTATTGGGCACCTTTTTGCCCTTTCCGCCGACAATATTAAATAAAATTTTTTCGGCCGCACGTCCCTGGTGGGTGGGAATAATATGACGAAATCCGGTCAGATCCATGACCGTTTGTTCGAGTCGATAAAAGCTTTTGGAGCCGGCATAAGCTTCATCGCCTTCAATCATGCCGCCCCACTGGCGGGCACTCATGGCCGAAGTGCCGCTGTCGGTCAGCAGATCGATCAACACATCCTCCGCGTGGATATTAAAAAGATTGTATCCGGCTGCTTTAAGAAGGGCTTCGCGCTCCTTGCGGCTGGTAAAGCGCAGGGGTTCAACGCTTTTAATTTTAAACGGTTCGATGATGGTTTTCATTATCTTCTCTTGCGGCCGTTACAATACAATTAAGGGTTCAGAATGAACGATAAATCTGTAATAACTACGAGTCAAGAAACAGCAACTGATCAAAGGATATTTAAATAAGCTGTAAAACAATCAATTATGCCTTTTTTCAAAGATTGTTGGTCCCTGTGGCAAATTAAAACATTTTGATATATTGTCTTAAATTGAGTACCTTTTCCTTGCATAGATTTAGCTGATAATTAACATTTAATCATGTTTACAATATAAGTTAATCATATAAACATCAAAATAAATAAAATGCAAAAGCCTATCGCCATCATCGGGGGTGGTCCGGGAGGACTTTCCGCTGCCATCAGGGCCGCAGAGTTAGGGCTCAAGGCGGTCCTTTACGAGAAAGGAAAAATAGGATCCGGCGTCAAATGCGCTGAAGGATTCATTGATACGTTGGGGCAGTTGGGGAGGCCTGAGGCGGGGGTCTTATTCAAAGTGGAAAAATTTAATTTTTTTGCCGGTAAAGATCATATTTTCAATCTTCGTGAAGACCATGGCTTTTGGATGATCGATCGAGGTATATGGCAACAATCTTTGGCGAAAAGGGCCCAAGCGTTGGGAGTTTCCATTAAAGAAAACTTTCCAATTGGGAAGAATCAGCTATCGGAATTGCTTGATGACTATAGCTATATTATTGACGCTAGTGGAGCACCCTCTGTGACATCCCGAATTTATGGTTTTGTTTCTGATTATCTGAGGAATGCGACGCTATTAACCCAATATACTGTTGAAGGTGATTTTCGTTTTTGGGGCAAGAACACATTAAAAGCAAGTTACGAACCCCATTATATCGGCTATCATTATATTTTCCCAAAAGGGAAAAATATTGCCACTGTGGGTGTCGGCAGGTTCCATTCGAATAAAAAAGGAAAGAAACCTCATCTCAAAAAGGAACTTGACCGAATTTTAAGAAAAGAAGGGCTCGACGGATATTTGATCCATAAAAAAGTTAGCAGTTTCACCCCCTCAATCAGTGTCAATAAGTTAATCTGGGAGAACATCCTTCTGGTCGGAGATGCTGCCGCTCTCTGTTCTCCTCTTCACGGCGGTGGAATAGATACAGCCTGCATTAGTGGGCGCATGGCTGCCGAGCTCATTGCATCACAAAAGGTTAAGCAATATCCTTCGAGACTTTGGGGCGTTGTGGGGAAAAAGCTTATTATGGAGCAAAGAGTATGCAACATGTGGCATTTTTTCGGATATCCTTTTGTCCTTGGTCTTTTGAAGATTCCCGACCTCATAACGAGCATTATCTTCAACCGGCAACCTTTTCCGCAGATTTTGGGATTTAGGGGCAAAAGAATATTCTAAAAATATTCATTACCAGAATAACAGCGGACGCAGAAAATACGAAAGGGAATGATTGTATAGTTTTTTCAAAATCTGCCTCAAATCATCTCCGCCTAAAAAGTTTCTAATTAAATGATTTTATTTTAAACCGATTTCGGAAAAGCAAGTATGCAAAAGAAATCCTGGCAGGTATAATTGCCGAAAGCAAAAATTCGCAAGATATCTTTTCTTTGAAAGGTCTTATGAAATCATTCTGGAGATAATTTTTTATCGATAGTTCTTCTGTACTAACCAAACCATATCAGAATTTTTGAATCCATAGAAATGATGAAAATATTAGGTGGGGGAATCCTCGGATTGACTGCAGTCGTTAATTTGAAACGCCTGGCGCCGTTGTATAAATTTCTTCTTAGCTTGACAGGAGGGGGTCGCTGCTGATGACACCGTCGACATCCATCTCGAGTACGCGCGCAATATCTTCGCTTGTGTCCGCATTATAGGGAAAGACACGGATATCATGGGCGTGCATCGTTTTGACCTGTTCGCGGGTGAGGATTTGATGGTTGGGATGCCAGGATACGACGTTGAGCTGTTTGCATTTTTCTAAAATGTGTTTGTTAGCGGGATTCCTTGAGATCAGCCCCAGCGCAGGTGCATAATCAATGGTCGCTATATGTTGCAGGAGGCTCAAATCAAAGCTGGAAATCAATACATGATCTGTAATTCTTCGTCGGCAGATAAGTTCTACAATCTGTCGTTCTACGGCATCCGGCGGGTGGTGGGGTTCATAGGCATGCGGCTTGATTTCAATATTAATCCACACCTGGCCATCTGCCAGGTCCAGCACCTCAGATAATTCCGGCAGGCGTTCACCGGCAAACCTGGGATGAAACCACCCCCCGGCGTCCAGCTGCTTTAGCTGTTCTAACGTATGGTCACTAACCGCACCCTCTCCATTGGTTGTACGTTCCAGGGCTGCATCATGAATGACGACTAATTTGCGGTCGCGGCTGAGTACCACATCTAGCTCGATCATCTGAACGCCGGCATCCAGCGCCGCTTGAAAAGCAACCAAGGTGTTTTCAGGATACTTGGCCCGATATCCCCGGTGAGCAATAAACCAGGGCGGCTTGAATTTTTGAGTTCCCAAAAAAAGGTTCATAAAAAAAGTAAAATCAACCAAAGAGTTGGCTTAATATTCATAGTCTTAGTCTGATATCTAAACTTTAATGATACAGTTTTGTTGATTTGAGAGGAAGGTGCAATATGATGGTCGAGAACAAGCCGTATAGAACGATCCTGACCCACGCGGTCCTTATCTATGCCTGTATTTCTTAGCAACCTGCGCGCTATAGGCCCTCAGATTCTGCGATAGGCGATCCGTTACATTTTCAGGCGGAACAAGATACGCCAGTGCCTCTTTCATATCCTGGTTTATCTCCTCACTGGATCTGACAGGAATAGCGTGTCGTCTGTAGCCATCGGGTTCCTGTGTGCGCTCAAGTGCGTCCATCCGCTTTAAACATTCATCGCCAACTTCAAAGAGTTCCCCTTCAACGTGATACCCCTGTCCGGGGCTATGAATCATACACGGTACATACCGCTCACCGCAAAGAACCAGTGGATACTTCTCAACTGTATGATATTGACCAAGGAGTTGAGCGGAGCCCATATATTGATCGTGATTCGGAAATCCCTTTTTAAGGGTCCCATATACGAATACCAGGTGTCCCATCAGACTGTTCGCTATGTTGACGTGTTGCTTATTCTTCTTAGATAAAGCATTTGGGTTGTGACATAGCTCAAATTCAGCTCGGTAGATTCATTTCTGTAATATTATGAGCCTGTCAAATCGATCGTTAACCCTCTAATTCTCACCGATAGTTGCCCGGATGACCTTGTACCCCTCCTTCTCCATAGCTGATGCCACGACCTCCTGAACCTCCTTATCAGGAGTTAATGCAACCATATAACCGCCTCTGCCGCCTCCTGTGACTTTCGCACCCAAGGCGCCCTTTTCAAGGGCCAGGTTGCATAAGTAAACCAGGGTTTCATGCGAAAGCCCCATATCGATCAAAATTTTGTGGTTTTCCGTCATGATCGAGCCTACTTTCTCCAGCGCGCCTTTTTCCAGCGCTTTTTTCATTTCAAAAGCCTGTTCCTTAATCGCTTTGAGGCGTTTTATAAACAAGTCCGGATCCTTTTCCCTTAACTGCGTGGTGAAGGCATCCAAAGTTGATGTGTCGGAAGTAACTCCACTGTTGGCAAGAACCACGTTAATTGGTTTTTTAACCTGTATCCTTTCAAAACTTTTTTTCTCATTTTGCACCTGGTAAAATAATATGCCACCATAGGAAGAGGCAGTATTGTCAACCCCGCTTGGTGTACCGTGGTAGGCAAATTCACCCTCCCAGCCTACCTGGTTGATTTCATCGATGGAAAGATCCAGCTCAAACTCTGCATTCAATGCTCTGGCAAGCGAAACACAGCTGGCCGCACTGGCTCCGACTCCGCTGCCGGCTAAAAGACTTCCCCCATAGGTAATTTTAATCGGGGTCTTTTTGATATCAATTTTCATCACTTCAAGAATTCTATTAATGGAGTCTACCTGCTGCTCTTTTTTCTTTTCCTTGTATCCTGGAACCTCATTGCGGTTGTCTTCCAGAACCCACCCCTCTCCATTAATCTTTTCCACCGTTGCCACGGTTTCAAAAGCAAGTGCTGCGACAATCGCCGGGACGCCTCGCAGCACGAACTGGTCTCCTATTAGAATCGTTTTTCCATAACCCGAGCCTTTAGCCATTACCTCCTCCTTTCTTAATTTGCAGTGTTCTTCTCATGTAGACACTTATTTTTATATGCTAAGAATTTTTTCCATTGCTTCGATTAATTGATAAAGCATTCTCACTCCTATTCCCGTCTACTTTTTCACACTTTGGCCAGCTGGTTCGATGCACTCGCTTTCTTAAAGTGGCATGCTGCCCTGATACCTTTTTCTCACCACGGCATTATAGACCATGTTCGTCAATGTAATAAGATCGAACACCGGAAGGTTTACCGTCTTTTGGATAAGGTGGGCAAAGGGCGGCATATCGGTACACTCCAGGACGATAGCGCCCACCTCCGGATTTTCTCGTACCATGGACTCAGCGACAGAGGTGATCTCTCCTTCGAGCTTGGTGATGTCAAGTTGCTGCTTATTTTGCTCCATAATGACTTCGCAAAATTCCTTTTGTGCATCCATTCCGGCGATACATACCGGCACATGATCAGCCCCCACGGCACTCAGGTGTTCTGGCGTCAACCCGCTTTTGGTGGCCACCATAACCCCCACTTTTTGGTCGCTTCGCAGCATGTGGTACACGATCGGCACCTGGATGAGGCTCGATATAAAGACAGGTACATCCACCGCGTCCGCTATCTCTTTCTGGAACACGGCCAGGAAGCCACAGCTTCCGGTAATTGCGCGAACCCCCTCGTCGCGTATCAATTCTCGCGCCGCTTCGATAAAGGGTTCCAGGAGAGTTCGATCCGGTTGTCCCATGAGCTCCGGTATCCGGGCATCCTTAATGATCTTATAGGTCACCGGGAAATCGAAGGTGGTGGCGTTCTTAATGTGCCCCGGGACCTTGGCGAAATTTGAATCGAGGCTCAGAATGCCGATCGCAAAGCCATAGATATTCGGCCCGCCCTGCAAAATCATGATTCATCTCCAATACATAAAATTAAGCTGTTTCAGTAAATATTCAATTGTTTGAAAACAGAGGCTCATGGTGAGAGCGGCAGCTCTCCATCCGTCAAGTTAAGTTTGGTACCGATTCCTTTTTCTTTGGCCCTTGCCAAAACCACTGAAGCCACCGCGACATCATGAATGGCGATGCCGAAGTTAAAATTAATGATTCGCTCCGATTTACTTTCACGCCCCGGTTTTTTATGGGTCACAATTTCGCCCAGCTCTGCGTATAGATCAGGCAGCGGCATGTAAAACCCGCCGGGCTGACCTAAAGTCTGGCTGAATTGCTGCCAATCATCGACGATGAACTTGTCGACTTGATGAAGCGTCCGGGGTTCCCAACCGGCAGTGTGGACCGGCAAGACCAGGGCGCCTTCTGTGACCCATTTCTCTTTGAAGACCGGCTTGTCAAGTTTCCCGGTGGCAGTTACCACGATGTCAGCACCC
>Ga0255054_10002255_pt1 | contig 11093 bp, 12 predicted proteins | sample JV7_2_23_MG_FD_188634 | JGI IMG/M metagenome (GOLD analysis project Ga0255054, IMG submission 188634) | Seawater microbial communities from Jervis Inlet, British Columbia, Canada - JV7_2_23 | ecosystem: Environmental > Aquatic > Marine > Inlet | place: Canada: British Columbia | collected... | reverse complement strand
CATTGGTGCCTATGTTGCCGGAAGCAATCCAAAAATCGATTATGCCATTGAGATGATTGAAAAAATCAACCGCTATTTAAAACAGGATATCGACGAAACAACCGATTTTGCTGAAAGTATCTCCCAGCTGGCCCAGCTGTTTGAATCGTGAATGTCCGTCTAGTGTCATGTCTCACAAAGATGTTACAAAAGTCGTGTGGTATATTTTAGTGCAGTTGAGTGCTTTAAATGCCTATGGTTTCCCTCCTTCGCCTTAAAGGCTACGGAGGACAAGCAGGTTTCAGTGTTCAGAGGTCCAGGGTTCTGGTTGCTGGTGGTGGTTGCCGGTCATTGGTTTCCGGCAGCCGCGGAGGGCTGCCCTACGCTCCGGTTTTCATCTGACCTCTGCCTTCGATAAACTCAGGCCCTGAGCTTGCCGATGGGAGCGCGTCGCAGGCGGTTATCTAACCTCTGAACCTGGAACGTTGAACCTATGAACCGGGCGACTGACACCTAAAATAAAACCGTGTTTTATAAGTTACTTGCGGGACGCAACAGTATGTATCGCTTCAACCTAGAATCGCTTTTAAACCACCGTCGCTACCAGGAAGAGGTTCTTCAAAAAGAACTCGCCGGTCTAAAAATACGCCTTGCCGCCGAAAAAGATAAATTATGGGTCCTGAGGCAAAAAAAGCGTCAATACGTGCAGCAGCTTCAAGAAAAACAAACCGACGGACGCCCGGCATCTGAAATTAAACTGTATGTTGATTTTGTCGATCAGCTTTCAAAAGAAACAGAAGCGCAAAGACAGAATTTCCTGGAAGCTGAGCGTCACTTTAATCTAAAGCGCCAGGATTTAATTGGCGCCGTGAAAAAACGAAAAACGCTGGACCGTTTGAAAGAAAAGGGACTGCAAGCCTATCAGCAGGAACAGTTGAAAAAAGAGCGCAGCTTTATGGACGAGGTTGCCGGCCATCAATTTAATCAAAAACCCTACCCAAGGTAAAGCTTGCCATTTCAGGAAATTTTTGCCGCTAAAAATCGGGTTCACTCGAGCTCATACCAGCGATTATGTTTGTATCGCCGTTTTTTATGTGCGGGTCGAATTTTTTATTATTCTTATTTATTTCAAATATATAAGAAGTTTCATGGATCGGGCGACAGGCATCTTTCAGGCAACACTTATTTTTTTTTAAGGCTGGCACGCTTGATGCACAAAGCTATGGACGTCATCGGTATTTCTATTGGAAAATACAGGGAAGGAAATTATGTCGTCTAATGCGTTCATGCTGCCCGCTCTACCTCAGACACCGGCTCCCCGTTTAAATGCTATGGATAGCAAAGCTCCAGCTGCCTTTAAATCCAATCGGCTTGGTGAATCAACCGATCAAAGCAGGAGTTTTTCGGCAACTCTAAACCGAATTTCCGAACGTAATGAGCGCAGCAACCCAAAAGCGACCCCGGCAGAGAAACCGGCAGAAACATCCGGGGGCGAGGATACCGATTCGGTAAACCCGGAAAAAATGAGCAAGACCAGCGCGCCTCCATGGGATGACATCGAAGAAAGCGCAGCGCCGGTATCGCTTGTATCAGAATCCAAAGAGACATCCCCATCCATTCATACGCTGCAGGCCTTCAGTTGGATGCATTATCATCTTTTTCCTTTTGCAATGGCAGATGATGGTTCTTTGACAATCGAACCGCCGTCTGATTCAACCACCGGGCCAAGTTGGTTCATGTTCACCGAATTGATCGGACACCTGCAAGCGCAAGGACAGCAGGTTCAGGGTGAGCAGGTGGGTATCGGCCCGTTTGAGCAGCTGCAGACCAATATCTCACCGGAAGCGACCAACCTGGCGTTCTTTGAACAGCTTGTCGCCAGCGCTATCCATAATCAGGACAGCGAGGGAATGATGAGCAACCCTGACCCGTTTTTTAGATTCTGGCATTGGATGGCAACATTACCTGCTCAGGAGGGCGCTCTAAACGGTCAGGCAGAATCATTCGGGGCCAAGGTTAACGCGCCCCTTAACCATCTGCTGCATATGCTGGGAATGACCGGCACCGAATGGGGTTTAAGTTCGGATACCAGCAGTTCCGGCGGACCGAAAATGGCTGCCGGTCTGGAAACGGCCCATTTAAATGAGGATCTTCTTCTTAAAATGACAACGCCGTCTCAGCCGTCAGAAACCGGTTTATCCGAAAATGCCAAAATGGCTGCCGCGAGCCATGACGGTGGTTTATCGTTGCGGGCATCCGGCGATTCAAATTCTGAAACCCTTTTGGAAGCACAAGCCCGGCAGATGAGCGAAAATTCTCAACCGTTAAAGATCCAGGCAGCCCTTAAAACCGCTGCGGAGCAGGCGGCCCATCCGAATTCAGCCGCTGAAGGGATCACCGCCAAAACGCCGGAAGAGGCCTTGGGCATCAAAAGCGCTGTTCTAAAAAGCGAGATTCTGCCGCTTGATGCGCCTGGCAATAAAATCAACCAGATCGATGCGGACAGCAAGGACAGCGGCTTTGCATTTTCACAGGATCAGATGCCGCAACATCTGGCCAGGCTTGAAAGTGCAGCCCAACCATCCGAAACCGCCCAGCGCGGCCTGATGTCGCAGACCCTGAATCAAATTGTTCAAAAAGCCGTGCTTTCCTTTAACAATGGGCAGCATGAAGTTCAGATCGATCTGAAACCGGATTATTTAGGGCACATTCGGATGCAGATTGTCAGCGAAGGCCCGCAGGTCGCCGTCAGAATTGTGGCCGAGCTGCCGTTTGTCAAGGACATGCTCGAAAACAATTTGCATCAATTAAAGGCCGAACTGCAAGCGCAAGGTCTGAAAGTCGATGAACTGGAGGTCTCCGTCGCTGGTGACTCCCGGGCCGATGATGATAAACACCAAAAAGCGGCTGAAGTGCTCCGCACGCGCGCTTTGAAAAACAGCCGTCTTTCCGTTGATGCGGCCGCTGAGGAGCAGAACGACATGCACACCGGCCCTGGCAATGGAATTGCGGAAAGCGCCATTGATTATTTTGCATAACCGTAACCGCAGAAGACAATGCAAGCGGTGCTTATGAACCCGCAAAACAGGCTGTGAGGTTAAAATGACACCAATTACCGCCATAGATACAACCGCGACCGCCACCGATGCCCAGTCGAGCGCCTCGGTGAAGATCCTGGGCAAAAATGATTTTTTGAACATGCTGATTACCCAGCTTAAACACCAGGATCCGCTGAATCCCGCTGACAGCACGGAATTTACCGCCCAATTGGCGCAGTTCAGTTCTCTGGAGCAGCTCAGCAATATCAGTGACAGCCTTAAGCACATGGAGGAGTTTCAAGCATCGCTGACCGACTCCCGGGCGGTGTCGTATATCGGCAAGCAAATAACCGCCTCCGGCAATGGGCTGCAATTAAAAGACGGTCAGGCGGCGACGTGCCATTTTGATTTGGCGGCCCATGCCGCAATGGCGGCCATCAGCGTGTATGATGCCACTGGAGGCTTTGTGAATTCTTTTGAGACCGGTTCTCTGGGTTCCGGCAGGCAAAGCGCGACATGGAACGGGATGGATTTGAACGGCAATCGGATGCCGCCGGGAGTTTATCGTTTTGAAATCCAGGCTGTCGACGCCAACAACCAAAGCGTCGATGTCACGCCCCTGATGAGCGCGGTCGTGACCGGTGTATCGTTTAAAGACAACAAGGCTCATCTGATTACCGAGCTTCAGACAGTGGCTATCGACCATGTCATCGACGTTTCTGAAGCACCGCCGCAACCGGCCACGGTTGTTGCGACGAACCCAGGAACAAATTCAAATGAACAACCTAATGGAGGGCTATAAAAATGATCGGTTCCCTGTTTGCCGGAATATCCGGACTCAATGTGAATTCCAAGGCATTAACGGTGATTGGCGACAATATTGCCAATGTCAACACCACGGCTTTTAAATCCAACCGCGTTTCTTTTGCCAATATTTTAAGTCAATCGCTGACGGGCTCCGGTTCCAATGAAATCGGCCGGGGCGTGGAGTTTTGGGGGACGACGCCCATGTGGAGTCAGGGATCTGTTGAAAACACCACCAACCCCACCGATATGGCCATCAACGGCGCCGGGTTTTTTGTTCTCAGAGATAACGCCAACTCGAGTTTCTATACCCGGGCCGGCGATTTTACGTTTGATCGCGACGGGCTTCTGATCAATCCGGACGGCCTGTTTGTTCAGGGCTATGAAGTCACCGCTGTCCAGCCGGACGGCTCCCTGACCCTGGGCAATATCGCCGACATCAATGTGCCGGGACAAAGCACCTCCCCGCCGCAGGTTACCACAGAATTTACCATGGATATCAATCTGGACGCCGCGGCGGCCGATCTGGATACATATTCCTCAACGATGATCGTCTATGATTCTGTGGGCAATACCATACCGCTGGCACTTACCTTTGAAAAACAGACGGCCAATGATTGGGATATCAGCGTCAGCGTGCCGGCCGGAACGGTCAACGATCCGTTAACCGATATCAACATTACCAATGGCAACTTTACCTTCGACGGCACGGGTGTATTGAGCAATGGCGCTGATCCGGTCATAACCCTCAGCAACCTGCTCAGCGGTGCCAATGATCTCAGCATGACATGGAATGTTTTCGATGACGCCACTACGGTGACCAACGGCGATCTGAGCCAATATGCTTCGTCTTCGATGACCACCTTTCAAACTCAGGACGGGTATTCTTCCGGCGTGCTGCGCGGGGTTTCGGTTGATGACTTGGGGATCGTGACCGGCAGCTATTCCAATGGACAGCTGATGCCGTTGTTTCAGGTGGTGCTGGCGGACTTTCCCAGTTACTACGGCCTGAACAAAATGGGTCAAAACCTGTATTCCGAGTCGCGGGATTCCGGCCAGCCCCTGGAAGGGGTTCCCCAGAGCGGCCGGCTGGGCAGTATCAGCCCCAGCTCCATCGAGATGTCCAATGTCGACTTGGCCCAGGAGTTTGTCAAAATGATTACCACCCAGCGGGCATTTCAGGCCAATTCCCGGGTGATTACCACCAGTGATGAGATTCTCAATGAACTGATTAACCTGAAACGCTAACACTAACTTGGTATGGATAGGATAGCGGGAGTGTTGGTGATATGCCTGACAAAACACTGCCGCTCTCCGCAAACCTTAACTTGCATAAAGTGGTGCAAAAATGATTAAAGTAACCCGCTTAAATGATTCAACCCTGATGGTCAACGTGGATATGATCCAATCTTTACAGGCCATCCCCGAGACGGTGATCACATTCACCAACAATGATAAAATCATGGTGAAAGAGCCCCTTGAAGAGGTCTCCCAGAGAATTGTCGACTATCAGCGCACGATTTATTCAAATTCCGTCAGTGAAGATTGTCAGTCTCCGGATTTTCCTTAAAGGCGCTGTCGGTTTGCTGCCGGCCCCAAGCCAATTTTTCGGCGGACGGCAAACCGGCCGATAGATGGTTGTCGGCTGTAAAAAATGGAACCCATCTCAAAAATACCATTATCGAGGACGAGCACGAGGACGAATACCAGATGAGGCAACGTTCCTCACGCTTCGTACTCGTCCTCGTTCTTAAACGTCAAATGGTCCACCTCCAGCAAACTGCCGCTTTTTCGCCGAACCGCACCCTGCCGGCAGAATCCATGATCCATCGTCAAACTGTTGACAAATTCCATTCAATTTTGACGTTAAAAACCGGTTCACACCCGCCCCCGGCACCTAAACCCAACTCACGGCCAGGCCCTTAACGGTTGTCTCCCCCGACAAAGACCGCTGGTATAGGCGGTTTTTTCATAAAGTTCAGTTAATTATCTGTCCGGCTCCCTATTTTAGAAATTCAGGATTTCAATTCCGGCGTGTGGCACAATACTTGCTAAAAATATTGAAAACACTAAGGATCCTGCGGATTTTCGGGAAATTTGAGTTCCCATAACGGATCAGGTGATGATCGGATCCTTGCCAGGTGTTGAACCATAGGCCCGGGCCTGCAGTCGCAGATGCGGCTGCGGGATAATGATGATTTCTTTGTTTACCTGTCAAAGCGGTATAGGAGTTAACCAGTGGATATAACTACCTTAATCGGTATTCTGGTTTCATTTGGTCTGGTCATCACTTCCATCCTGATGGGTGGTGATGGGACCTGGTTTATCAATTATCCATCCGTCATGATTGTGCTGGGTGGAACCATGGGCGCAACCCTTTTATCCTTTCCACTTTCAGAAGTGCTCGGTGTGTTCAAGGTTGCTAAAAACGTGTTTTTACACCGCACCCAGATGGCGGGCGAATTCATTCCGCTGATGTCGGGTTTTGCCAAAAAGGCCCGGCAGGAGGGCATCCTGTCGTTTGAATCCCAGCTCAAGGATATCAAGGACCCTTTTCTGGCCCGCGGTATCCAGATGGCCATTGACGGCATGGAGTCTTCGTCCATTGAAGAAGTGATGTCCATTGAGATCCAGTACCTGGAAGAGCGACACCGGCTGGGTTCTGAAATATTTACCACCATGGGAACCTTTGCGCCGGCGGTCGGGATGCTGGGCACCATTATCGGGCTGGTGCAGATGCTGATGCAGATGGAAGACCCCAGCCAGATCGGCGCGCCCATGGCGGTGGCTCTGTTGACCACTTTTTACGGAACCCTGCTGGCCAACCTCCTGTTTTTGCCGGTTGCCGGAAAACTGAAAACACGCAGCAAACAGGAAGTTCTGGTCAAACAGATGATTCTCGAAGGGGTGATTTCGATTCAGTCCGGCGACAATCATCGTGTGGTCGAACAGAAATTAAAGGCTTTTATTGCGCCCAACGCCCGCCTAACTGCTAGCGCCGAACCGGCGAAAGCCTAAAAGATGAAAAGAAAAAATAAAAGATCCGGACCCCAAAACGGTGATAGCTCTTCCGGCGGCGGATGGGAAGTTGTCTACTCTGGATTTATTCTTATTATGCTGTGTTTTTTTATCATGCTGTGTTCGTTTTCCACCATGGAAGAGGCCAAGGTCATGCGATTTGTGCGCTCCTTCAGCAATGCCGTCAGTTTCTTCCCCGGCGGGATGAGTTTTGAATCCGGGGCGGTGGTACTGCCGGAGTCGGCGGGCATGGTCGGAAGCCGGTCTGAACTCGCGAAAATTTTTGAAAATCTCGAAAGGCTCTCCGATAGATTCAATATGAAAGATGAGATCGAACTGCTCTTTTCGCGGGAAGGCCTGGTGATGCGCCTGTCCGAACATACCCTCTTCAAATCGGGGGTGGCGTCCATTTCACCGCAGGCGCTTCCGATGCTTGAAAAGATCGGTGTGATTGTTGCCCAAACCACCTATCTTATCCGGATTGAGGGGCACACCGACGGTGTTCCCATCCACACCGCCGTGTTCCCATCAAACTGGGAATTATCCACCGCCCGGGCGGTCAATGTTCTCAGGTACCTTAGTGAGCACCACCGCATCGATTCGCTACGAATGTCGGCTGAAGGATTTGGTGAATTTCAGCCTCTGGTCGCCAACGATACCCCTGAAAACCGGGCCAAAAATCGGAGAGTTGAAGTGATCTTCATTCGACCGGACCTTGAGAATCCAGCGATCGAGGAGGGCCCGTGAGAAGACAGAGACAGCATTCCGGCGGTGAAGACAGCAATTCTGCACGCTGGCTGACCACCTTTAATGATCTGGTGACCCTGCTGATGGTTTTTTTTGTTCTGCTATTTACGATGAGCAGCATCGATTCCGGAAAAATGCAGGATTTTCAGTATGCTTTGCAAAGCGGACTGGGAATTTTAAAAGAGGGTCGAATGGTCGATATCAGTGTCAAAACGACCCAGCCGGTTGAGGACATGTCCCATATCCAGACCCAGGCCGAAGGCGTCAAGGCATCTCCCAACGAGCGTCTAACCGGGCTTTTAAACGCTAAGCTCATTAAATCTTTGGAAGCCGATTTTGGAATTCAGGTCACCGACACCCATCAGGGAATTCGGCTTTCTTTTGAAGACCAGGTACTTTTTGATTTTGGCAAAGCGGATATCAACCCGGCAGGCTATACGATGTTGGATCAGATCGCCAAAGCGATCAAAAAAGTGCCCAATCCGATGCGGGTTGAAGGTCATACCGACAATATTCCCATCCAAACCGCAAGATTTCCCTCAAACTGGGAACTGTCGGTGGCGCGTGCCGTGAATGTGGTGAAGTACTTTGCTGAAGTCAGCAACATCGATCCCCAAAGGCTTTCTGCCGTGGGATATGGTGAATCGCGACCGGTTGTCGCGAATGATACTCCCGCCAATCGCATGAAAAACAGACGGGTGGAAATCCTATTGATAACGGAGGGCAAAGAGGAAAATGTCAAATAAATTAATATTTTTGCTTGTGACGGTTTTATTGGTCCTGACGATTGGCCTGTCAGCCGGGTTTTTTATGATGTGGAATAAAATGTCGGCTTTAAATACCCAGGCCAATGCGGCGGCCACCACAGAGGCCGAACTGAGTCAGACCGCAACGCTGGGGCCGCTTTTTCCCCTGGAGACATTCATTGTCAATCTCGCTGACCAGGAACGCAGCCGTTATTTAAGAGTGACCATGGATCTGGAGCTAGTGGCGCCAACCGATGCTAAAAAACTCGACCAACGGTTGCCCCAGGTCAGAGACCGCATTTTGATGATTCTGCCCTCCAAGCGATTTGATGAGATCGCCAGCATGGACGGCAAGACGGCATTGCGCGGTGAAATTATTGCCAAGCTCAACAGTCTGTTCCCTGACAATGTGGTTACCGATATCTTTTTTACCGAATTTGTCGTGCAATAAATATTTGCCCTATGTCTGATCAAATACTCACACAAGAAGAAATTGATGCGCTGCTTTCCGCCATGGAAAGAGGCGATGTTAATCTCGATCAAGAAGCCAGGAAAGATGTCGAGGCGGCTCCCTACAACCTGACGTCGCAGAATATTTTGCTGCGGGATCAATTTTCCGCGCTGGAGGAAGTTTACGACAAATTCGGCGGGATGTTACGGGAAACACTTACATCGACTTTACAGCGTCCCATGGCCATTGAGTTTGTTTCCTCGGAGCTGATTAAGTACCAGGAATTCATAACAGCTTTTTCCAGCCCGACGAGTTTTAATGTGATCAGCATGCAGCCGCTGATCGGCAACGCCTTGTTGTGCATTGAATCCAATCTCGTTTTTTCTCTAATCGACTGCATGTTTGGCGGTGATGGAAAACCCTCTACCCAGGTACGCGAATTTACGCAAATTGAACAACGCATGATTAAAAAGTTCGCACTCGACATTTTATCCGGATTTGAGCAATCCTGGTCGACGGTTTATCCCATAAAGATCAGTTTAAAAAAGACCGAGACCAAACCGGCGTTTGTCCAACTGGTCTCGCCAAACGATACCATGATGATCATTGTCTTTGCGATAAAAGGACCGGAATTTTCCGGGAACTTTCATCTGGCGATTCCGTACCTGATGCTGGAACCGATAAAAGAAAAACTTTCCCCGAAATACTTGCGGGAAAAAGACATGGGACACACCTGGGGCCCTCAGTTAAAAAAATTATTAAAAGACACCCAGGTTACCGTAATTGCTGAACTGGGACGAACAAAGCAGACCGTGCGGGAATTGATAAATCTGCATGTCGAAGACGTTATTAAGCTGAAAGCCGGCCCGGAGGACCTTATCTCCGTCAGTGTTGATCAGGTCCCCAAATACCGCGGTTATCCGGGAATCATTAAGGGGAACCGCGCAGTGGAAATTGCAAAATTGATAAATTCAAATGGAGGCAAAAATTAGCGATGGCTGACACGGACAAAAAAGAACCCAAACAGGACGCTCAGCCGGATGAGCCTCAGGGCGGATCCGATAAGCCGGCGGCCATGCAGGAACCCGACGCGTCGCATATGTCAAAAACCGATGGTGCTAACGATGGCAGGTTTGCGGGCAACATGGATTTTCTTCTGGATATTCCCCTGGAAATTTCAGTGGAACTGGGCCGCACCAAAATACTGATCAATGAACTGCTGAAACTGGGCCAGGGCTCGGTGATCGAACTCTCCAAACTGGCCGGGGAAACATTGGAAATCCTGGCAAACCGAAAGCTCGTCGCCCGGGGCGAGGTTGTCGTGGTTAATGAAAAATACGGTATCCGACTGACCGAAATTATCAGCCCCATTGAACGTATTGAGAGGTTGAAATGAATGCCTCACCGGACATGTTAGCGACTGCGCTTAAAATGCTGGCCGCTCTGGCACTGGTACTGGGTGGACTGGGGATCTTTTTTTACTTCAGCAAACGGGTGATGCGTAAAGACATCGGCGGTTCGGGGGGGAAAATGATCCGCGTGCTGGCCAGCCAGTACATCGGTCTTAAAAAAAATATCTCCCTGGTGGAAATCCCCGGGGCCATTTTGGTTGTCGGCATAGCCGGTGACACAATGAGTCTGCTGACGAAGATAGAAGACAAAACGATTCTGGATCAATTTCATGACCAGGGATCGGCGCGCATTAGCCCCTCTTTTTCCGATCATTTGAATAAAATAACCCGTCGTTTTACGGCACATAAAAACGATCAATAATGTTAAGATTACTGCTCATAAATCACCCGTCTGAGGCTAATTTTATTTCGGTGTGCCGGGAGCGCAACGCTTCCGGTGGTGCCAAACCTCTGCGATGTTTGCAGCGGCTGCTGTTTATCGGGGTGCTTCTGGGAATTGGCTTGAGCGCGGCTTTTTTGACCCCTGAAAGCAGCCTGGCGGCAGCGCCGCAAACGGCACTGCCCTTTATCAGCATCGGCATGGACCAAACCCAGGAACCGGGGAAAATGGCAGTCGTGTTGCAGATTTTTTTATTGATGACAATTCTTTCCCTGGCGCCGGCCATTTTGATTATGCTGACCTCGTTTACGCGAATTGTAATTGTGTTGTCGCTGCTGCGACGGGCACTGGGGACAATGCAAATGCCGCCCAACCAGGTCATCATCGGCCTGGCGTTGTTTTTAACCTTTTTTATCATGACCCCGGTTTGGCACCAGATCAACCAGAAGGCACTGCAGCCCTATTTAGACAACCAAATTAATCAGCAGCAGGCGTTGCAAAATGCCGTTGAACCGCTGC
>Ga0255054_10002254_pt1 | contig 11095 bp, 7 predicted proteins | sample JV7_2_23_MG_FD_188634 | JGI IMG/M metagenome (GOLD analysis project Ga0255054, IMG submission 188634) | Seawater microbial communities from Jervis Inlet, British Columbia, Canada - JV7_2_23 | ecosystem: Environmental > Aquatic > Marine > Inlet | place: Canada: British Columbia | collected... | reverse complement strand
CTCGCCTGAAGACGCCGCAGCAAGAATTGTGGCATATGATCCAATATCAACCCCCATTACCCCTTTTTCCGGTTCATATTTTTCGCTCAAAAAACGGATAACCCGACCGAGTGCTGATGCGGTGGAAGTAAAGTTGCCTTCCGTCCAGGATAAGATTTCCCTGATTCCGCCGGTTTGTTTTTTCCGGACGTCCTTATAGATTTCATTGAGTTGATTTTGGGCCGGGTAAATGTTTTCCTTTCCCAGAACCGGCTGAATATTAGGCGCGATCCGTAATTTGCTGATCTTTTCCAATCCTGACTTCACTTCTTCTTGAAGTTCTTCATTTCCGGTGTATAAGATATGAGGTCTTTGGCTCTCTTCCAGAAGATAACTTGATAAGCCGATACTTTCCATAATATTAAGGAGAGATTTTGAAGCGCCTTTATCTGTGCCCCCGGTGATGATGATTAAATCCGGGCGCTTTTCAGTCAGCAAATTGATCCGGTCTGATGATGTCCGGCGGTCATTGAGTGAGATTTCAGCTACGATCTCGGAATATGTTGTGTGAGCCAGGCTTTTTGCATTAAGCAATGAGACATTGTCCAACAATCCAACTGTCACCACGGACATTGGATTTCCAGCGGACATGGTTGCCACCATGATGTCAACGCCTTGGTTATCCCGAGTACTGGGAATGATCAAACCTTCTTTTTCGCTGAGGAGTGTCCTGCTGGTGATATGTTGTAGTTCTTCAATTGCTCTCCAAGCACCCTCGGTTACATCAAAGAGAGGTGCACCAGCAGTTGTGGGAGCAGAGGCAGAAGCCAAAAATCGGTACTTACCACTCACCACGTCAAAGAATAAAGCCCTGGTGATCGTGTTGCCGATATCTAATGTTATTAGAGATTTTGCCGATACAGTAGTTATATCCATATTGATTAGAAAGACGAAAACAGCGTAAAGCCGACACTATTTAAAAATTCCAAAACAAACGTCAACCGTTCAACCAGCGCTGCGAGGGCAGATAAATAGACCCCGGCGTAAAGTGCCCCAAAGGTAATTGCCAGAAAAACCTTACCGATTTTACTGATTTCTTCAATAATGGGCAGGCGTTCACTCGACTGTCCTGGTGTTTTCCGCGTTCCATAATGGAAATAAATTAAAGTAGTAACGGTTCCCAGGACGATTATAAAGCCATTAATAGCCTGATCCCATCGGTTGGTTGAGATTGCATACGCAGATGGATCCACGCTGTTGATGGTTCCCAGGATCTGTGGAAATAACGTTCCAGTAATTGCCCCGCCGACCGCTGCCGCTGCCCCAATTCCGACCAGGATTGCTACAGACCAATTCCCCGCTTTGCGAAGTGGTGTGGCTTTGGTTAATAAAAAGAGCCCGGGGATAAATAACAGGAGGGATAACAAACGTTCTCCCCCAGTTCCGTTGATGAGGGGAATTATCAGGCGGGGGATCAACACATTATTGATTGTTACTAGGGCAACATATGCTGCTGAAACACCAATAAAAATATGGATTGCAAGTCGGAAGAAAGGATTATCTCCCAGTAGGTAGCTGAAGATCAGGATGGTAAACAAAAATCCCAGTCCAAGTCCTATAAAATCAAACAAGCTGCTCATGGTGAGGTTCACTTAATTTCTCCTATTTGTTTGGTTCTGTGGCGAGAAAACAAGGAAAGCACGCCATTTGCCAATCCACCAATAAACATTGTCCCCACAGTGATGATGATGCCGAGGTTAAAGGGAAGCCAGGCTGCATTTGCAAGGTTCGGCTGTTCCCGGAGACGTTCATAATTCAGACTGTGAATTACCCCCGACACGTACCCTGAGAGCAGTTGGGGAGAAGCCCGGAAATATGGCTGAATTAATGGTTCTGCCTGAGCGCTGACCACCATATTCAAGGGAGTATCTTCAAGATGTGTGCCTACCTGTTCGATCCAGTTTTTTGCTGTATTGGGATCATCTGTGATAACCAGGATCATAGCAAAATCTTCGATTGAATCCACGTTAACCAGGGGGGGGGATCCCCAGGCGTTACTTCCATCAAATGCGAGGGGAATGATTTTTTTAGGGGCGATGACAAAGCTTACCAAACCTGCAGACTCCCCGGGCAGATATCCTAGGTTGATATACTGCTGGTTGTGTATATAACCATGTTTTTCCTGGGTGACAGTCAGGAAATGTTCGGCCAATACCGGTCCGGACGGTTGCGTGGAAACAAACGAAAGATATGTTCCCTGTTCCATCAGATGATCAACAACAGAGGCTGCAGCAATGTGCATTTCAGCAGTTGCAGCGGGTTGATAATCAAAGGCTATTAAAACAGGTTGTCCGTTGTGGAGCTCATCGATTTGATTAAATAAAGCGCCATAACCAGAATTATGGATTTGATCTGCTGGCGGCATTTGGATTTCAATAGATCCCCCAAAGATAATTGTTCCACCGATTGAGATGATCAAAATGATGGCAATCAACCAGCGGAGAATTCTTTGAGTCTGAACCGGGGCGGCTTTTTTAATGGGTTTTACTTTCTTTTCTTCCCCGATCAGCTTTTTCAGTAAGTTTACATATTCCTGGTGGGATTTTGTTGCTATGAGATCAAGTGGTTTCTTGACAGCTTGTTCTGAATTCAGGGCAAATTCGGCTTCTGCAGGAAGAACACTGGGGATTCCTGCCAGAGGGCCGTAGTTCTCGATATAATCTTCGTCTTCAGACAGGCCAGTCATATCCGTTGATTCAACCACTGGGCGCATTGCTTCCACCCAGCCAGGTAATTCACCAACTGTTATTTCATCTTCAACGGTGAGAGCACCTTCTTCAGAGGCTGTTGTCAGCCAGCCGGGAAGTTCCTCGCTAAATAAATCATCAAAGAATTCTTCTTCAACCTGGAATGGATCAACTGTCTGACTTGTCGTTGAATCTGGATCGACTCCGGCAAGGAACTGAAGTTCTTCCGGAATTTCCTGAGCACCATTTGAGGGTGCACTGTCCTTATCTGCAGCCCAGGAAGGGAATTTCTTGTGCTCGGCGCTCTCTGCAGTTGTACCGGGGGGCGCTTGTGATCCCTCTATTTCCCCTTCAGAGATCGTTTCCCCGGAATCCTCGGGTTTGATATCTGAGTCATAGAGATCCTTTTTCTGCAAGAATTCATTCAGTTGTTTATCATCTTCATCCATCTGAAGCCAACCTGGCAGCATATCAGCGGATGAATCGGATCTCTCGGGTTCCCCTTCTGGTTTTCCTGCAACTGACAGCCAATCAGGAAATGAAGAGTCTTCTTCTACTTCATCGCTGCTCTTATTCAATCTTTTAATTTTTTCAAGCCAGTCGGTATCAGATTTCTCTACAGATAGAGTGGGCACAGGCGCAGCCTCAGTTTCCTGATCCTCATCAATGGTTGAGTCCGGATCTTGCAGCATGTCCAGCCATCCCGAGTCCTCCGAAAAAGATATTGGCTCTAAATCCGGTTTGTCATCATCCAATGGTTCGACTGTATGGAGACTGTTTTGATCGTCGATTTCTTCAGATGAGAAGAAGTCATTCAAGGGGGAAGGATCATCTGGTTCGGTTGGCTGGCTACTGTCTTGGTCACCAATATCCTCAGACGAGAGAAAGCCTTTCAAGGGGGCCGAATCTTTTAGTCCAGTCGGCTCAAAACTGTCACGATCGTCGATTTCTTCAGATGAGAAGAAGTCGTTCAAGGGGGAAGGATCATCTGGTTCGGTTGGCTGGCTGCTGTCTTGATCATCAACATCCGCAGAAGAGAAGAAGTCGTTCAAGGGGGACGAATCTTTTAGTTCGGTCGGCTCAAAACTGTCACGATCATCGGTTTCTTCAGGTGTGAATAAGTCATCCAGACGTGATGAATCATCTGGTTCTGTTGGTTGGCTGCTGTCTTGATCACCAACATCCGCAGATGAGAAGAAGTCTTTCAAGGGGGATGAATCTTTTTGTTCGGTCGGCTCAAAACTGTCACGATCATCGGTTTCTTCAGGTGGAAAGAAATCATTCCTCAGGGACGAGTCTGCAGGTTCGGTTGGTTTGAAGAAGTCATCCAAACGTGACGAATCGTCTGGTTCGGTTGATTTAAAGAAATCATCCAAGCGCGATGAATCGTCGGGTTCAACCGGAGGGAGGTTACCAAAAGCATTGATATCTTCAGGTGGGAGGAGGTCATTGCGCAAGGATGAATCATCAGTCCCCAGGGGACTACCGCAAAATTCACAAGACTCTTGATCGTCCGGATTGGGCCTACCGCAGGTGGGGCAGAGGATATCAGTCATCGTTAGCCCCCATAAGGGCGGTCTGTTCCCATAAGGATCCTGATACCGGTGGTTATGGTTCCCAGCGCGATTCCTATCAGCAGGCCGCGTGCTCCGCCAAGTGCTGGAACACGAACAATCCAATCACGAATGACATGCAGGAAGGGAAAGGTAGCGGGGGGAATAGAAAACGAGCCGAGCAGGACCAGAAGAATCACAAAAAAGAAAGTGATCGAGAAAAGATCCATCCTTTTTCGCAGGATGCTGGCCGCGGCGTAGGTCAGACTGATGGTTATAACAGCTAATAAGCTGGTTTCAATCGGCAGTTGAATATAAGTGAAGACCCAATTTGTCATCTGGAAATTAGGTCTTCCGAACATGTAGGATTGGACCATATCAACAATACCTACCACTAAAGTCAACAAAAGGGCGATGACTAGAATGAGACTGTAACCGCTGTTTTCGTTGTCAGGCCCCAGCTTCTTTAAGTGGACTTTGATCAGATTAATGATTCCAACCAGAAGCGCAACTGCAGCTAGTACCAGTCCTGTCCGTAACAAAGCGAAACGAATATTGGTGATTGAGGGGATAAAGTACCCGGCCAGGACGATAATCCCCACTCCGATGGCAATCGCTGCCGAGACGGGGGCATATAATTTAATGTTCACATTGAACCTGCCAGGATATTTTCAAAGAAAGTATCAATTCCAAGAAATTTCATTAAGACACTTCCGAGAATAATGAGGATGATGATCCATCTGAAAATATCCTGAGCAGATATGCTGGCCAGATGGATTTTACCGGCGTCCAGGTATGCTCCGCCGGCAAATAATTCTTCTCCTATGAGAGGATCTGATGCTGAGGCATATATCACAGCCTGAGCAGGAAGTTGGGCGGTACCGGCAATTGTTGGAGTGCTCTGCCGTTCCCCGGCGGTGGTTAACCAGGTTATTTCGCTGCCAAACCAGCCAGTGTGAATATTCGCGGAGACATTATTATCCCTGATGGTTGTGAGAGTTCCTGCTGCATAAGAGAATGGTGTAACACCAACCAGTTCCCCGGAAGGATTTCTACCTTTGTCAGCAACGCTGATTGCTTTAGAGGTCCCCTGAATGGTGTCTTGGGCCAGGATTGAAATTACTGCATTACCAGTGGAAGCGACCGGGGGATAATCACATACAGATGATTTTTCGATGACCTGTTTTAATATACTCAATCCTGCTAGAGCCGAAGCGGATTCTGGACCCGTGATTCCCCCCCTCCCCAGAGAGATATGCAGCTGAGTACCGTCTTCTACAGCGACATTTATCTCCTGGTTGATCTTATCGTAGGCAGGTATGGGTCGGATATTTTTCTGCTTCGGGTCCTTATTGATAATCGAAAAAAAGATCATCAGACCGAAGAAGAGCACAATTACCACAATCCCTGTGAAGCCTGTAGCTGACACAGTGTTAACCTCCAACTACATTGTTGGCTCGAAGGACCTGAGAGCCTTGATAAATATTGCGGTTTCCGTTGGGTCCTCTAAAATCCTGGCAAAGTCTCGGGACTGTTCTTTGGAAATAAAAGGAGACAAGACTGGTTGGCTTAAATATACCAGCTGAGCGCCAAGTAGATTGATTGGACCTGAAGCTTCCAAAAACGTTGCTGTGAGATGATGGAGCCGCAATTTATATAGCGTTTTGATCCAATTTTCCCTGTTTTCTTTAATCTTCATAGCTCAGATTTAGTATAGCATAGTTTCATTTTTCAAGTGCGTAGTGACAGTCTGTCGGGATATGACTTAAGATATCCAGCTTTGATTATTTCTCATACTATGCTTCCGGGGGTTAGTAAAGTATTGTATGATATAGGTTGTAAGGAAAAACAGGCCATTTTTGGAGGAATTATGCAGCCAGATTTAACTGATCAAATCTTGGAATTGGTGCGTTTGACGGCGACTGATTTACCCGGGGATGTAGAGGTAAAATTACGAAAATCAAAAGATCAAGAAACTGAGGGCTCGGCTGCAGAGGGCGCATTGGATACGATACTGAAAAATGTTGAAATGGCCCGGGAAAACTCAACTCCGATATGTCAAGATACAGGGACCCCTATTTTTTATGTCTCCTATCCTGAAGGTTGGAGTACGAGGAAACTTTCTGCCCAAATCAAGGATGCAGTGATTCAAGCAACGGCTAAAGCATATTTGAGACCGAACTCAGTTAATTCGGTGACCGGAAAGAATACTGGTGATAATAGCGGAGATGAGTATTATCCATCCCTGCATTTGCAAGAAGTCGGGGGAGATGAATTAATAATAGATCTGTTACTGAAGGGCGGTGGGTGTGAAAATGTAAGCACCCAGTATAAACTGCCGGATGTGTTATTGGCAGCGGGCCGAGACCTGGATGGTGTGCGAAAAACTGCTTTGGATGCGGTAATGAACGCCCAGGGTAAAGGCTGTGCACCTGGCGTATTGGGCATTGCTATCGGCGGTGACCGCGGATCATCCTATGCAGCTTCTAAAGAAGCCTTGCTCCGACAGCTGGATGATGAAAACCCCGATCCAACACTGGCTGAATTGGAAAAAAAGATCACCCAGCAGGCTAATCAGCTGGATATAGGTCCAATGGGATTCCGCGGGAAAACCACAGTCCTGGGTACAAAAGTAAAGAACCTGCACCGCCTCCCGGCCAGTTATTTCGTCTCCATATCCTATATGTGCTGGGCTTTTCGACGTCGACGGATGATTTACAAGAACGGGGAAGCGGAATATCAATAAAACTCTCCAGGGAAAATCTAACAAACCGGACAGGAACCTGTTTTCTGTTCGGTTTTTTTATCCAGAACAGGCCGTATCCGGTAACAGTAGAGGGGGTTAAATCATACAATGGCAAAGCTGGAATACTATCCCAAGGAGGGGTTGTAATGCAATCCGCGTTGATAGATGAGAAGTTGAATAAAAGAAGGCGTTGGCTTTGGTATCTGTATGATGTTGGTAATTCTGCTTATGCCGCCGTAGTGATATTGGCGATCTACGCAGCGTACTTTAAAGGTCATGTTGTGGGAGGTGCGGAGGGATCCCGGTTATGGGGGTTATCGGTAGGAATCGCGATGCTGGTTGTTGCTGTAATCTCCCCAGTACTTGGAGTTATTGCTGATCATACTGGCCAAAAGAAACGTTTCTTAATCTATTTTACAGCTCTATCAGTCGGATCTACAGCGCTTTTATTTTTTGTCCAGAAAGGCGACATCCTTTTGGGTATGATTTTGTTTATTTTTGCTGAGATTGGTTACCGGGGCGGGCAGGTATTTTACAACTCTTTGCTCCCGGAAGTTGCTGAACAGGATGAAATTGGACGGGTATCCGGTAACGGCTGGGCGATTGGTTTGATGGGTGGGATTGTCTGTCTGTTGATTGTTTTGGCCCTGGTGACATTGAATGAAGGAACCTGGATTGTCCGATTTTCACTGGTAATTACCGCAGTGTATTTTGCAATTTTCGCGGTTCCGCTATTCTTGTGGTTTCAGGAAAAAGGCGGAGATAAAAAGCTCCTTCCCGGCGAAAATGTGTTTTCTGTAGCATATAAGAAGCTCAAGAATACAGTTCAATCCGTCCAGGATCACAAAGAATTTGTGAGATATATAATCGCTTTCCTGATCTACAATGATGGAATATTAATGGCGATCAATTTCGCAGCTATTTTCGGGGCAGTAATGTTCGGCCTCGATCAGCAGCAGATCATTATATTTATGATCCTGATCCAGTTTACAAGTGTGATTGGAGCGTATATCTCGGGCTGGATTGCAGATAAGAGAAGCGGGAAGATTTCCCTGGTGATCTTTTTGCTGCTCATGATCGGAGCGATTGTAGGTTTGTTTGTTGTTGAAACTGTGCCCTGGTTTTATGCTATAGGGGGCGTCGCAGGATTGGCTTTGTCATCAGTTCAGGCTGTGAGTAGAGGCATGGTAGGCACCTTGAGCCCCCCTGGACGCAGTGCAGAATTCTATGGTTTCTTTGCTGTTGCGGGAAGGACATCATCTTTCATCGGCCCGACTATCTATGGTTTTGTGGCAGCTGGAGCGGCCGTTTACTTTGAAGCTCAGGGGGAGAATGCTTCATTCCTGTGGTTCAAGCTGCTGGAAGGCGGCGCACCGTTTGCAGAGCAGCTGGGGCAGCGGGTGGCGATTTTGCCGGTTATATTGTTCCTGATAGTAGGATTAGTTATTCTTCTGCAAGTGGACGAACAGGGTGCCCGGCAGCAGGCAGAGAAACAACCCTGAATTGCTAATCAGGTTACCTTTAACTGCTCATTTGAATACTCTTCAGGGATTTTTCCTCTGCTTTTAAGCCAACAGCTTCAGGTGGGATCGTCAGAAGAGGAAGACTGGACCATTTCTGAAGCCTGTCCTGGTGAATGATTTCTTAGTCAGACGATCTTGATAAAACGCCGCTTACCGACTTGAAGAACACCTTTGCCGGGAAATTCGGCATGAGGATCATCCAGCTTCTGTTCATCCAGACGAACAGCGTTTTGCTGGATCAAGCGCCTGGCCTGACTTCTGCTATCTGTTAATCCACTTTTCTCCAGGACATCCAGGACAGTTTGGCCGGATTGCAGTTTGTAGTCTGCCATTGTTTCCGGTTGGCCTTGTTCCTGAAATACACGGACAAATTCAGCTTCTGCTTCCTCAGCTGCAGTCTGACCGTGGTAAATCGATACGATTTCCCGGGCAAGGCTCATCTTTGCTTCTTTAGGATGCAGGTCTCCCTGGGACAGGCGGGATTCCAGCTGGTCAATTTCATCCGGGGTCCAGCGGGTTACCAGTCGGGCGTAAATCCCCATAGCCTTATCGGGGATGCTCATGATTTTTCCGTACATATCTTTGGCATCGCCAGTGATCGGGATGTGGTTTCCGAGAGATTTGCTCATCCGGATTTCCCCATCCGTACCGGGCAGAATGGACATGGTAATGCCAATATTTGGTTTCTTCCCCAGGACGCCCATTAATTTACGGGAAGCAGTTACTATATTAAACAACTGATCGCTGCCGCCAATTTGCACATCAGTATCCAGCACATAGGCATCATATCCCTGCATCAGGGCGTAAAAGAATTCATGGATGTGAATGGCTTCGTTATTGCTGAATCTCTTGGCAAAATTATCCCGGCTGAGGAATTGCTGCACTGTAAAATTTGAACTAAGCCGGATCACATCTTCGAAGGTTAATTTGGACAGCCATTCCGCATTGTGTTTGATGGTGGTTTTTTTGGGATCAAGGACTTTATAGGATTGTTCCGCGTATGTGTTTGCGTTTTGGGCAACTTCCTCGGGAGAGAGGTGGGGGCGGAGTTTGTCTTTGTCTGAAGGATCTCCGATCAGCGATGTAAAATCGCCGATGACAAACATGACATCATGACCAAGTTCCTGGAATTGGCTCAACTTTCGCATGGTTACGGTATGTCCGAGATGCAGATCAGGCGCAGTGGGATCATACCCGCAATAAACTCGAAGAGGGCGATTTTCTTTTTCAGCTTCCAGCAGCCGTTCCTTTAATTCTGCTGCCATGGCACCCTTGAGTTTCTCGTCACCATAATCAGCACCTTGCATTAAGTAATCTACTTGTTCATCTATGGTCATCTTTCTGTTGTTTGCCATAAGTTTCTCCCATTTATTCCTGGTCTATACATAATAACACGCCCTCGGAGGGGAGGGCGTGTGAAGAAGTGCTGATTTTATAATTATAATCAGCGTTTCTACAGTTCAGAATAACAGGTAAAGTAATTTAATGGATTTCTTGTTCTCATTTCCGCGGAAATTGTTAAATATTGAAAATTTCGATAATATCAAAAAGGATAAGGATTCCTTCAAGGAACCCTTATCCCTTAGCTTAAGTTCTTACTTTTAATCCCAATGTCGCTTCTTCACCTTCAAAGCTGGCGGTACCGCTGAACATGCCTTTTACCGGGTCGCCTTCACTCATTTCTACTGTGAGAGTCTCTTCCATGATGTAGTCTCGATGAGTTTCAATGGCGTTTTGGAGGATTGGTGTAGCCTGGTAAACCAGGGAAATCCGGTCGGCAATATCAAAATCAGCCTGTTTTCGGAAGTCCTGGATACGGCGAATGAGTTCCCTCGCTAGGCCTTCGTCCCGTAATTGTGGGGTGATTTCGGTTTGAATGGCAACGGTTAGCAATTTGCTGTCCACGGTGGACAAACCTTCGGTCGCTTCAGTGCGGATGAGGATTTCTTCTGTGGTGAGCAGGATTTGCTTACCCTCTAGTTCCAGGGGTATATCTTTGCCTTCATTTACCAGGTTGACAATCTCGTCCGGATCCTGTTCAGATAAAGCGGATTGAACTTTCGGGAAATCCGCCCCGTACTTGGGTCCCAATAATTTGTTATTGGGAAGCACTTTGTAAGCCAGTAAAGATTTTGCATCCTGGACAAATGACAGGTCCTTAACGTTTAGCTCGTCCTGGACGATTTCAATTAGCTCTTCATCAAGTTCTGCTTGACCTTCTTTGACGTAAACAAGCACCTGAGCAAGGGGCTGGCGGACTTTGATCCCTACATTGCTCCGAGCGCTTAGCCCCTGGCTGGCGGTTTCCCGGGCCAATTTCATCTGATTGATCAGCTTTTGATCGATCGCATTCAGATCGGCTTCAGGCCAGAGGGTATGATGGATACTCTGGCGGGCATCCGGGTATACTGACCTGACAAGGTTCTGATAGATTTGCTCGGTGAGGAAAGGAATCACCGGGGCCAGGGAACGGCTCATCTTTACTAGGATGTGCCAGAGCGTTTCGTAGGCGGTATTTTTATCCTGATCCGTTTCGGTTTTCCAATA
>Ga0255054_10002253_pt1 | contig 11098 bp, 18 predicted proteins | sample JV7_2_23_MG_FD_188634 | JGI IMG/M metagenome (GOLD analysis project Ga0255054, IMG submission 188634) | Seawater microbial communities from Jervis Inlet, British Columbia, Canada - JV7_2_23 | ecosystem: Environmental > Aquatic > Marine > Inlet | place: Canada: British Columbia | collected... | reverse complement strand
ATAGCACCTTCTGATAAGGCCAGTACAAGTACCTGAAAAGTTAATAAGTATTGCATCATCAATGGGTGATCTAAAGCTGCAATTCTTAACTATCGAACTGGTAACGTCTGTACCAACAAGCATAGCAACTGTCGCTGCCTGCGCTATGTTCTGATAGAACCGACAGTCCTCAAAATACAGCCTGTCATGTACAGCGCCCGTAACCATTGCGTCATTTTGGGCGTCTGCGCCCTCAAACGTGCAATTGATAAAGGAGACATCGTGACAGAGAGTTGTCAGCGTAATGCAGTTCAACCAGTTAAGGTCTGTAGAGTCATTAAACCAGCAGCTTTCAAAGGACGAGCCAAGCGCAGCAGCAGAGAGCGTCATAAACGTGGTTTGGTCAATAACACCACCCACGAACTCCAAGTTAATGAGCGCGCAGTTAGCGGCAGTAATAGCAAAAGTAGATGCCGTTGCTGTACCCGTTAGCTGTGGACGCAAACTACCCGCACCCAAACCAACGATAGCAACACCCTCAACATCTAATGCAATACCAGCAGCGCCAGTAATGTCTTGCGTATAACCAGGCAGTACGGCAATAATATCGCCCCTTGCGGCGGTACATTTACCAATCGCGTAGTCAATAGTGGCAAATGGGCGATTATATGAGCCTGAACTAGACGAATCTGATCCTGCAACGCCGTTCTTTGTGGGAACAGACGAATTGCTCACATAAAATACTTCACCCGGATATGCCTGTGTTAACGGTATTCCTCTTACAGTTGTAGAGGCGAAACCGTCTTGGAAGTTCTGAGACATAATTTTTCCTGTAAACCCCATTGGGGTCAGTTACGAACCTTTTACAGTTCAAAAGAAAAGGGGCAGAGTATAGCAGAGCCATTCGACCCCACCCCTTCCAAACTACTTACGCACCTGCACTTGAGTACAAGCCACGCCAATCGCCCCAGAACGGGATGAATCGCATGTAGCCCTTGGCCTTTGCATTGTCTGTATCGAAATCTTCATCCTTAGAAAACTGAGGAAGTTCACGATCAAACCAGCACAAGCTATCAGAAGCATCAGTTCTAACGAACCATTGATCCGTATCCGTCAAATAATTATTAACAATTATTTCGGGGATAGCTCCAACCAATTTCAGAGCGTTTGTATCATTGTTAGCCGTACCTACACGTAGGTTAGACTTCAAGATACGGTTAGAATCATAAACCAATGCCGTAGGAACAACCAGACACTTCGGACGAAGACTGATCTTCAATCCGCGTGGGTCCAGTGCATTCATAATCTGAATCGTCAAATCTTCAAGAGACGCCTCAGACAAGTCAGCAGGGGTTCCGAGAATGTTACTTTGGTTGCCAGCAACACTCGGATGAGATGCTGAACCCAAGGCAACGCCGTCACCACCAAGATAACTACCGCTAACTACACGGTTGTATACATTGGCACCAACATTTTCTCGCGTTTGATTCATAGAGTAAGCCAAAGAGCCAGCCCTACGCATTGAGACTTCTTCATAGAGGTTATCAGCAAGTTCTTCGCGAGTTACAACGTAACCCAACGAATAGGCAACGTTCGTGCCTCTTGCGATGTAACCCTGAGTATGTCCATCATACGCAGTACTAGAACCTTCAGGCTTAACAGGAGCAAGGCCAAAACCCGTCTGTTGTACCAACTCTTCAAAATTCTTACTTGAAGACTTAGTATCAAACAGTTTCGGATATTGAGCTTCATGCTCGTCGTATTTCGCACCAAACCAGGAATAAACTCCCGGCCATAGTGCCTTGGGATGTGAACCCGTTGCAATAATAGCCATAGTTTATGTCCCCAATGTGCCGTCACTCTGCGTGGTGTTGTTAAATTTAACAATCCAAACGGAGTTACTAAGCGTTAAGTCATTGTCAGGTCGATTGACGCCCCTGATGATTTTGCAATCGCCTGATGTGGCGACTGTCGGCGTAACGATTTCATCACCAGACTGTCCGGTGAATGCGGAGCCACCCGTAATAACAAGCGCGATATTTTGGTTAACAGAAGCTAAACCTGGGTTTGCTTTTGCTTGAACCTCAAAAAACGCATTGTCAGCACGAACGACATTTGCAAATCGTTTTGTCGTTGCTGCTCTGTACTGTAAAGATAGGTTATCGGGGTTGGCCTCAAAAGAGGTAACAACACCATAAACCGGGGAACCAGCAGCGGCAACAATTACAGATGGCGAACCATCCGTAGCTGCTGCCGTAGTAGTAATCTTTACGGGAGAGCCGATATATAAAGCGGTTCCGTCTCCAGACAGTATAACAACACGTTCGGTTTGTCCCGTATAGGGTCCACCGTCTGCGCTTACAGGTCTGAATCCAAAGCCGGCGTCTACATTAGCCATATTTCAAATTCCTTTTCGAAATTTATAAAAGCATCAAACTTGAAATCGGGCCAACCGTAGCCCGAATCAACGGGCTAACTATTTGGTTTATACACGTTCTCAAGGTCTGATGCACCCTTTCCGCCGAGAGCTAGAGCATCGTCTACTTGACGATTAACGGCTTCTTTAGCCTCTTGATCTTCCTTATAAAACGCCTCGTCAATCTCCATGAGATACGCCCTAGTAATTGGATCGCTCCTGTTCACGACTACGCTAACTCTTTGGGCCTTAGAACTGTTGCCCCTGTGTAATGCGCCCTCACCTAATGAGGTTGCATATTTAGGATCAACAAAATCATATCCACCAGCCCTTGCTCTTTCTACGCGGCCCGGATCATCATTAAACCATCTGGCAACTTTCTGACGGACCTTAAAGCCCTTTACGTCTGCTTCCGATAGTTGTAACTTTAACCGCATACCGCCCATTGGCACTCGCTTAATCTTGCCCTCACTTCTCTCGCTCTCTCTAATGTTTTCCATTTTTCAATCCTCAAACTCATATGTTTCTACGTATGCTTCCCTGGTCGTAAAGCCGTCTTTCACGAACTTGTCGCAAGCGGATTTAGCGTCAGGGGGTAAGTTGTCGTAGGTATGATCCTTACTATTTGTTGTGCTTAACTGCCCCGCATTCTCAACGGTATTAGCCCTTGATTTGTTGGGGTTTTCAAATGCGTTCGGGTGGGCCTCTTTGACCTCAGCCGTCAACCTTGAAAAGTAATCTACTTCAGATGTTGAAATAGACCTTATTCGGTCTGAAATATCATCAGCATATTGTCTTAATTTCGGGTCTTTGTTATACCATTCATTTTCAGATATAAACTCTTGGCTTCGCCTTGACCACTCAGCATCATTAGTTGGTGCCGGTGCTTCACTCTTGATAGATTCAATCTCTCGATTAGCCCTTGTGTACTCTGCACCATCACCATCAGTAATGGCTTGAGCTACTTTGGCCTCAAGTTCTTGAATAGTCTCAGCATTCTTCCTTTGCTGAGTCTCAAGCGTTTGCTTGTGATACTCGCCAAATTGCCTATTAGACTCTTCTAGGCGATGTATTCTATCCTCAAGTTTTACATTCTTACTTTTCAAAATACCGGCGATTTGCTCACCGCGCTCAACGAATGTTTGTGCATCCGTCCATTTCTCTTCTGGCCCCTTCCAGTTTTCTTTAGGGGTCCACCCTTGTTCGCTTGCTTCAGATTCATAGTTCCTTTCTTCACTCACGATAATCCTGCTCCCTGTCTTACGTTCAAATCGGTCAATACGACCTTATCCGAAATCTTGCATGTAATATCCGTATCATTCATTACAAGATAACGCTCTTCATCTTCGCCCAGATACTTCTGTCCAGCAAACTTGGCGAATGAAATTCTGTCTCCGGGTTCGGCAAATGGCACTGAATAGCCACTTACCCGCTTTTCAATAAGCTCACCCTTGGCACTGTATACGCTCTCAGTCTTGTGTAGAAACGCATCAGGACCACACTCAACTACCGTACCAGAGGCGTTAGAACTCTGTTGGGCCTCAATAGTATCTGGTAGTAATTGAATACGAGTCTTTTTTGTTTGTTCTTTAACCTGATCTACAAATACCAAAACCCTGTTACCAGCAGGATAAATACCTGACTTATTACACGTAGAACTCATCATCCTCTCCTATCTCTTCAAAATAACTCCAGTCCCCATTCAAAGCAGTAACCAGATCAAGCCACGCCCTAGCCCTGGTTTCCAACTCAACTACATTCTCATGTGTCTTGTTGGGTTCGCCATAAGCTATACAATCTAATGGGGGTGTGTTTAATATACTTGTTAGCTGCTTTTGGGCTAGTTTCTTTAACTCAAGCGTTGTTTGATTTTCCGCCCACTCGGCTATCTGTTCTTTGCTTATCATCTATCTTCTTAACCTCTAGTAACGACTTCCTAATTGATTCCTGCTCTTTATCAAGCAGTTTTAATCTCTCTAGTGTTGGCTTATCAGCAGCTTCAGCCGCATCTGCCATCAGTTTAATAATCTGTGCTTGGTCTACGTTCACCTTGGACTGAGCTAATAGCATGTCCTTCTCGGCCCTAGACTGACCCTCTAAGGTCCGTCTCTGCATATCAGCCCTCTTAATCTCGAATTCTGGGTCAGGTTGGGGCGGATTTACCAATTCCATTATGCCTGTTTCTGGGTTTGGTTGTGTTGGATAAACCTCGGCTGAATCAGGAATGTCCATCGCCTCAAGCTGCCTTTGAACAACCTTAATCTGATCAAAACCTGGAACCGTCTGAGACATTTCAAATATCATCTGCGCCTTAGACATCTTCTCCTTATTCGAGAAGGCATTAGGGTCAGCGGCAGGTATCAGGTCTTTAGCGTCTGCTGTGTAGTCTGTTTGTAAAATTTGTGTATCAGAATCCTGATAGGAGAAGTAAACTTCTTGATCAAGATATATTCCATTGAGGGAATATAGCTTCCTGATCTCAGACCTGAATGACCTGTAGACACGCTTAAAGATGCCATTAAAGACTTGTAAGCCCTGCTCCAACATAGCAGACATATTGTACGCGGGCGTGTTCTGACCGGGGTTCTCACCCATCATAGCGTCTGTTACAGAACCGATACGCTCTGCATACGTTATTAACAAGGATAAGAGATTAAACAAGACCTCTGAGGGTGGATTGACGGGGAGAGGTACTATTCCTGCTCTCAAGTCACCACCCGTAGCATCTACGCGCTTCCACTCGTTTAGCTGGAATCTGACCTTACCGCCCTTAACCCTTACTCCACGACCTATAAAGCCTGAATTGGAGTTCTGTAAAGAACCTGCATCTATTAGCTGATTAAGTATTGTATTAACAGAATCGTTAATAGGAGACAATAAAGCCCCAAAACCAAGATCGTAAAAGCCACCATCAGGTGACGGAATAAACGAATATTTCGTATAGTGTTCAACGGCTTCAATTCTTAACACCTTTGGCTTTTCTTGTGATAAAGCCTCTATTTCAGCCTGCCAACCAGCAACGGTCTGTTCCATCTGGTTGATTTGTGCCATTGCCTCTGGGGGAGGTTCCTGACCCTGTTGCATTCCCTCTGCAAGCCCCTGCTCAAGCCCCTCTCTGCCCTGCTCCAAAGAAGTAATGCGCTCTTGTAACTTCTTCATCTTCACAGACTGCTCTGTGGTAATCTTACCAATGCGGGCAACAACCCTTGCTACCTTCATGGTGGCTTGGTCTACAGTAATGACATATGGTTCTTTATAGCCATCACCATCTAAGTCTAAGAAGGTGTGCTGCTCTAGTAATACCCTTGGAGCGTCTTTATCATAAGGCGGAGGCGTCGTTCCTTGACGCTTGTCCGAATCCTTCTGCTTGGGGGCGGGTGCCGGACCATAATCATTTTCCTTGAATATACCCCTTAATTCTCTTTCTCTAATCGCTCGCTTGGAAAGCTCAAATATCTCTGTCTTTCTCTCTGCATCTTCAATCGAACTTGCAAAGTAATGAATAGCCAGATTCTTGGGTAATACGAGCTTAGAACAGTTATGCTCTAATCTGGCATCATAATAGGATTTCTTGAAAATACAGCCCAAAATGGGTAAAGCTAGAAAAGCCTTATCTTGGGATTCTTCCCAAGGCTCATCTTCTTCCAAAAGCTGATATGACATGTGAGCAGATATGCGGCCTGCACGAGAGGCTTTCTGCCCATCGGGGTCTGTCCCCTGCACTCTGTATTTTACCAGATCGGGAGCTTTAACAAGGGCAGGATAAGCCCTTGCTGCAAACTGCATGGCTGCAATCGTTAAAAGAGGGAACTTGACGTTAGCTGCATTCTCCCACGGATAGGACTTAGGCTCTACAAGCTGAAGGGCGAGCTTTTCAGCATCCTCCATTTTCTTCTTCCAGCCCTTACGGGATAGTTCATCTACATCATACTTCTGAACAACATCCCGCCCAATAGCCTCTAAATCATCTTCAGATAACAGTTCTGTTAGATTATCAGCGTCTTGGATGGCCTCAAGTGAAAGTGTAGTTTCAAGTTCCATATCAACCGTCTATTTGCTTGTCAAGGTATTCACGCCGTTTACTCGTATCTTCTTTGGGCTTTTCTTCCTTCGCCTTGGCAGCCGCAGCCGCAGCCTCGGCCTTACGCTTTTCGGCTAATCGACGCTCCATTATCTTCCAGCGGGCAGAACCCTTCTTATAAGGATTCTCGTCTGGTGTGGCTGATCTTTCTATTGGGCCATTAGTCATTTCTTCTTGCCCTTTTCGGCATCTTCTACAACGCCCTCAACACCACGATAATCACGGAAGGTAGAGCCAGCATACTGCTTTTGCTTTTTCTTTTTCTTTTTCTTCTTTTTCTTCTTCTTTGGTTCGTTTAGCCCTAAAAAGTCTATGAATCGGTCAATTGGTCCGTTTGTCATGTCAATATCCTGTTGTGGCGTTTCTGCCCTGATCGTGATAGAGGTCGAATACCTCATCCCACTCATCGTCCTCTAGTTCTTTGTCTGAATAAGCCTCATAGTACTGATCTATCGTAAGTCCAACATAAGCAAAGGCATCGAAGTAATCATCATGCCTTCCCCTGGGTCCAGACTCAGCAACCATAAGAAGCTCAGATTCAAAGTCAGGATACCAACTAGCCTCTTTATCGTATCTTAACGAACCAGACTTGTGCATTGCTCTAATAGAAGACGCCCTTGCAGTCTTGGACTGTGTTGGCGTCATCTTGATAATATTCAAATAAACCCTCTTGCGGCGCATTTCCCTGTCTAGGAAAGGACCAAGAGCTTTATCAATCTTAGCTGTCTCAAATGTGAATGCGTTAGGATTCCACATCTTCTGGGTTGTTATAAGTTCGGATATAATTCGGTCCGAGTCCCATCTTCCCCGGCGGGCATCCACCACGTAAGCTATCCCCTCTGGGTCCACACCGCAAACGACTATCGCAGTGTAATCTGCTTTTTCTTTTTCTGATATGGCAAAGTCGGCGGCAGCATAATACTCTAAGTTTGGCTTTAGCCACTTACCATCGTCTCGTTCAAAGTCAAAAAAATAGTCTTTGTTGAAAAACGCATTCTCAACAGCAACCGGTCTGTTCAAATACTCTTGAGAATACCCTTCAGGGTCATTTTGGGCCATATAGCCATCACGAATGGCCGTTAAACGAGTCTTAGAGTACTGTTCCGGCCATAATATCTCTGTGAAATCAGGACTATGAGCCTCATAGAACAAATGTTCCCAAGTTGGGTCTTCTAAGAGTCGTTGTAATGCACTATCTAGGTGTAGGATCGTCCCAACAAAGCGTATCCAGCAGGTATCAGACCCACAAGGGATAAGAGCATTCATCAGCCAACGACGAAACTTCTCCCTTCGCTCAGGATTCATTACGATCTCATCATTCTCAAGATCGTCCCCAACAATCAAGTCAGGACGCTTACCAGCCCATTTAAGACCACGGACCTTCTGCATCGAACCCTTAGCTGTTATTCGGAACTTGGTGCCATCAGTGCGCTCGCAAATGATGTTTGTTTCTGTATCCTTGACAATACGCTTGATATTGAAGGTTTCTCTCAGTAACTCGTTTCCAACCAGTTCAGCCTTAATATCACCCAGAAACTCTGTAGCCTGACCCTCAGTGTCAGATACAAGAAGTACAAAAGACTTTACACGAAAACAACACATAGCAAGAATATAGGCATGTGTTATAGCTGTGGACTTAGCATGGCCCCTAGGAGCAGCTATAGCCACTTTAGGGACATCAGAACAACACAAAGCCCACATCTCCCTATGAAACGGGGGAATGGGTTTGGGGTTATCGTATTTGGTTGCTAAAAGACTTCTTGTGAAATAATCAATGGAAAATTCATTGACATCGCTAGTGGAGTTTTTGGAATTGCTCATAGTACTCTTTTTCAATCATCGCTGTTACCATCAACTCTAACTTCTCTGTTGTTACCTTCTTCATCTCCAGGATGAAATCTTCGCGCACCCGCCTCGATGCATCTGCGGGGTAAAGGTACGCCAACAGGTTGAACCTTCTCAAAGATTCTGTACCAGTTTCTTCCAAGTTCATCGTCTGATACATTTTTAGGCCGTCTTTCACTTCCCTTGCTCAATACTTTATCCAGTAATCACCAAGAATCGACTTACAACGATTCGTTATTAAGTCGCTCTTATTGTTGTGTGCTTCAGCTTGGAGAGATTGGGGACGGCCCGTTCTGGAGTGTACATGTCCTATGTGCCAAGTAGGCGCACCAGATTGCTTGTAAACAAGCTCACACATCTCCCAATTCTCTTTGTCAATCCCCCTTCTCCAGTCCCTCTCTTCACGCTCTAGCTCTGTTAATTCGGCACAACCCATCGTTCCTGAAAAAAAAACAAGAAGAATGAATAAGAGCTTAATCCTTTAAGTACCTCAATGAGTGCTGCTGTAAGGCAACCCCCATAAAATTCAAATCAACAGGCTTCATGGTAGAAACCGTCAGCCGGGGGTGTATGCCATCCTTTGTTAACCATACAATAGCTACAGACGCCATATCTCCCAACTCTTCTTCAGCATATAACAATGCCTGTTGGGGAGTTATCTTGTCTGATGGGAATACGTCAACTTTCATGCTTTCTACCCGTAAAATACCTTCTAACTACATATGAACGTAAAATAGAGAATATAGTGAATATCCCCGTAATCTCTAAATTACTCATAATCGAAACCTCAATCCCATACAATGGCTTGATTATAAGCAACCAGACTAAAAGAGATATTAAAAATCCCAAGACTATGCTTACTATAGACTCAATAAATGATCCTATCTTGGTTTGGGACATAAGCTAACTTCTATATGAGTCTATAGCCGCAGCTAAATATCCATCTGCTAAAAATATAACTACAAGACAAATATACTCAATTTCCATCCTAACTCCTAATCTTAGCCCGCACCCCATCATAAAGACTCTTAACCCAGGCAGGTTGGGCCAATACGTTCCAACCAACAAGCAAACCTAAAGTAGAGTAAAATAAAGGCTCACCAGCCCATGCAATTGCATTCCACAATACACTCAAGAAAAAGTCCATGTATCCTCCAAATAAAACGAAAATAAAAAAATTCACCCAATAAGACTATCACACTATAAAGACAATATCAAGTAAGCCCGTTCTCAATACCACTACGATTGTAGCGATTTCAGAGATTTAACGAAAATAAAAAAATCCCTCTAGCCGTCACACGTAATTACTCTCCAAGCTCTGCAATTGCCCAACAAAGAATGCAAAAAACCAAGGGGATGGTCATTATGGCAATCACACTATCCATAACCATCTCCTAACACGCCCCGTTGCGGCCTACCGGCGTTCGGCAGCCCTTCATGCCAGCCATGATATTCCCATGTCTTTTGCTCGTCCCAAGACACCAGATGCGGCCCCGGAAGACTGCCATTTGGTAGCCAACTCCAAGGATGCTCCTTTTGTGGGAAGATAATATTCACAATAGGTAAAGCGCTAACTGCACCAGTAGCAACTCCAATACCTAAAAACTTGCGCCTATTCATTTCAATGTCAGCCATATAGAGAGCAGCAATACAATCTGAATTGTAATTAGCACCACAGTGACGCCAAGCCAACCCTCAATTTTAGTAAGTAATGTTTCTTGTCGTAGCATCCGCTGTGCGGTCCAGTCCGTCATACCTAACTTCCTAATTTAACGAAAAAAAGAAAAATCAACCATAATGCCTTATTCTATGACAGTTGGAACAGATTAGGTCACATTTGTCTATTTCAGCCTGAATCCTTTTAATGGAGCAGCCTTGGGGGACCATTGTTGCTACTGCCTTATATTTCGTGGAAGGATCACGATGATGTAGGTCCATTACATATGGGGGGTAACTAATACCACAATCCATACATGGTGCGGCCTTAACCTTATTTACGTAATCTTGATTGCGCTTCCTTCGTCGCGCAGATCCTAGCTTATGTTTTTCCCGGCCCATTGGGGTTTTACGCCAACGCTTATTTGCCTCAATCCCCTTACGCCTATGGGCTGCGGCATAAACCTTCTGGTACGCACGTATTTTTTCTTTATTTTTTTCGTAATAATTCTTGAAGTAATCTGCTGACTGCATATTAGTATTCGCCCTTTTACTAGGTTAATACTTTATTATAACACAAAAAAATAAAATTACAACAATAAAGCCCTTTATTTGGGCGGAAATAGGTGTTGGTGCCTTATAACCATTATTCCGATCTCATTATTTGCCCCATGCCCTACTTGTCAATGGGACCCTTATGCTCATGTACTGTAGAGGCTGGTACTAATACCTTCCCCTCATCCTTGATGGCTTGACGTGATAGACGTGCAAACTCTTGAGCCAGGCTAGTCATGCTGTCTGTCTTGGCTTGTATGCTAGTGGGCTGATTGTCGGCTAGTCTCACCTTATCAGTAGACGTAGCACCAGCTACTACCAGAGCCTTGATGTCGTTAGGGGATAGATCCTTACCTTCTAGCTTATCAATGCCCGCCTCAGCAGCTCTCAGGCTCTTATCCACTAGTCTGGAGTAGGCTTGTCTATGCTCATGGGCCTTTTCTGTTCTAACCTGTTCGATTAGTTCATCCCATATCCCCTTGGTATGCCATAGGCTTAGGGTTGACTTACTGATACCTGTACTACGCTCTACATCTGATAGGTTGCCACTAACAGCGTACTCTATA